>CEWR01024242.1_pt1 | contig 22771 bp, 19 predicted proteins | sample 356321 | NCBI WGS metagenome assembly CEWR01 (sample SAMEA2621551, study PRJEB7988) | marine metagenome | biome: marine biome (ENVO:00000447); feature: mesopelagic zone (ENVO:00000213); material: "saline water (ENVO:00002010), including plankton (ENVO:xxxxxxxx)" | depth 790 m
GGGTTGGTCTATTCTTTTTTTGATCTATTTTCAATAGACACTTAAAGGATTAAATCTAAGAATAATTCCTAAGGATAAGCCATCTATAAGTTTTTAAAATTTATATCTATATTCATGAATAATTTGGTTAACCAATTTATAAAATTTGATAAAGCCATAAAATTGAATTACTATTAACATCAATAGTTATAATTTAGGATATTTTTATTCATTTAATTAGACTTAATAGGGAATAAGCTTTATAATAATTTAGTTTATTTAAAAACTTACAACTTAAGTGGATTTCTCATGAGCGATAACTAAGTAAATAAAATTTCAATTATTCTTTCGAGTAAGGGTTATTTATTCTGCAACAAAAATATTTGTCAGATCTTTATCTCTAATAATAATTTTTTCATTGTTCTTGTGCTTCACTTTAACCTTGTAACACTCGCTAGAGGCACTATGGTATAACGTTTTGTATTTAATAGACCACTCCTCAAAATTTATGTTTAACCGCATTCTCCAATCTCCCGTTTTTCCTTTATTTATATACAATGCTTTCTTTATACCATCAAGACTTATAAATACCAGATAATAATTCTCTTCAGGAGATAGTTTAACATTATATTTAGATCTAGATTTTAGAGTTCTTATTTTAGACCAATTATTATTATTTTCCTGAAAAATTGTAATATCTGCTTTTTTGTTTGCCAATATTTTACCACATAATTTAAAATGATTTTTTCCTTGTGCTGAAGCATTTCCTTTACCAACAGCGATTATTAATATAATTATTGATAAAATGTATGTAACTGATTTTAAATTTTTCATAACATAAAAGTGTTCGTTAATATTTTTATGAACTCTATACATATAATAATGGTGCCAAAAAGCATATTCTCCAGATTATCAGGTTTTTATGTTTTTAATTATCAAGAATAATGTTTCTTTTTGAGAGTAAATTCCCAATAAATGTAAAAGTTTGTCTTTTTTACTGAGTTTAGGAATATCTAGTATTGTTTTGACATTATTTAGTAGCTTATAACTTATATTTTGGGGTTATGGAAAAGAGGAAGGATGATGATTAATTTAAGAATTTGCTTACAGAGCGAACAATTTCAGTTAGAAAAACTAAATAGCTGAGTATAGAATTTATTCGGGCTTAACAAGAGTATGTAAGTGTGAAGATGCTGATATAACTGTTGGTTTGTCTAAGAAAAGAGTCTTCTTAATTATTAGAATTAAAACGGTTAAAGAAAGAAGGTTGAATGGAGTTTTATATATTAAAAAAGGTAGTTAGACTCTTGTCCAATAACGAGCAGTGTGTTATAAATTCATTTTAAATAATGAAGATAATTAACTACATCAGAAGATCTGTAAGTCAATGATATATAGAAGATATGCTATTATAATTCGATAAAATCCAACGATTTGCGTGTTTATACATTTGATTATTAATGAAGTAAATGGGTTTAAAAAGTGTTTTGTGAATCAAATTTGTTGTAAAAACAGAATCTTAAAATTCGTCAATAGCTAATAACGGTTTTAATGGAGTTTTTAGTAGTTTGAAATTAGGATAGAATTGGGTGTCAGATATTACCTATATTCGAGTTAACGATTATTGGATTTATTTAATTGTAAGAGTTGAATTATTAGACAGTAGAAAACACAATAATGAACGCAAGGTTTACTTCAAGATGAAATAGGAATGTCATTAATATATTTATTTTGCATTCGAATAATGCTAGTAAATCTTAGTGATCATTGAATACCTGAACTTGAGACAAGAACTGATGAATAAAAAAATGTAAAGACTTTAGACAAAATAGGAATAGGCAAAAGAAAAAGAATAGTGTTTTGCATTTTATAAAGCGAGATAGTTTTTATAAAAAAAGCCTCGATTTATCGAGGCTTTTTTTATAAATAAATAAATCAATTATTATTTTTCTGACGTAATAGAAGCCGTTAAATAATCTTTATTCATTCTGGCTATAAATTCTAAAGAAATTCCTTTAGGACACTCTACTTCACAAGCTCCAGTATTTGTACAATTACCAAAACCTTCTTTATCCATTTGATCAACCATATTTAAAACACGTTGTTTTCGTTCTACTTGACCTTGTGGAAGATAAGAAAATTGAGAAACTTTAGCGGCAACAAACAACATTGCTGAAGAATTTTTACATGTTGCAACGCAAGCACCACAGCCAATACACGTTGCAGCATCCATTGCTTTGTCAGCCATTGGTTTTGCAATAGGCACTGCATTTGCATCTTGTGTATTTCCGGAAGTATTAACAGAAATAAAACCACCCGATTGTTGTATTCTATCAAAAGCACTTCTATCTACTACTAAATCTTTTAACACGGGGAATGAACCAGATCTGAAAGGTTCGATATGAATCGTTTCACCATCTTTAAACATTCTCATGTGTAATTGACAAGTAGTTACCCTTCTATCTGGACCATGAGCTTCCCCATTAATGTATAATGAACACATTCCACAAATACCTTCTCTACAGTCATGATCGAAAGCGACAGGTTCAATTCCTTGAGTAATTAATTGCTCATTTAATACATCAAGCATTTCTAAAAATGAAGCATGTTCAGAAATTCCAGTAACAGGATATGTCTCCATAGATCCCTTATCATTTTTATCCTTTTGTCTCCAAATTTTTAGCGTTAAATCCATTTTTTTTAATTTAAAAAGTGAACAATTAATAAATTTTGTAATTATGAAATTACTTCATTAAAAAATTGCCAAATTATTTATAAGAACGTTGTTTCAGTTCAATATCATTAAATTCTAATTCTTCTTTATGCAGAACAGCATCTCTGGGATCTCCTTTATATTCCCAAGCAGAAACAAATGCAAAGTCTTTATCGTTTCGTAATGCTTCTCCTTTTTGTAAACCGTCTTTTTCAACAGACTCCTCTCTAAAGTGACCACCGCAAGATTCTTCTCTTTCTAAGGCGTCTTTAGCAAATAACTCTCCTAGCTCTAAAAAGTCTGCAACCCGACCTGCTTTAGCTAACTCTGAGTTTAATTCGTAAATTCCTCCAGGAATACTAACATTTTTCCAGAAATCTTCACGAATTGCTTTAATCTCATCCATTGCTTCTTTTAACCCTTTCGCATTTCTTGACATGCCAACTTTATTCCACATTACCTCACCTAGTCTTTTATGAAAAGAGTCAACAGTTTTGGATCCTTTTATAGCAACCAATCGTTCTAGTTGATCAGTTATTTCTTTAGCAGCGTCATTAAACTCAGGTAAATCAGTTGATATTGGTCCTGTTCTAATATCATTAGCTAAATAATCGCCAATAGTATAAGGTAAAACAAAATAGCCATCAGCTAAACCTTGCATAAGTGCAGATGCGCCTAATCTGTTAGCTCCGTGGTCAGAAAAGTTTGCTTCACCAGCAGCGTAGCAACCAGGGATTGTTGTCATTAAATTATAATCACACCATACCCCACCCATTGTATAGTGAACAGCAGGGTAAATCATCATTGGTGTTTTGTACGGGTTTTCTGCAACAATTTTCTCATACATTTGAAAAAGGTTACCGTATTTTTCTTCAATAATAGCTTCGCCTAGTTCTAAAATTTTATCTTCTGTTGGACTGTTAAGTCCTAAAATATGAGCTTTTTCAGAACCATAACGATTTATAGCAGCTTTGAAATCTAAATAAACAGCTTCACCGGTTTCGTTAACACCGTAACCAGCATCACATCGTTCTTTAGCAGCGCGAGAGGCAACATCTCTTGGAACCAAGTTTCCGAAGGCAGGGTATCTCCGTTCTAAATAATAATCTCTTTCATCTTCATTTAATTCCGTAGGCTTTTTCGTGCCTTGCTGTATTGCTTTTACATCTTTTAAGTTTTTAGGGACCCAAATCCTACCATCATTTCTTAATGACTCGGACATTAATGTTAATTTGGATTGGAAATCTCCAGCTCTAGGAATGCATGTTGGATGAATTTGTGTGTAACAAGGATTCGCAAAATAAGCACCTCTTTTGTGCACTTTCCAGGCTGCACTAACATTTGAACCCATTGCATTTGTCGATAAAAAGAATACATTACCATATCCACCAGATGCAATTACAACAGCATGAGCAGAGTGTTTTTCAATTTCACCAGTAATCATATTTCTAGCAATAATTCCTCTTGCTTTTCCGTCAACTTTAACAACGTCCATCATTTCATGGCGGTTATACATGGTGATTTTTCCTTTTCCAATCTGCCTATTCATTGCTGAATAAGCTCCTAATAAAAGTTGTTGTCCTGTTTGGCCTTTTGCATAAAAGGTTCTAGAAACTAAAACCCCACCAAATGAGCGGTTATCAAGTAATCCACCATATTCTCTTGCAAACGGAACTCCTTGAGCAACGCATTGGTCAATAATATTCGTAGAAACTTCAGCTAAACGATAAACATTGGCTTCTCTTGATCTATAATCTCCACCTTTAACGGTGTCGTAGAATAAACGGTAAGTTGAATCGCCATCATTTTGATAGTTCTTTGCAGCATTAATACCACCTTGAGCAGCAATCGAGTGTGCTCGTCTAGGAGAGTCTTGATAGGCAAAAGCTTTAACAGCATATCCCATTTCCGCCAAAGAAGCACAAGCTGCTCCTCCTGCTAAACCAGTACCTACAACAATAATGTCTATTAATCTCTTATTTGCTGGATTAACAACATTGATATCATTTTTATGTTTTGTCCACTTATCCTTTATAGGACCTTCTGGAGTTTTTGAATCTAATTTTGACATATTCTAACCGTTAAAAAGATTAATGAGAAGTAAGTAGGTGGAAAAGTGCAATGAAAACAAATCCTGAAGGGATTCCTATTGCATAAATATTTCCTAATTGCTTAATAATTGGAGTATACTTATTGTGGTTAAAACCAGCGGATTGGAAGCTGGATTGAAACCCATGTAATAAATGTAATCCTAAAAATATAAACGAAGCACAGTAGATCCCCACTCTAATTGGATCACTCATTTTATGAACTAAGTGAGGAAAATATTTTGTTGGTTCATCCCATTTTCCTTCAATAAATTTATCAATGATTTCTGGAATCCAAAAGTCATAAAAATGTAAGCCTAAAAATAACATGACCATAATTCCGGTAATAATCATATTTCTACTCATCCAAGAAGAATTTTCACTTGGCTTATCCATTGCATACTTAATTGGTCTTGCAGCTTTGTTTTTAAAGTCTAAGTAGATACCCATTCCTAAATGAAAGACTACTCCAAACAATAAAATGGGTTGCATAACAAATTGAATTAAACCGTTTGTTCCCATGAAATGGGAAACTTCATTAAAGGTCTCCGAATTAATTACAGATAAAAAGTTGATAACGAAATGTTGAAGTAAAAATATTAACAAGAAGAAACCCGAAAGGGCCATTAAAATTTTTCTACCAACGGAAGATGTTGAAAATCCTTTGCTCATAGGGTGCGATGTTTATTGTTTAATAAATAAGTTTGGCAAAGGTAAAAATTGTATGGGACGTTACAAGGCTTCGTTGTCGTTTTTTTGGCTTAGGGCTTATTTAGAATCAATCAAGATAGTAAAATACAAGTTTGTAAAATCTTGGACAAGGTTTAAGTTTAAAAATGTTGAATTTAGCAATGAGTTAAGAAAACAGTTAAAATGAAAACATTACAGAAAGAAGTTAATCAATTATCGAAAGCTGCTTTTCAGGTGAAAACTCTTGAAAAGACTAATGAAATTAAGTTTGCTGAGAAGTTGAAAGGACTAAATCTTTTTCCACTAAAACCTACAATAATAGAAATTCTTCAGATTAATTTAGGGAAACTGTGTAATCAGGTTTGTGAACATTGTCATGTAGATGCCGGACCAGACAGGAAAGAAGTAATGATTAAAGAGGTGTTGTTGCAATGCTTAAAAGCTGCAAAAACAGCAACAATTCATACTGTTGATTTAACGGGCGGAGCTCCAGAAATGAATCCAGATTTTAGATGGTTTGTCTCCGAACTATCTAAGCTTGGTAAAAGGGTGATAGTAAGAAGTAATCTTACAATTTTAACATACAAAAAGTACTTAGATATTCCACAGTTTTATGCTGACAATAATGTAAACGTAGTTTCTTCAATGCCCTGTTACTCTAAATATAATGTAGATAAGCAGAGAGGAAATGGTGTTTTTGAAAGATCTATTCAGGCATTAAAAAGATTAAATGATGTTGGCTATGGAAAAGAAGGTTCTGGGTTAGAGTTAGATTTGGTTTTCAATCCTGGAGGAGCTTCTTTGCCTCCAGAACAGGAAGCTTTGGAACTGGATTATAAAAGAGAGTTAAAAGAACTTTTTAATATTGAGTTTAACAGTTTATACACGATCACAAACCTTCCAATAAGCAGGTTTTTAGATTTTCTTATAAAAGAAGAAAAGTATGAAGATTACATGAACAAACTAATTGAATCGTTTAATCCAATTGCTGCCGAAGAAGTGATGTGTAGAAACACGGTTTCTGTTGGTTGGGATGGCAAACTTTTTGATTGTGACTTTAATCAAATGTTAGAGTTAGGTGTTGCTTCATCTTCACAAAACATAGAAGAGTTTAATAGCGCTGAGCTCGTTAACAGAAATATTATTTTAGGACAACATTGTTACGGGTGCACAGCTGGTGCAGGATCAAGTTGTCAGGGAAGTTTGGCTTGATTTTTTGTCATCTTGAACCTGTCGAAGGGCAGAAAAATACAACTCCATGAAAAAACAATTTATCATAATTCTTTTTTTAGGTTTCACTTTAAGTGTTGCTTCCCAGAACTACGTTTCGTTTGATGAAATGAAAGAGAATATAGTTTCTAAGACAATTCCTTTAATTAGTGTTCAAGAACTTAAAAAAGTAGAAAACACTAAAGCGAAATTTTTGTTAATTGATACTCGGGAAAAAGCCGAATATGAAGTAAGTCACATTAAAGGAGCAAAATTTATAAGCTATGATAATTTTAACATTAAAGACTTAAAAGAAGTTGATAAAGAAACAATTGTTATCGTTTATTGCTCTGTTGGCTATAGAAGTGAAAAAGTAGGAGAGAAGCTGAAAAAGGAAGGGTTTAAAAAAGTAATGAATTTAAAAGGAGGAATTTTCGACTGGGTAAACTGGGGTTTTCCTGTTTATGATATCGAAGGAAATGAAACTGAAAAAATACATGCTTATGATAAATCATGGGGAAAATGGTTAACAAAAGGAGAGAAGGTTTATGGGTAAAGTATTGTTAATCGTATTCGTTAAAAATAGTATCCTCGGAAAAGTGAAGACTAGACTAGCAAAAACTGTTGGAGATAATAAAGCTTTTGAGGTTTACAAGCAGTTAGTTGATATTACCGAAGAATGCTCTCTAAAAGTAGATTCAGATAAACATATTTATTTTTCCGAAAAAGTAATTAATAGCAAATGGGTTGATGAGTTAAAGTTTGTTCAGGAGGGCGAAAGTTTAGGTGATAGAATGATGAATGCTTTTAAAAATGGCTTTAGTCAAGGATATGAAAAAGTTATATTAATAGGGTCTGATTTGCCTGATATTTCTCCAGAGATAATTCAAGAAGGATTTGAAAGACTTGAAAAAAATGAAGTTGTGTTTGGGCCAGCTGAAGATGGAGGATACTATTTAATAGGGATGACAAAATTTCAAAAGTTTATGTTTGAAAACAAACCTTGGAGCGATTGTAGTTTGCTAGAAATAACCTTAAAAGAGTTAAGAGAACAAGAGGTGAGTTATTCTTTACTCCAAACCTTAAATGATATTGATACTTTTGAGGATTTAAAATCAAGTAAAATTTATGTTGATGCGTAATTTAATTTTTTTAGCGATTGTGACTTTAGTTACTTCTTGTTCTCCTCAAAAACCTATTTCAGGTGGAGGTGTATCTTCAAATCCGGAGGTAAAAAAACAGGGTTCTAAAATGTTTGGGAAAGTGGTTGTTAAGTCTAAAATGTCATTAGATGGGAAATCAGAAATGCCAGTTTTGTATTTTGACATTAATGGAGTTGAGTATTTTATAGATTTTTCGGCTAGTAAAGTTGCTAAGGTAGATATTCAGAAATATATTCTTAAAGAAATCGATATTCTTGGAGAGATAAAGACAGAAGGCTTTTCCGTGGCACAAGGACAAAGCAGAGTTGAGCAAGAAGAGGCAAAAAAGTATGAGGGAAACGCAATTGTTATTTATAAGGTTATGGATTAATGGTTTTCATAAATAGAATGAAACGTTCCATTTTGAAATAAGTATTCTCTCTCATCAATAAAAAAATAATCGCCATTTTTATAACTTTTCAGATTAACAACATCTGTGTGTTTTGTATGAACAGAGCCATTTGTTTGTCGAGCTAAATCCATATAAGTTACATTTATTCGGTTCCCTGCACCACAAATAATAACTCTAACAGGCTTCTTAATTTGATTAATGAATTTATAGTCTCGCATTCCCTCCATGTTGTCTGCAACCAGTATTATTTGATCCGCTTCAGGGTAGTGTTTTATCCCATCAATAATTGCCTCAATATCATTCTCTAATCCCTCTCCGCCTCCAGAACCACTCCTCATACATTTTGTAGCTGTATTTATAACAGCATCAATGTTTTTGTTTTTAGTGATGTAAATACCTTTTGTTTCTAGTGGCTTTTTTTTGTTTGAACGCTTTTCATCACCATCATTAAAAAACACAAAGTATTGAGCGGTTTTGTTTTCGGCTTGTTGTTTTAACCAAACAAAAACTTGCGCACTGTAAGGAGACATACTTCCTGTTACATCTGTAGCTACAATAAAGTTAGTCCAATTTTTATTTCTATTAAATGCCCCTAAAACAGTAGTGTCTTTATAAAGTGATTGCAAATAGAAGAAATCTGGTGGAGAAGGAGGTTTAATAGTCTCAATAGACCAGAGAGTATCATGTATGTATCCAACAGCCTGATCATAGTGAGTTTTTATATCATATTTTTTTGGAATAGTATCGGTTTCTAGACTGTCATTTTTAAGCATAGATGTTACTAAATCTGTAAGGTAATTAGCTTCAGCGGCAAGCATTGATTTTGATGAGTTTGGACGAAATGTAACAATAAACCCATGGAACATTTTATTACATTCTTCTCTGGAGTTTCCTTTTGTTTGGCTTATTAAATTAAATCCCCAAAAACGGTTTTCAAATAATGCTGGAACTAAGTTGTTTAATTCTTTTAGTCTATTTTGGTTAAGGTTTTTTTGATCAAAAGATTTAACAGTTCTGTATTTGGTGTAAACCAACTCTAGCTTAATAGAAACTCTTTCTTGTAGTTGTTTTTTTTGCTCAGGATTCAATACGAGCTTCTTTGCAAAAGGCATTGAAATATATAGCTGGTTTTCTTTTAACGTAGTTAAATCAATTTCATAAATAAAATCAGGTGATGTATTTACTAGAGAATTGAAATTTTGTGCACTGCTAATTTTAGCACAAAAAAGAATAAGAAGTAAATAAAATATACGCATTAAGGGTGTTATGTTTAGCTTTGCAATATACAAGAACTTTAAAGAACCCACTATATTGCAAAACGTAAAAGCCAAAAAACACCTCGGGCAGCATTTTTTAACAGATTTAAGTATTGCTAAAAACATTGTTGATGCTCTTTCTCAAACTTCTAAATATAAAAAAGTAGTTGAGGTTGGACCCGGAATGGGTGTGCTTACTCAATATTTAATTGAGAATAAAGAGTACGAAACATACCCTATAGATGTTGATCGAGAATCGATTGGTTATTTGGCTGAAAAATATCCAGAATTAAAGGGGAAAATTATTTTTGGTGATTTTTTAAAAATGAACATGAGTGATATTGCAGGTCAAGAACCATTTGCAGTTATTGGTAATTTCCCTTATAATATTTCTACTCAAATATTATTTAAAGTATTAGATCATAAAGATCAAATACCTGAGTGTGTTGGAATGTTTCAAAAAGAAGTTGCGGAACGTTTTGCTTCAGCACCTGGCTCTAAAGTTTATGGAATAACAAGCGTTTTATTGCAAGCATTTTATAACGTAGAATATTTGTTTACCGTTGGCCCTGAAGTTTTTGATCCACCACCAAAAGTTCAGTCTGCTGTTATTCGTTTTGTTAGAAATGAGAAAATGACGCTTGATTGTGATGAAAAGAAGTTTAAAAATATAGTTAAAATGGCTTTTGGCCAACGAAGAAAAATGATGCGGAAATCATTAAAAATCTTGTTAAACGACAACAATAAAGATCTTGAAATCTTCACAAAACGACCAGAGCAGTTGAGTGTAAAAGAGTTTGTAGAGTTAACAAATTTGATAGGATAAGGCCTCCCTCCATTATCTCCTTATATTAATTTTATACCTTTACATTGCTAAAAAGTAGAGAAAGAATGCAGTTTGAATTAACCAAAGATTATTTAGAACAACTGAATACTGCCGTAGAAAGCAGTTCTGAGGATAAAATTCTTGAGCTTATTGATGGGCTTCATGCTGTAGATGTCGCTGAGATTTTAGATGAGCAATCTACTAAAGAAGCGAAAGCTTTTTATGATTGTTTACCCAATGAAATGGCAGCAGATGCTTTAGTTGAACTGGATGAAGATGTAAGAGTTCGTTTTTTGAAGGAAATTTCTTCTGAAGACATTGCAGAAAGAATTATTGAGAACTTAGATACCGATGATGCGGCAGATTTAATTGGTGAACTTTCTGAGGAGAAACAAGATGAGGTTATATCTTACATTGAAGATCTTGAGCATGCAAGTGATATTATAGATCTATTGCTTTATGATGAGGATTCTGCTGGAGGGTTAATGGCCAAAGAGCTTGTTAAGGTAAAGGTGGATTGGGACGTTGCGACTTGTATTACAGAAATTCGAGCGCAGGCAGAGGAGGTTGAAAATATGTATACAGTTTATGTTGTAGACGAAAACAATATTTTACAAGGACGAATTTCTTTAAAAAAATTAATATTAGCACCAGATAACACAAAGATTAAGGAGCTTTATAACGATGAGCTTATTTTAGTTAAAGTTGATGTTGAGCGAGAAGATGTTGCTCAAATAATGGATAAATATGATTTAGTTGTAATACCTGTTATTGATGAAATAGGACGATTATTAGGAAGAATTACTATTGACGATGTAGTAGATGTGATGAGGGAAGAGGCTGAAAAAGATTACCAAATGGCCTCAGGAATTTCTGAAAATGTTGAATCTTCAGATAACGCATGGATGCTAACTAGAGCTCGATTGCCTTGGTTGTTAATTGGGCTGTTTGGTGGTATTTTAGGAGCTCAGGTTATTGAGGCTTATGAAGGTCAAATACAAATACATCCAGAAATGGCATTTTTCATCCCTTTAATTGCGGCAATGGCAGGTAATGTTGGAGTGCAATCTTCGGCAATTGTAGTACAGGGTTTAGCAAATAACTCTTTGGGATTAGATAGTCTTTGGAAGAAACTATTTAAAGAACTTCTAGTTGGTTTAATTAACGGAGTTGTTTTGGCGGGATTAATCTTTGCTTATAATTACTTTTTTACGGATGATATTACCTTGGGAATCATTGTAAGCACTTCTCTTTTTGTAGTTATTGTTTTTGCTGCAATATTTGGAACTTTAGTCCCTTTAATGCTAGATAAATATAAAATAGACCCAGCACTAGCTACTGGGCCTTTTATTACAACGGTAAACGATGTTTTTGGACTTTTCCTTTATCTTTATATTGGTTATTTGATGTATGCTGTTTAGTTAACATTGTACCGAACTAACTTCATGTCAAAAACATCTGAAGATGAGGCATAGAAAAATTGACTAGAAATAATTCCTACATCATCATTATAATAACGAAATTGAGTTCTTGTGCCCCAAGAATAGCTGGCTATTAAAGGCAAAAATTCTGTTTCTCTTTGATAACAATTATATGTTCCTGCTGGCACGGTAATATTTTGATTTGTAGAATTAGTCCAAGTGGATAATTGAAACATGTTATTTCCTACATTTTCTGTGTTATATATTGTACCAAGGTTATTTGTTGAAAATTGTATTTTCTCGGTATTATTGGAAGTGTCAAAGTAAATAACACTTTTGTTTTCATTTCTAATTATTTTTCCAGTAGCTATTGTTGATCCAAAACCTTCAATAATGTAGAATGTATTTCCATTTATTATAGTATCTCTATCTATATAAGTACTATCAGAGGAAGAAAATAGTGTTTCAAACCCTAAAAAATCTGTTTTATAGATATCATAAACCCAATAATTTCCAACACTAAGAGGTATGTGTGATGCTGCTTCGTTATTATTACAAGGGGCGGGTTGTTGTATTTCAATTATTTCTTCTTTGGAACATCCAAAGATTGTTGTTGTTGAAACTGCAGCAATTAGCATTACTTTTTTCATAATTTTACATTTGATTAATAATTAAAAAAAGTAAACAGATTTCATAGGCTTTTTAGATTTATGATTCTGAAAACGTTACGGTTTTTATAATATTGTAAAATGAAGAAAATACTTTTTGTAGATACTGTTCATCCTATCCTAGAAAAAAGGCTACTTGAATTAGGGTATGTTTGCGAACACGATTTAAAATCTACGAAAGAAGAAATAGAGTCTAAAATAGATCAATACTTTGGCTTGGTTATAAGAAGCCGCTTTCCGATAGATGAGGTTTTCTTAAATAAATCGAATAGTTTAAAGTTTATTGCGCGTTCTGGAGCAGGCTTAGAAAATATTAATGTTGCTTATTCAGAAGAAAAAGGAATAACCGTATTTAATTCTCCAGAAGGAAATATGGATGCTGTAGGAGAACAAGCAATAGGAATGTTGTTGATGCTATTTAATAAATTGAAGAAAGGTGATTTAGAAGTTAGAAATGGCCTTTGGGACAGAGAAGGAAATAGAGGCTTAGAGCTTTCTAAAAAAACTATTGGAATTATTGGCTACGGAAATATGGGTAAAGCTTTGGCTGAAAAACTAAGCGGTTTTGGCTGTAAGGTTATTGCTTATGACAAATATAAAGTTGATTTTGAATCAGACATTGTTAAAGAGGCAGATTTAGAAACAATTTTTAAAGAAACAGATGTTTTAAGCATTCATTTGCCGCTATCTGAAGAAACACATCATTATGTTAACGAAGTCTTTATCGCACAATTTAAAAAGCCTATTTATATAATAAATACAGCTCGTGGTAATAATGTCTGTGTGGCCGATTTAGTTTCTAGTCTAAAAAGCAAGAGGGTTTTAGGGGCTTGTTTGGATGTGTTAGAATATGAAACAAAATCTTTTGAAACAATAAATGCTAAAAAATTCCCAGAAGACTTTAAATACTTAGCTCAATCTGATAAAGTAACTTTAAGTCCTCATGTTGCTGGATGGACGCAAGAATCTTATGTAAAACTTTCTAGCTTTTTAGCAGATAAAATTGAGAAGAAATTTAATTGATTATTGGTTTAAAATCCAAGCCTTACTGTTGTGGTCTTGAGCAAATTCAAGAGCATTTATAGCTTGTTTTCTGGTAACAAAACTATTGTAGCTTACTGCCCACAAACCTTTACGTTTACCAATAATAAAAGCATCGAAACCTTGTTTCTTCAGTTTTTTAACCATTTTTTTAGCATTTCTTCTTTCAGAAAAACAACCAGCTACAAGATGATAATGCAGTTCTTGTTTTGTAACAGCTACATAGGTAGAAACAGGCTTAGCAATAGACATTTCTCTTAATTGAACAGTAACAGGTTCAAACCCCGCTTCAAAGGTAACATCTAAGAAATAAACACTTTCATTCGCGGTAGTAATTTGCTCTTTAACAGAAACAACATCAAGCTCTTTATTAACTTTAAAATCTGATTTAGAGGGAGAATAAAGACTCTTAGTAGCAGGTTTAAATGGATTTAAATTAGCGTAATTAAGGTCAGCATTTAAATCTACATTACTAGGCATCCAGCCAGCTAAAAAAGCTAATGGAATAAGAGCCGCAGCATACATCCATTTCTTAGACTTTTCTGATTTAACAGCAATTAAAGGTGCTGTTCTGTCAATAAACTCTTTAGTAATTTTTGCTTCAATAGTGATTCGTTGTATTGGTTGTTTTTGAAAAACAGCCAAACCATAAGATCCTAAAAGATAGTTTATGGAGTTTTGCGGATCAAACTGAGTTCTATTTTCTGCATCCAAAAATAATGTTCCAACATTACTTATTAAAACACGCTTTTTGAGCTTTAAATCTCTATTGATAATCACTAAAGCTTCTTCAATATTTTTGATAGCAACATCAAAACTTACACCCTCTTTTTGAGCGATAAGGTTTGCCAGCAAACCATCGTTTGCATTTAAATTCTTATTAAAAGAAATGCTTTTAGATGGTGGTGCAAATGTATTTTGAACAGATTGAATTGTCGCAGATTTATAGTTAGCAACAAAACCCCCCAGACCAGGAACAACAACACAATCGTATTGATAAAGTAATTCTGATATGTATTGTTCGATTTTCAAAGTTCTAAAGTAGCTAAATTTATAATATCAGAAAGCTAAATAATTTAGTTTTTCTGCCCTTTCAATTAATAATTTCAGGCATTTCCTGATAATTTACGGCCTGCGAAAATATAAAAATAAAGAAAATCTACGCTATTAAAAAGTGATTTTTTCTAAATCTTCTGGGGTATCAATTGCAACTGCCTCATAATCAGTAGTAGCAATTTTTATAGCATAATCGTTTTCTAACCAACGCAGCTGTTCTAAACGTTCTTTTTTTTCTAAAAGCGATTGAGGAAGCTTACTAATCTTAGCTAAAACATCAGAACGATAACCGTAAATACCAATGTGTTTATAAAAAATATGTTCTTTAAACCAGTCTTTCTTTTTAGTGTTAGGGGGCTCAGGAATAACATTTCTGCTAAACATTTTAGCAAAGTTGTCTTTATTAAAATCAACTTTTGGTCGATTGGGGTTAAAGAGTTCTTCCTCCGTTTTAATCTCTTTAATAAGTGTTGCGATATCCGTTTTGTTATCGCTAAAACAGGTCGAAAGCTGATTTATTTGTTCAGGATTTATAAACGGCTCATCTCCTTGTATGTTTAAAACAACATCAAAATTAACATCATATTTCTCTAAAACTTCAGCACATCTATCTGTTCCACTTTCGTGAGAAGAAGAAGTCATCACAACATTACCACCAAAGGAAGTTACGTGTTCAAATATTCTCTCATCATCTGTGGCAACAACAACATCCGAAAGAGAACTTGCTTTTTTTGCTTGTTCATAGACTCTTTGTATCATTGTTTTTCCATTAATATTAATTAATGGTTTACCCGGAAACCGAGTTGATGCATAGCGAGAAGGAATTATACCGAGTATCTTCATTTTACTTTTTTACTTCCCTCCTTTGAGGGGAAGGGGGAGGGTTATTTATGGTCAAAAGTAGCGAAAACAATAAACATCTTTTCTATTTATCTGAATCTCTGTTTTCACGGGGAAAGTAGTATTTTTACTAACCTATGAATGAACAACTCCTTTATCATATCGCAATAACTTCTATTCCTAATATTGGAGACATAACTGCAAAAAAGCTAATCGCTTATTGTGGAAGTTCAGAGCAGGTTTTTAAAGAGAAGAAAAGTGTTTTAGAAAAAATTCCAGGAATAGGAGCGGTTAACGCACAAAAGATTCTTACCCATAAAACAGAGGCTTTGGCAATTGCAGAAGAAGAGTTAGTTTTTATTCAGAAGAATGGAATTGTTCCTTTGTTTTTTTCGAATGATAATTACCCTCAGCGCTTAAGAAACTGTGAAGATGGACCGGTTTTGATATATTCTCAAGGAAATGTTGATTACAACAATCAAAAAGTGGTTAGTATTGTTGGAACTAGAAAAGCTACAGAATATGGGAAAGATTTTTGTGATAAAATTGTAGCTGGTTTAGCTCCGCACAAACCGTTAATTGTAAGTGGCTTGGCTTATGGTATTGATGTTTGTGCACATAAGTCATCCATTAAAAACAATTTGCCAACTGTAGGGGTTTTGGCTCACGGACTTGACAGGCTGTACCCCGCTCAACATAAAGGTGTTGCCAACCAAATGATAGAAAACGGAGGGTTGCTATCTGATTTTAAAAGTAGAACGAATCCTGATCGAGAGAATTTTCCGAAAAGAAATAGAATTGTTGCAGGTATTTCGGACTTAACGATTGTTATAGAATCGAGTAAAAAAGGAGGCTCTTTAATTACAGCTCATATTGCGAATGATTACAATAGAGATGTGTTTGCTCTGCCAGGAAGATTAGGGGATAGCCAATCTGAGGGTTGTAATAACTTGATTAAAACGAATAAAGCAGCTTTAATTCAATCTGTAAAGGATATTGAATACATTATGGGTTGGGAAACGAAGAAGAAGTCCAAAGTAATTCAACACCAATTATTTGTAGAGTTAACACCAGAGCAAAAAGTTATTGTAGACATTATTTCTAAAAAAGGGAAGATTGGTGTTGATGAACTCTCGATACAAGCAAAATTACCAATGAGTAAAATTGCCTCAGAGTTACTTGATATGGAGTTTAGCGGTGTGGTTAAAACACTTCCTGGAAAGGTTTACAGTTTAGTTTAAATTAAAAAGCCCCTTTCTTAATTTCTTCAACTACACTTGGATCTAATAATGTACTTGTATCACCTAAATTAGAGGTGTCTCCTTCGGCTATTTTTCTAAGAATGCGCCTCATAATTTTACCCGAACGAGTTTTTGGTAAACCAGAAACAACTTGAATTTTGTCAGGCTTGGCTATTGGTCCAATTTCTTTAATTATTTGAGTTAATAACTCTTTTTTTAACTCGTCTTCGTTTACCTCTTTTGTACAAATTACATAAGCGTAAATTCCTTGGCCTTTAATTTTGTGATGAAAACCAACTACAGCTGTTTCTACAACGTCAGGATGTGTATCAAGAGCATCTTCAACTTCGGCAGTTCCAATTCTGTGTCCAGACACATTAATTACATCATCAACTCTTCCTGTAATTCTGTACATTCCATTTTCATCCCTTTTGCAACCATCTCCAGTAAAATATTTTCCGGGGTAAGCAGAAAAATAAACTTGTTTACATCTATCATGATCTCCGTAAATTGTTCTTAAAATAGAAGGCCAAGGATATTTTATACAAAGGTTCCCTTCAACATTATTTCCTTCAATTTCGTTTCCTTTAGCATCAACCAAGCAAGGTTGAACTCCCGGTAAGGGTAAGGTAGCATAAGTTGGTTTTAGAGGAGTAATTCCTGCTAAAGGAGAAATCATTATTCCACCAGTTTCAGTTTGCCACCAAGTATCTACTATCGGACAATTTCCTTTTCCAATATTTTTATCATACCAATGCCAGGCTTCTTCATTAATGGGCTCGCCAACACTTCCAAGCACCTTTAAAGAGCTTAGCTTGTATTTGTTTACGAATTCTATATCGCAGGCTTGTAGTGCTCTAATTGCAGTTGGAGCTGTATAGAAGATATTTACTTGATATTTATCTACTATTTCCCAAAAACGACCAGCATCTGGCCAAGTAGGAATTCCTTCAAACATAACTGTAGTTGCACCAGCTAATAATGGACCATAAACAATATAAGAATGCCCTGTTATCCAACCAATATCAGCTGTACACCAATAAATATCATTTTCTTCATATTGAAAAACATTTTGAAAACTATAGTTGGTATAAACCATATAACCAGCAGTTGTATGAACAACACCTTTTGGCTGACCTGTAGATCCAGAAGTATAAAGAATAAAAAGGTCATCTTCCGATTCCATTGTTTCGGCTTCACATGAGCTATCTACTTTTTCAATTTCATTATGCCACCAAAGATCTCTTTTGGCTTGCATAACAACATTGGCGCCAGTTCTTTTTAAAACGATATTTTTTAGAATTGATGGACAGTTTTTTAAAGCCTCATCAACAACACTTTTTATGGGAATAATTTTAGTTCCTCGATAAGCTTCATCTGAGCAAATAACAATATTACAAGTAGCATCATTAATTCTATCAGCTAAAGCTTTGGCAGAGAAACCCGCAAATACTACTGAATGAATTGCTCCAATTCTTGCACAAGCTAAAACCGCAATGGCAAGTTCTGGAACCATTGGCATATAAAGGCAAATACGATCTCCTTTTTTAGCGCCATTATTTTTTAAAACATTAGCAAACTCGCATACTTTTTGGTGTAGTTCTTTATAGGATAGCTTTATAGTCTTATCATTTGGATTGTTTGGTTCCCAAATTATTGCTGTTTGAGTTCCTTTTGTTTCCAGATGTCTATCTAAACAATTTTCGGTAATATTTAATTGTCCGCCCTCAAACCATTTAACTTTAGGCTCCTCAAAATTCCAATCTAAAATAGTGTCCCATTTTTTTTTCCAAGTAAACGTATGGGCAATATTTCCCCAAAATTGCTCGGGGTTTTCTAAGCTTTTTTTATATTGAGTTTGATATTCTTCGAATGATTTTATTTTTATAGTCATAGCAGAGTAATTGGCTCTTAAAAGTAAGTCAAATTTTATCTAAAGAAAATGAAAAAGAGGAATTTATATTTCTCCTATATTTGTTGTTTCTCTTATGGATTTAATCAAAAGTATATTTTTTGTTTTCTTAATTTCATTTAGCACACTTGGTAAAGCACAAGACACGCTTACAGTGATGGCCTATAATATATTAAACTACCCATCGTCTAATGTATCAAAAGCGGATACTTTAAAACCAATTATTCAGCTTGTTAAACCTGACATTTTTATGATTACGGAGTTAACATCCTTTACGGGTGTTTCTACGATTATGAATAGTGCACTAAATGTAGATGGAGTTACTTCTTATCAAAATGCGACCTATTTTAATGGTCCTGATACTGATAATATGTTGTTTTATAATACGGACAAATTGGTTCTTTACAGTCAGGATGAAGTGCCTACAGCATTAAGAAATATTAGTGAATATGTTTTGTATTACGATGCATCAGGGATGACGGTTGCAACGGATACTGTTTTTATTTATTGCTACATGGCACATTTAAAAGCAGGTACGGAAGAGGATGATGAACAGAGGAGAAACCAAGAAGCAATTTTACTTAAAAACTATTTAGACGCTAGATTAGAAATTGAAAATGTAATTTTTGGAGGGGATTTTAATTTCTATTCAAGCTCTGAGTCTGCTCATAATACAATTTTAAATGGAGGAAGCGTTACTTTATTAGATCCGATTTCTTCTCCAGGAGAATGGACTAATAATTCATCGTTTGCAAGTATTCATACACAAAGTACCCGATCTAACACACTAGGTGATGGGGGCTCTTATGGCGGAATGGATGATCGGTTTGATTTTATATTTTTTACAGAAGATTTACAAACCGGAGCTAATGATTTAACTTATGTTCCTGGTTCTTACAATGCTCTTGGTAACGATGGGAATCATTTTAATAAATCTATAAATGCAACTCCAACTAACTCTTCAGTATCAGTCAATATAGCAGATGCTCTTTACACTATGTCGGATCATTTACCCGTAGTTTTAAAAGCATCAATTCCAATTAATGTTAGCGTAAAAGAAAACCAATATTTACGAAGATGGAAAGGTTATTTAGTTGGCAACTATTTTAATTTTAGGTCCGAAAAAAATGAAAAAGAATTGACTGTTTTTGTTTACGATGTTTTGGGAAAAATAATGCAAACAAACAGATTTAAAAATAGTAACCAGTTCAGTTTAAAACTTCAGAAAATTAGCCAAGGAGTATATTTTGTTAAAGTTATTTCGAAAAACCAACAAGAGAGTTTTAAGATTTTTAAAAGATAATTTATGAAACAGTTTTTATCAGCACTTTGTGTTATTTTATTTGCATTTACAGGGTTATCTCAACCGAACTATGGAATTAAGGCTCCTGCAGAATCTTCAATAGCTCAAAAATGTGGAGAGTGCTTATCGGTTATGCAAAACCTTCCACCAGAAGTTTCTTTTGGGTTTTACTTAGAAGGAAGGAAAATATATTTTATGATGACGGATAAGCGTTACTTCGATTTGCTCTTTAAAAAAGGCATGGATGGAATAGCTGTTGACATTGTAACCAAATCTCAATTTCCTTGTAATGAAGAAAATCAATTGGCAAATTCTCCTATTAACATGGGAAAACTTTTAGAACCCGTTTACTTTAAAGATTTTAAAAAAGAGCTTCTTATTGGAGAAAATGGCCAAATAGGAGTTTTTGCAGGGCAATTACCAGAAAAATATTCTAGTCAAGACTATGAACTTAACCTTTTGATTTTAAAAAATGAGAATATGTGTTATTATCAGATTTTTTCTGATTTACCAAGGGCTCGCTGGGGTCTTTTAGAGATGGGGCTTTACCGGGATTCTATTTTGAATAGCGAAAGTACAATTAACTCAACAGAAAGAGTAAAGAGATTAAACAAAACGATGAGGTTTGTAATTCCTTTCGAAAAAGGGAAATCGGAATATGCTCCAGAAGATATTAAACCCCTTTACGATTCTCTTCAGCTAACAGATTATACTATCACAAAAACAACGGTTAAAGCCTACTCCTCAGTTGAAGGGTCATTGGAAGGGAATATGAAGTTGCAAAACAAAAGAGCTGAGAGTCTGGTTAAAGCTCTTCAAAGTTTCCAAAAAGGAATAATTAAAACAACCATTTCATCATCAGAAAATTGGGTAGAGTTTTTAATTGATGTGAATACTGCAGGTTATGGTAATGTTGCTAAAATGACAAAAGAAGAAATAAAGAAGGAGTTGAACACTAAGGGGTTGTCTAAAAAATTAGAGCCAATATTAAAAAACCACAGAAAAGCAATAGTTGTTTTAGAGTTAGAAAAAAACACGAGATTCTTATCAGAAAAAAATGCTACAATTACAGCTTTTTATAAAAATGCGATTGAAAATCAATCAATAGATGAGGCAATAGAATTACAAAATGAAATTTTCGCAAGAATCCGTAACAACAAAATACCAGGTGAAGCTCTAAAAGAGTTTAGTATCCCTAAAGAAGTCGCGTATGGCACACTTTTAAAAAACAATGCTTCTTTTGAGTTTGAACAAAATGAAGAAGATATTTATGCTGCGTTGGTTGCTTTTAAAGAGTTAGAACTTTTGTTGCCAAAGGATGAGCAGGTTAACTATAACATTTGTGTTTTACAGATAAAATCGTGGGTATTAGGAGAATTGTTAATTGAACCAGAGCAGTTGTTAAAGGATATTAAAGGGTTAACCAGAAAAGGAATTAATGCAAAATTGGTTAAGTATTTGTTACTTAATTATCATATTATTAATAGTGAGTATATGATGTTTAAACATGATTATACTGGCAAGGATGTGTCGTTAAGTTATATTTATAAAAACTATAAGTATTTGCAACTTTCTAATGAAAACTATTTGCAATTAGCGCGTTATTTTTCAAGTTACGGTAGGTATGACTGGTCCGAAAAGGTTTTAAAACCCCATATTCGTAAAATTGACGTTGATGAAGAGTTGCTATTTTACTATCTCAATTTAACAGTAATCAATCCAAAAAACACGAATAGCGCAGCATATCGAACAACAATGTTAAATGCTATAAACTTGAATCAAAAACGGTTTTGCATGTTATTTGAACCCTTTGGAAAAGGCGGAATTAATTTTCAGTTACTAAGGGATGAATATCTGAAATCCACATATTGTGAAAATTGTAACAAGTAAAATCTTTTCAATTTGTAGCTTAGCTAACAACTATTTCCTACTTTCGGGCGTCTTTTAATAGCAATAACTAAAACGACTTATTTTACGTGAATATTTATTCTCAAAAACAGCGATGGAAACTGCTTTTAGCAGGAACAGCAGTATTAATTATTGTTGCTTCGCTGTGGTATACCAATATTTTAGTTAAAAAAATTGCTACAGAGGAACGAAAAAAAGTGCAGATTTGGGCTGAAGCGATACAGAACAAAGCTTCTTTGGTAAATTATACTGGAGAATTGTTTGGTAAAATTTCGAAAGAAGAGCGTAATAAGATTGAAATCTGGGCAGAAGCTTCTAAACGAATTGTTACTTCAGAGAATCAGGATGCAACAACATTTTACTTGCAAATTATCGGAGAAAATGAAACGATACCTGTTTTGGTGTTGAATGAGAACGATAAAATAATGAATCATAGAAATTTTGATTTGGAAGCAGGTATTGACACCAATGCTTTTTTATTGAGTCAGTTAGATTTAATGAAAAACAAAGATGAGCCAATTGACCTGGTAATACATGTTACTAAAAACCTTACTTGGACTCATAAGTTGTATTATCAGGACTCTAGGATTTTTTCAGAGCTTAAACTTGTGTTGGATGATTTAATTCAATCTTTTATTTCTGAAATTGTAATTAATTCTGCTTCTGTTCCGGTAATTTATACGGACAGCACACAAGCAAAAATTATTGAATATGGTAATTTAAAAGGAGGAGATACTGGTATTGGGCACGATTTTTTAATGGCTACAATTGCTGAAATGAGGGAAGAAAATGAACCAATAGCAATTAATATTAATAACACATCTGTTAACTATATTTTTTATTCCGACTCTGAATTACTTAAACAATTAAAGATTTATCCATATTTTCAGATTGTAATTATCGCATTGTTTTTACTAATTTCTTATTACCTATTTAGCACTTCTCGTAAGGTAGAACAAAATCAAGTTTGGGTAGGTTTGGCAAAAGAAACTGCTCATCAATTAGGGACTCCTCTTTCATCATTAATGGCATGGGTAGAGTATTTAAGACTGAAAGAGTCTGTTGAT
>CEWR01053585.1_pt1 | contig 22651 bp, 21 predicted proteins | sample 356321 | NCBI WGS metagenome assembly CEWR01 (sample SAMEA2621551, study PRJEB7988) | marine metagenome | biome: marine biome (ENVO:00000447); feature: mesopelagic zone (ENVO:00000213); material: "saline water (ENVO:00002010), including plankton (ENVO:xxxxxxxx)" | depth 790 m
ATTAGATATGCCAATTATGTCTCCGATGGTGGCTACAAGTTATACGTTAGAAAGAGTAAAATCTGGAGAGGATACAAACTCTGTTTCAGGAAATGTATTAAGAGATTACTTAACAGATTTATTCCCGATTCTAGAATTAGGAACTTCTGCAAAAATGTTATCTATTGTTCCATTAATGAATGGAGGAGGTTTATTTGAAACTGGTGCTGGTGGTTCTGCTCCAAAACACATCGAACAATTTTTAGAGGAAGGTCATTTAAGATGGGATTCTTTAGGTGAGTTTTTAGCTTTAGAAGTTTCTTTAGAGCATGTTGCAGTTACTACAGAAAATAAGAAAGCTCAAATTTTAGCGGATACTTTAGGTGAAGCTACTGGTAAATTCTTAGATAACAGAAGATCTCCTTCTCGTAAAGTAAATGAGATTGATAACAGAGGGTCTCATTTTTATTTAGCAATGTATTGGGCAGAAGCTTTAGCAAATCAATCTGATGATACTGATTTAAAATCGCAATTTTCTTCAGTGGCTAAAGGTTTAGAACAGAATGAAGATAAAATAACTACAGAGTTATTAGAGTCTCAAGGAAATGCACATAATATTGAAGGATATTATTTTCCAACAACAGAATTAGCTTCTAAAGCTATGAGATCAAGTGTTACATTTAACAGTTTGTTAAATGATTTTTTAGTCTAGGTTAAAGGTTATTTAGTAAGTTTTGGTTTAGGAATGAAAAGATTTTTAAAAATGGCACTTTCAATTATAGCTTCGATAATAATATTGATAGTGTTAGTTGTGGTACTATTTATAAAATTAAGTCCTGAGTTTGGAGGGAAAGCCTCAAGTGCTCAAAAAGTTGAGTATGCCAAATCAGAAAATTTTTCTGATGGTAAGTTTATCAATAAAGAAAATGTAAACCTTGATATGAGCTTTAGTCAATTTGCGAAAATAATTCGCGAGTATATGAAGCCTCATCCGAATACTGTTCCAGGAAATGCTATTCCGGTTAGTAAGTTAGACTCTTTAAGTATAGTTCAGAACCAAACAGAAACTAAAATGGTTTGGTTCGGGCATTCTACTTTCTTATTAGAAATAGGAAAACAGAACATATTGATTGACCCTATGTTTGGTAACGTTCCGGCTCCTCATCCAGCTCTAGGAGCAAAAAGGTTTAGTAATGAATTACCTATTGAGATTGAAAGCTTACCCCAAATAGATGTTGTTATATTGTCTCATGATCATTACGATCATTTAGATTATGGATCTATTATTAAATTAAAGGATAAGGTCGGCATGTTTTACGTCCCTCTTGGTTTAGGAGCCCACCTTATAGAGTGGGGTGTTCCTATTGAAAGGGTAAAAGAATTAGATTGGTGGGAAGAAATTGTTCACGATAGATTAGTCTTTAAATGTGCCCCAGCTCAACATTTTTCTGGTAGAGGGATGACAGATAGGATGAATACACTTTGGGCTTCATGGGTTATTCAATCTGAAAAGGAGAACATATTTTTTAGTGGAGACAGTGGTTATGGCAATCATTTTAAAGCCATTGGTGAAAAGTACGGACCATTTGATTTTGCGATGATAGAATGTGGTCAGTACAATGATTTATGGAGTGATATTCATATGTTTCCTGAAGAAACAGCTCAAGCTGCAGTTGATTTAGAGGCTAAGAGGATGATGCCAATTCATTGGGGAGCATTTAAATTAGCATTGCATGAATGGACCGACCCTGTAGAACGTGTTATTAAAAAAGCCAAAGAATTAAAGGTAGAAATAGTTGTTCCTCAAATAGGTTCTGAAGTTAATATGAAAAATCCTATTATTGATGAGATTCAGTGGTGGAAGGATAATTAGTGTTAAAATAAGTTGAATTATGAATAGATTGTTAATGGTATTATTTCTGTTTGTAAGCTGTTACTGCTTTTCTCAGCAAAGAGCAGAAATGACAGATTTAGAGAAGGCTAGGTATGACTCTACTATTGTTGGAGAAACTGTTCCTGAATTTTCGTTGTTGAGTTCCACACTTTCTGAGGTTAATATTTCGGAATTTAAAGGCGTTAACTTAATCATTGATGTTTGGGCAACATGGTGTGTTCCTTGTTTAAAAGAAGCACCGTATTTTCATGAGTTAAAAGAGAAGTATCAAAACGATACTTTAAAATTTATTTCAATATCTGTTGATAATTTTCCGAAAGAATGGTTAGCATTTTTAGAGGTAAAAGGAATAAATAAAGAAGCTCAATATTTTGCAGGGTATGATGAAAATCATCCAGTAATTTGGTTTGTGACTAATATTGATATAGAGAATGGGAGTTATCATAGTTATTCTAAGCTGCCAAGATTTTTGATAATTGATAAAAATCAAAAAATAATAAATAGAGAGGCCAGTGTTCCTTCTGTTGAAAAGTTACTTGAACAAATTAGAGCTTTAAATTAACTGTCCCTTTAGGAAAGGTCTCCTTGTTAATGGCTATTTTTGAAAAAGCTTTAGGGGTGTCCGATATAAAATAGACTGAGATTATACCCTTTTGACCTGATACTGATAATGCAGACGAAGGGAAAAGTAATTGAGGGGCAATTGTCCACTTCCATTTCTAAGGCTGTTTTATATCAATTATGAAAACAACAGTAGAGTTAAGTAAGTATCCGTTAAATGCAGATTACGAACCACCAATTTTAGATTTTATTGGGCGATTAAATGGTCATCAAAATATTACTGTAAAAACAAACGCAACTAGCACGCATGTTGTTGGTGATTATGATGAGGTAATGAATATTCTTCAAAAAGAAATTAAATTCTCTTTTGAAAAATACGGTAAAGCAATTTTTGTAATGAAAGTATTGAATGGTGACTTGGGTATTTGATAACGTAGCATTTCTGCTCGAAATTGTTGCAGTTATATTCGGAGTGTTGTACACCGTTTTAATGGCTCAAAACAAAATTTCTTGTTGGATTTTTGGAATAATAGGCTCATTACTGAGTGTGTATTTATTTGTTGAATATGCTAAGCTATATGCTGAAGCAGTTTTGTATGTGTTTTATGTTTTTGCTGGGGTTTATGGTTGGATACAATGGAAGAAACAAAAAGTAATTGATGAGGTTTATCAGCATAAATTATCAACTCATATTAAACTAATTTCCTCTGGAACTATAGTTTCAGTCCTTTTATATTTTGGATTAACCTATTTCTTTAAGGAAGCAGAAAAACCCTTGATTGATTCATTTACTACCGTATTTAGTTTTATTGCAACATATTTAATGGCTAAAAAGTGGATTGAGAATTGGTATTATTGGTTGGTTATTGATGCGGTGTCAACATACCTTTATTTTACAAGAGAATTAGAGATTTATGCAGCTCTAATGTTAATTTATACAGTATTGGTAGTTTACGGCTATTGGCAATGGAAAAAATTAAAAGTAGTTAAGATTGGATAAGCTAATTGTAATAACAGGTCCAGAATCTACTGGGAAATCAACTTTAACTAATGCGCTATCTGAAGAGTATAGCACCTCTTTTGTGAAAGAGTATGCTCGTCAATATCTCGAAAACTTAAATCGTTTATATGAATTAGAGGATGTTCTAGTTATGGCCAAAGAACAATTAAAGCAAGAGGAGGAATCTTTAGAGGAACTAGTTTTTTTAGATACAGATTTAACTGTTTACGCTATTTGGATTAAAGAGAAATACAATTTAGAAATCGGTTGGATTAATGATCATTTAAGTAAAGCAACTGATAAGATTTATTTTTTGTGTGATCTAGATGTTCAATGGGAAGAAGACCCTTTGAGGGAACATCCAGAAAAGGCAGATCGGCAACGTTTGTTTATGATGTATAAAGCTTTATTAGAAAAATACAACCTTACCTGTCATGTTATTTCTGGAGATCTTCCAACCCGAATAAAAAAATGTAAAGAAATAATAGCCACTTCAATTTAAAAACTACTTTTGCACCGTCTCATGGGGTGCCTTACTTTCAGGCTGAGATTATACCCATTTCTTCTAAGATATTAGAAGAAAGAACCTGATCCAGATAATGCTGGCGGAGGTAAAATAAATTTATTAATAATAACATAAACGAATGTGTTACCCCACATCGTTCGTCAAAAAAATTTTAAGTAATGAAAAAATTATTTTTTTTGACGCTAGCTGCTGGTTTTTCGGCCAATTGCTTCGCACAATTTTCAATTTCAGGAACAGTAAATGATTCCTCTGCTCAATCCGTAGTTGGCGCAACTGTTCGGATAGCAGAAACCTTTAAAGGAGTATTTACAGATAACAATGGTGGTTACAAACTTTCTAATTTAAAGGAGGGTAACTATATTGTTGAAGTAAGTTATGTGGGTTATGAAACCCAACAAATTCCAGTAAAAAATCTAACCAAAGATGTTGTCGTTAATTTCGATTTAAAAAAATCCCAAGTATCATTAGGAGAAGTTATTGTTTCTGGAACAAGGGTAGAAGAGAATTCTCCATTTGCCCACACAAATATTAATAAAGCAGATTTTGAAAAAAATAATTTAGGACAAGATATTCCTATTTTATTGCAGAATTCAGTTTCTATGGTTACTACAAGTGATGCGGGAGCAGGAGTTGGTTATACTGGATTTAGATTAAGAGGTTCTGATGCTACTCGAATAAACGTTACCATAAATGGTATTCCGGTTAATGATGCAGAATCGCAGGGAGTTTATTGGGTGAATATGCCTGATTTTGCTTCATCAACAGAAAGTATCCAAATACAAAGGGGAGTTGGTTCTTCTACAAATGGAGCAAGTGCTTTTGGTGGGTCTGTAAATCTTGAAACAACCAAATTAAATGAAAAAGCTTATGGAGAAATTTCTACTTCTTACGGTTCTTTTAACACACATAAAGAAACTGTAAAGTTTGGAACAGGTCTTTTAAATAACCGTTGGGCTTTTGATGGGAGAATGTCTAACATTCAATCGGATGGATACATTGATAGAGCAACATCAAATTTAAAAAGTTTTTATTTGTCTGGGGGCTATTATGGTAAAACATTATCTGTTAAGGCAATTGCATTTTCTGGTAAAGAAAAAACATACCAATCTTGGTGGGGAACTCCTCAAAGTAGAGTTGAAGGTAATAAAGAAGATATGGAGACTCATGCCGTAAATGAAGGATTAGATTCGTCACAAACTTATAATTTGTTAAATTCAGGAAGGACATATAATAAGTATGAATACGAAAATGAAGTTGATAACTATCAACAAGATAATTATCAGTTACACTTTTCTAATCAGTTTAGTGATAAAGTGAATGCAACAATAGCTTTTCATTATACATACGGAAGAGGTTATTATGAACAATTTAGAAAAGAAGATTCGTTTTCTGATTATGGAATGAATGATTTAATAACTGAGACTCAAACTACTTTCGTTAATGGGATTGATACTAATTTAGTAGTTGGATCTAATACAATTTCTAAAACTAATTTAATTAGAAGAAGATGGCTGGATAATGATTTCTATGGAGCTACTTATAATTTAAACTATAAGTCAGATAAAATGAAGTTAACTTTTGGTGGGGCTTATAATATTTATGATGGAGATCATTTTGGAGAAATAGTTTGGGCTGAGTATGCAAATGGAAGCGATATTAGAGAGCGTTATTATGATAATAATGGATTAAAAACTGACTTCAACTCTTATTTGAAATTTGATTACATTCTCGCAAACAAAACAACTCTATTTGTAGATTTACAAGTGAGAACAATTGATTATACTGCAAAAGGAATTGATAGTGACCTAAAGGAAGTAACAATAGACACAAATTTTGTTTTCTTCAATCCTAAGGCGGGGGTTAGTCATAAATTTAGTGATAAGATAACTGCTTATGGATCGGTTGCTGTTGGTAATAAAGAGCCAAGTAGAAACGATTTTATTGATAATACTGAGGATGCACAGCCTCAACATGAATCTTTAATTGATTATGAATTAGGAGCAGAACTTAAACTTAAGAAGGTTATAATTAGTGGAAATCTATATCATATGGGATATAAAAATCAATTAGTTGTTACTGGAGAGTTAAACGATGTTGGATCTAATATTAGGGCAAACGTTACTAAAAGCTTTAGAGCCGGAATTGAATTAACAACCAGCTTTTTAATTAGTAAAAAAGTTAAGTTAAATTTAAACGGAACTTATTCTCAAAACAAAATAGAAGATTTTGCGGAAATTATTTATGATTATACTTATGGATACGATATTATTGAGAATAATTATAAAAATACAGATATAGCATTTTCACCGAATATGATTGCAGCAGCTTCTGTTGAGTATAATCCAATCAAAAGTTTAAACTTAATGGTTCAAACAAAGTATGTTGGAAAACAATTCTTAGATAATACTTCTAATTCTAATAGAAAAATTGATGCTTACCAAACAGTTGATGCAAGAGTTTCTTACTCGATTTTTCCAAAGAAAATGAGGGAAATTACATTTAATGTATTAGCGAATAATCTCTTCAACACCTTGTATAGTAGTAATGGCTACACTTATAGCTATGTTTACGGAGCTTCAGTTACTGAAAATTTTTATTACCCTCAAGCTGGAACTAACTTTCTGGTAGGGATGACTATTAAGTTTTAACCAATATGGCATTCCGGACTTGATCCTGAATCTTTTAATACAAACCTTAAAGCCCTTCTTTCTGAAGGGCTTTTTGTTTTAGTCTTTTTCTTACATTTGAAAAGGATAAATTTAATTGGACTAGATAGATTTTGATGTTGTGTTTTCTCCACGTACAACTAAATTTTAGTGACACTCAATAGACTGCGATAATTCTAAATCAAGTAGGATTGTAGATAGGTAAGGTTGTTTTATGTAATTAAACTAGCTGAGGTTGAAGTTAACGTATTGCAAGAATTTATTAAAGAAGGCTATGAAAATAGTCACATAGGAATATAAAAGTACTAATGAAGTTAGTTATATCGATATTGATTTTTTCATTCTTAAATGTGGATGCTCAAACCCATGCTGAAGAGCATTATGAATATGATAGACTTCATAAAACGATGAAGGGTTATTACAATCGTGGTTTGTATCATAAAGCTGTTTTATATCCAGATTCATTAAAAAGTAATAAGTATGTTGATGCGACTAGTTATTACTTTTTTGCTCGTATTTATTCACTGAGTAATGAGTTTGATAAGACTTTATTTAATCTTGAAAAAGCTGTTAAAGGAGGCATTACTAAAACTCAAATAGAACAGATGTATGATTTGGATGGGTTTAGAGAAAGTAATATGCACATTCTTTATGAATCCAATTATGATAAATGGCATGAAGAGTATTTGGTTGCAGAACAGGGTTTGATTTTGGATTCAATTTATTATCGAGAGCTCGACTCTATGAATATTTTGTTTACTAAGCTGGGGCGAGAATTGTGGGTTAAAATTATAAAAGATTCTGTAATTTACTCTACGGATTCTGTTGGACGATATGTGGCTAGAATACGAGAAGATTCTCTTTTTTATGAAATGACTACTCTTATAATAAAAAATGGTTTTCCAACAAAAAAACGAATTGGGGAAATATTTTATAAAGTTTCGCGGAACGTTCGCCATCAAATGCCAGATGATTATGATGTTGAAAATAAAGATTGGTTTACAATAAAGGCAATGATTTTTGCAGAAATGAAAACAGGTAAGCTAAAGCCGTTTTATTATGCCTTGATAGAAGATCGTATTGAACTAAATAAAAATAAAGTCCAAAAATTTGGGACAATCCCTTATAATCTGAAATTTAAAAACCCAGAAGAGTTAAACATTAGAAGAAAAGCTGTTGGTTTATGTTCTATTCAATTAGAAATGTGGTCGGAAGCAAGAGAGTTGCCGAAATCTTTAAAAGAAGTTAATTTTAAATGAAAGATATAAAAGATAGAGATGATATAAAGAGTCTTATGGAAGCTTTCTATTCGAAGATGTTGAAAGATAAAGAGGTGGGGTATATTTTTACCGATGTTGCAAAATTAGATTTACAGCATCATTTACCATTACTAACTGATTTTTGGACCAATGCATTGTTTCATACGGGAGGTTATAAAAATAATGTGGTTCAAATTCATAAAGATTTAAATGAAAAAGAGAAGCTAACTCCAGAGCATTTTAAAAGATGGCTGTTTTTATTAGGTGAGACAATAGATGAAAATTATAAAGGAGAAATTGCAGAAAAAATGAAATTACGTGCCCAACAAGTTGGTATGACAATACAAGCAAAATTGGGGCATTATTCGTAAATAAATAGTTTTCGAATACCACATTTGTGGTATTGTTTAGAATCATTCTAAATAATACTTTTGCAGTAATGAAACAACAAACAAATATTAAACTTCCAAGTCTTCAGGATTCTTTTGTGATGAAAACCAAAAAGAAAAAGAAGAAGGTTTGTTGTGAGAAATTCAAAAAAAAAGGAAAAAGCTGTTGTAAATCTTGTCCTTTAAGTTGGGGATAGTTTTTAAAGTTATTTTTTTAGTTGAGTCAATTGAGATAATTTCTCTTTAGAGTGAATAATTTTTTTCTTTTGATGTGGATTGACCTCAGAAATTTATTTGTGGATTAATACAATTATTAAAAGAGTATACTTTTATCATTTCTGCGATAATAGTATTCTAATTGGACACTGTCGTCTAAATAAAACTTCCATTTATTTTGTCTGAGAAGGTTATTATGGTTGACGGCTTAAAGAAAATACTTCTCATAATTTTATTTGCCAATTATTTTTTTAAGAAAAATAGAGGTATGTTGTTTAATTCATTAATTCAGAAGTTAAATTGAGAATTCCATTCTTTTATTAATTAAAATTTATTTTAATATGTAGTTATAATGTTTTAGTGTGGTGATATTTCTTGAGGTAAAAAAGATGTTAATAAAAAGGTTGCTTAATTGAGCAGCCTTTTTAGTTATTGTCTATTTTTGAAAAAGCTTTAGGGGTGTCTAACCCAGTAAGAATTTGTAAATTGTAAAAGTCAATACAGTGCTTTTAATTTTCAACTTTAAAACTGATACGACTGAGATAATACCCTTTTGACCTGATGCTGGTAATGCAGACGAAGGGAAAAGTAATCCAGGGACAAATTCGTCTATTTACATTTCTAAGGCTGTTTTTATTTTATTATGATAAATATAACAGTGAATAATAATGTCCAATCTATAAAGGAGGCTTTAAGCATTGAAACAGTTATAACTCAATTAAAAGTTGAGTCTAAAGGAATTGCAATTGCTTTAAATCATACTGTCATTTCAAAGTCTGAATGGAATAATGTTCTGCTTAAAGAAAACGATAGTATTTTAATTATAAAAGCCACTCAAGGGGGGTGATTAATTATGCATTTAGATGTTTAATTAAATATCAAAATAGCAGGATAATAACTGAGAAAAATGGATGGTATGTGTTTTTATAACATGAGAGAATAGAACCTTTTTAGGCTTAATATTAAGGAGCTATATGCTAATTAGTGCAATATCATTTAATAATTAATAACGAATTCTCTTCTTTTGAGGAGGTTAAAAAGTGACTTATGAAAAAAGAGAAATTACCTAATCAGGATAAGATTACAAAAACACCATTTCCTGCTTCTAAAAAGATTTATGTTAAGGGAGAAATTCATGACATTAATGTTGCGATGCGTGAAATTACTTTGGAGGATACTCAAGATAATTTTACTAAGACTACTTCAAAAAATCAATCAGTAACTGTTTATGATGCAAGTGGACCATATACTGATCCAAATAAAAATATTGATGTAAAGAAAGGTTTAGAACCTATTCGACAACAATGGGTTTTAGGAAGGGGAGATGTTGAGGAATTAACTGAAATTTCTTCTGATTATGGTAGGGATCGATTAATGAATTCTGATATCGATTATTTGCGTTTTGAACATATAAAAAAACCATTAAGAGCTAAAAATGGTAAAAATGTTACTCAAATGCATTACGCAAGGCAAGGGATCATTACTCATGAGATGGAATATATTGCTATTCGTGAAAATCAAAAATTACAGGAATATAAAGATAAAGTAGGGCAACATCCAGGAAATAGTTTTGGAGCAAATACTCCTGTAAAAGAAATTACTCCTGAATTTGTGCGTGATGAAGTTGCTTCTGGTAGAGCCATAATCCCTAATAATATTAATCATCCAGAAAGTGAGCCAATGATTATTGGAAGAAATTTCTTGGTAAAGATTAACGCAAATATTGGAAATAGTGCTGTTACTTCAAGTATAGAGGAAGAGGTAGAGAAAGCTGTTTGGGCTTGTCGTTGGGGGGCAGATAATATTATGGATTTATCTACTGGAGATAATATTCATGAAACGAGAGAGTGGATCATAAGGAATTCACCAGTACCAATAGGTACAGTTCCAATTTATCAGGCATTAGAAAAGGTAAATGGAAAAGCTGAAGATTTAACTTGGGAAATATTTAGAGATACTTTAATTGAGCAAGCTGAACAAGGTGTTGATTACTTTACTATTCATGCAGGTGTTCTGTTAAGGTATGTTCCAATGACGGCAAAACGTGTTACAGGTATTGTTTCTCGTGGAGGTTCAATTATGGCAAAATGGTGTTTGTCTCATCATAAAGAAAGTTTTTTATATACGCACTTCGAAGATATTTGTGATATCATGAAAGCTTATGATGTCGCTTTTTCTTTAGGGGATGGATTAAGACCTGGAAGTATAGCTGATGCTAATGATGAGGCGCAATTTGCTGAATTAAAAACATTAGGAGAGTTAACTAAAATAGCTTGGGCACACGATATTCAAGTAATGATCGAAGGTCCTGGGCATGTGCCAATGCACATGATTAAAGAAAATATGGATTTGCAATTACAAGAATGCTTTGAAGCTCCATTTTATACTTTAGGGCCTTTAACAACAGATATTGCTCCAGGTTATGATCATATAACTTCTGCAATTGGAGCGGCTCAAATTGGTTGGTACGGTTGTGCAATGTTATGCTATGTAACACCAAAAGAGCACTTAGGATTGCCAGATAGAGATGATGTGAAGACTGGTGTAATCACCTATAAATTAGCTGCCCATGCTGCCGATTTGGCAAAAGGACATCCTGGGGCTCAAATTAGAGATAACGCATTGAGTAAAGCTCGTTTCGAGTTTAGGTGGAACGACCAGTTTAACTTGGCTCTAGATCCAGATACCGCAAGAGAATTTCATGATGAAACTTTACCTGCAGAAGGGGCTAAAGTTGCTCACTTTTGCTCTATGTGTGGACCTCATTTCTGTTCAATGAAAATTTCACAAGAAGTTAGAGATTTTGCAGCAAAGCAAGAACTTGATGAAAATGCGGCATTGGAAGCTGGAATGAAAGAGAAATCGAAGGAGTTTGCCGAAAAAGGAAGTGAAGTTTATCTTTAGCAATGAGAGTTTTAGATTTTGTATTTAATATCCTTACTAAGAGTACAAAAACTTTTAGCGAGTTAATGGAATTGAGTTTTTTGATTTGTGTAAAATGAAAATTCTTTTTTCATACTCAGCTAAATTAGAGAACGAAGCTTCAATCATAAATAATGAAATGAGTTCTGGAAACTGGGACTTGTTTCATTTGCGAAAGCCAAATTGGAATAAGAAGGAAATTGCCATGTTGTTTTCAGAATTAACTGTTGAGGTTCAAACCAAAACGATTATCCATGAATCGGGAAAACAATCTTGCCATTCTTTTGAAGATGTTGAGGATTTTGAAAAGAGAGAGGCATTGAGAACGACAACTGAAAATTTGAGCGCTAAAGTATATTGTTTTTTAAGCCCAATATTCGATAGTATTTCGAAAGAGGGCTATAAAGCAAATTTTGATAAACTAGAATTAAAAGAGTTCTTAGCAAAAGATAGAAAAACTAAAGTGATTGCTCTAGGAGGGTTAACCGAAGAGAATTATTTAGAGGTTTTAGAATTAGGTTTTGATGGGGGTGCCTTTTTAGGCTCTGTTTGGAATAAGTATGAGTAAAAAAAGAGTTAAAATATTAACTATCGCAGGTTTTGATCCTTCTGGAGGTGCAGGTTTGTTGGCGGATGTGAAAACGATAGAGGCTAATAAATGTGCTGCATTTGCCGTTTGTACAGCAAATACTATTCAGAATGAAAAGGAATTTATCGCTGTAAATTGGATTGAAGAAGATGAAGTGTTTGCTCAAATGGATATTCTATTAAAAGCTCATCAATTTAAGTTTGTTAAAGTTGGCTTGATTTCATCATTAGAATTTTTAAAAAAAATAATAAAAATAATAAACTCTTATAACGAAAAACCAAAAATTATTTGGGACCCAATTTTATCTGCGAGTGCAGGTTTTGATTTTAATCATGATTTAACTGCATTAGATGAAGTACTAAAAGATATTTATATCATAACACCAAATTGGAATGAAATAAAAAAACTTTCAGAAAATAACGACCCTGAAAATGGAGCAGAACAATTAGCTCAATTAACAAATGTTTACTTAAAAGGAGGTCATAATCCATTAAGAAAAGGGAAAGATTATTTCTACTATAATGAAAGCGTTTTCTCTTTTAATCCCAATGTAAAAGTGCGATATGAAAAACACGGTTCAGGCTGTGTTTTCTCATCGGCTTTAGCATCAAACTTAGCGAAAGGATATCCAATCATTAAGTCATGTTTAAGAAGTAAATCTTACATGTACAAATTTTTAAATAGCTCTACTAATCTACTTGGATCACACAAATTATGATTGAAAAATTACAATATATAACACAAGAAACTACAACGCTTTCTCATATTGATTGTGCAAGAGAAGCATGCATTTCTGGGGTTAAATGGGTGCAGTTAAGAGTTAAAAATAAATCGGACGAAGAGTATTTAGAAATTGCGAAAGAAGTTAAAATTATTTGCGATTTATATGATGTGATTTTAATTATTAATGACAATGTTGCCATTGCAAATGAAATTGATGCTCACGGTGTACATTTAGGAAGCACAGATATGTACATTTCAGAAGCTCGCTCTATATTAGGTAAGGATGCAATTATTGGAGGTACGGCAAATACATTAAAGGATATAGAACGATTAATTGGACAGCAAGCTAATTATATTGGTTTAGGGCCTTTTAAATTTACGGAAACTAAAAAGAATTTAAGCCCCGTATTAGGTTTAGATGGCTACCAAGAAATATTAAGTGAACTAAAACATTCTTATTTATTAAGTGAAACACCAATAATTGCGATTGGAGGTATTGATGTTTATGATGTAGATGCTCTCTTAGATACAGGTGTTTTTGGAATTGCTGTTTCTGGTTTATTAACCAATGATTTTACACTCACAACAGCCTTGATTAAAACGATAGGCCGTAAAAGTTTTAAATTAGATGCACTTAATAAAAGTTAAACTATGGATGTCATTATTGCCAAAAAAGCTGATAGAAATAAATAAGCTTTGAAAGAAATGATCAATAATGAATTTAGACGCCTAAAGCTAAGGTATTAGCTAGGTTTGCTATATTTTACTATAAAAATTTACCCAAGTAAAATAGTGTAATTAAATGATGCAAATAATAAAAAATAAAGGAAAGAGGATCTTGTTTTTATTTCTACGTTTTGGAATAACAAATTTACCAGGAATCATAACCTTTTAAATATTTAAAGAATGTTAAAAATAGCAGACAAAGAATTTAGCTCAAGATTATTTACAGGGACAGGAAAATTTAGCTCAAGTCAATTGATGGAGGAAGCATTAGTTGCTTCAGGATCAGAATTAGTAACTGTTGCTCTTAGAAGAGTTGATATAGAGAACAAAGAGGATGATATTTTATCACACCTGAATCATCCGCAGTTTAATTTATTACCAAATACTTCTGGCGTAAGAACCGCAAAAGAAGCAATTTTTGCTGCTGAATTAGCAAGGGAAGCATTAGAAACAAATTGGTTGAAATTAGAGATTCATCCTGACCCTAAATATTTGTTGCCAGACCCAATAGAAACTTTAAAGGCAGCTGAAGTGTTGGTGAAAAAAGGGTTTATTGTGTTGCCATACATTCATGCCGATCCAGTTCTGTGTAAACGATTGGAAGAGGTGGGTACTGCAGCAGTAATGCCTTTGGGTTCTGTAATTGGAAGTAATAAAGGGTTAAGAACTATTGATTTTTTAGAAATAATTATTGAACAAAGCAATATCCCCGTTGTTGTAGATGCTGGAATTGGATCGCCCTCAGACGCTGCTAAAGCTATGGAAATCGGAGCTGACGCTGTTTTAGTGAATACTGCAATAGCCGTTTCGGATAATCCAATTGCGATGGCAAAAGCTTTTAAATTAGGAGTAGAAGCTGGCAGAATGGCTTTTGAAGCAAGATTAGGGGCTAAAGTAAGTAGAGCAATAGCAAGTAGTCCTCTTACTAGTTTTTTGGATTAATGAACGATATTGAAAAGATAAATTATCTGGAAATAATAGACGCTTTTATTGTGAAATTTTAAATAATAAAGAGGTCAGTTATATTTTTACAGATGTGGCTGTTTTAAATTTTGAGTATCACATGCCATTGTAGCAGATTTTGAAACAATATATTGTTTCATATTAGGGGGTTACAATAATAATATAGTTAAACTAATAAAGAGTTTAATGAGAAAGAGATACTAAGTGCTTAACACTTAAAAGATGGTTGTTTTTGTTAGATGAAACTATTAATGAAAACTACAAAGGGGGGGTTGCAGAAAAATGAAATTACGCGTTAAGCAAGTTGGGTTGATAATACAAGCGAAAATGTATCAATATAAATAAACTTATATTGAAACTGACTTTTGCATTTGATAATAAATACAGATTTCTTAGTTGAAACTTTTTTGCGGCTATTGAGTTATTTATTTATTTAGTGGGAAGGAGAAATATAAACTAAAGTTTAAAACGAATTTTTACTCGGACTAATAAAAAAAGGAAACAATGTTTAAAGATTTATTCGACAGCTATAATTGGGATGAAGTAAAAGAAAGTATTTACGCGAAAACAAAATATGATGTTGAGCGTGCGTTGAATTCTAAAAAAAGAAACTTAGAAGATTTTAAGGCGTTGATATCTCCTTCAGCAGAACCTTACTTAGAGCAAATGGCTCAGTTGAGTCATCATTTGACTCAAAAACGATTTGGTAAAACGATACAAATGTATATTCCGATGTATCTCAGTAACGAATGTCAGAATATTTGCACCTATTGCGGGTTTAGCCTTACAAATAAGATTCCACGAAAAACGTTATCTGATGAGGAAATTCTAAAAGAAGTTAAGTTTATTAAGTCTAAAGGATATGATCATATTTTATTAGTTACGGGAGAAGCCAATACAACCGTTGGAGTCGGTTATTTGGAAAATGCCATTAAGTTGATCCGTCCTTATTTTTCGCAAATTTCAATTGAAGTGCAACCTTTAGAGCAAGAGGAGTATGAAAGGTTAATTCCGTTGGGATTAAATACCGTGCTGGTTTACCAAGAAACATATCATAAGGAGGATTATAAAAAGCATCATCCGAAAGGGAAAAAATCAAATTTCGATTATAGATTAGCTACACCTGATAGGTTAGGTAGAGCTGGTATTCATAAAATTGGGATAGGCGTTTTAATTGGATTAGAAGATTGGCGAACAGATAGTTTTTTAACTGCTTCACATTTAAACTATTTGGAAAAAAATTACTGGAAAGCTAAATACTCCATTTCATTTCCAAGGTTGAGACCTCACTCAGGAGGATTGGAACCTAAAGTTGAAATGAATGATAAGGAATTGGTGCAATTAATTTGTGCTTATCGTTTATTGAATGAAGAGTTAGAGCTATCTATTTCTACAAGAGAATCTGAAGTTTTCCGTAACAATGTTGTTAAACTTGGAGCAACCACGTTTAGTGCAGAAAGTAAAACAAATCCAGGAGGTTATGTTGTTGAGCCCGAATCGTTAGAGCAGTTTGAAATATCAGATGAAAGGCCTACGGAAATGATAGAAGAAATGATTAGAAATAGCGGTTACGAGCCTGTTTGGAAAGATTGGGAGAAGAGTTATTGATTATCACTTCATTAGGGATGTGAAAATATAGATAGACTATTTTATTTTTAGATGATAGTCTACTAGAATATCGATTGAATTGTATTTTTTCAAATTCAGATAAGTAAGGTATTATCGTGATTAAGATAACTAATCTTAAAGATGCTTTTACTGCTAAATCCCAAAATAATACTAAGACTATTTGTGGTGAAAGTTCAAAAAGAAAGGAAAGTCAGCTGTAAGTCTTGCTCTTTAATCTGGGGTTAATTAAATTCGAGAGTCTTCTTTGTTACTCATATATTAGTGATAATTAGTATATTTATATATTATTACTAATATATTGATATTTAAATGGGAAAATATAGTCTAAATAAAACTCCAGCAGATTTATTATCTGAGGTGGCTTTAAAGGTGAAGGTTTTAAGAAAAGAAAAGGCCTTATCTCAATTTGATTTATCAAAAAAGTCTGGAGTTTCTGTTGGTAGTCTGAGACGTTTTGAGCAGACTGGCCAGATTTCGTTCGAGTCACTTTTGAAAATCTTACATGTTCTGAATAGATTGAAAGAAATTGAAGGGATTTTAGAACTTGATGATGAGGATAGAAGTGTTGAATCTCTTTTTTCGGAAAAAACTAGAGGGTGATGGATAGAATTAAAAAGATAATAGTATCAATTCAATTTTCAGAAAAAGAGATAGAATTAGGAGAGTTGGTAGACGATTCAGGTAGTATTTATTTTAAATATTATACGAGTTTTATTAAATCAGGATTAGATATTTCTCCGATTAAGCTAGCTTTAAATGATGGCTTAAACAAGGCGGATAAGATTCCTTTTGAAGGTTTGTTTGGTGTTTTTAACGATTCTCTTCCTGATGGATGGGGGAGATTGTTGCTGGATAGAAAATTAATGGCAGAGGGTGTTTTGCCTTCAGACCTTTCTCCATTAGATCGGTTGGCTTATGTAGGAACTAGTGGTATGGGTGCAATAAATTATCGGCCATTAAAAGAAATGAATGCTGAGAAAAAGGGTGTTCTTGAATTAGATGATATCGCTAACGAATTGGATAAGGTTTATGAAGGAACCAGTATTGAAATAATTGAAGAGCTTTTTAATTTGGGAGGTTCTTCAGGTGGAGCAAGACCCAAAATATTTGTTGGGTATAACAGGGTTACAGAACAGTTAATTTATGGTAGTAATAATTTGCCAGAGAGCAATGAGCATTGGATTATAAAATTTCCATCTTCTACAGACTTGCCAGATATTGCACGGATAGAATACGCTTACCATAAGATGGCATTAGATGCAGGTATTAAAATGAATGAATGCAAATTATTTTCTGGAGCTTCTGGTCAAAAGTATTTTGGAACAAAACGATTTGATAGAGATGGAAACAATAGAATTCATATGCATTCAGCTTGTGGTTTACTTCATGATGATTTTAGATTGAGCACTATGGATTACGGCCACTTAATGGATGTTGCTTTTAATTTGATTAAAGATGTAAGAGTTTATGAAGAAGTATTAAGATTAGCAATATTTAATATTTACACCCACAATAGAGATGATCACAGTAAAAACTTTTCTTTTTTAATGGATGAAAATGGAAGTTGGCGATTTTCTCCAGCCTATGATCTTACATTCTCTTCCTCATCACACGGAATGCACAGTACGATGGTGGCTGGTGAAAGTGAAAGACCAGGAGAAGATCAATTGAAAGAATTAGCAAGTCATTTTGGTGTTAAGAATGTAGAAAGCATAATAAAAGAGGTAAAAGCTATTTGCATTAATTGGATGGAATATGCAGAAAGTGCTGGAGTAAAAAAGTCTTCAGTTTCTTTAGTCAATAAAAAAATTAAGAGCTTAATTAAGAATTAGATTATTTTTCAAAAAAACCATTTTTTTGATGAACCTTTTTTATTTTGATGTGTATTAAGGTTCGAAATACAATATAAACTAAAATCAAAATAGCATGAAATTAAATTTAAAAAGAATAGCAATTCTATTCGTAGTTGCTGTTACGAGTTTTGCTTTTAAAAGTGAGTTTGAAGAAATTACAGGGTGGTCTCTAAGGGGGAGCCATCCAGAATCATATGAGATTGGTCTTGAAAATTGTGAAGACAAAGCAGGGAGGGTTGCTTATTTAAAATCGAATGCTCCAGAAGGTACTATCAATAAAAATTTTGGGACCTTAATGCAATCTTTTTCTGCTGATTACTATTTAAATAAAAAATTAAAACTCACAGGTAATATTAGAACTAAGAATGTTGAAAGTTGGGCTGGTATGTGGATGCGAGTGGATGGAAAAAGAAAACATTCTTTGAGTTTTGATAATATGAGAGATAGAAAGATAAAAGGGACTACAGAATGGACTAAGTATGAAATAATTTTAGATGTACCCAAATCAAGTACAACTATTAGTTATGGTGTTTTACTTCAGGGTATTGGTTCAGTATGGTTAGATGATTTAACTTTTGAAGAAGTAAGTGTAGAAGTAACGACTACTGGTAAAAATTTAAAAATGAGACCCACTAATTCTTCTTTCGAAGATTAACCTGAAGGGTGGCATCATTTTTTAAATATAATTATAAGATTAGTTCTGATGAAGAACTAATGATTTTTATCTCTAAAGGGAAAGAAGAAGCGTTTAATGAAATATATAAACGATATTCAAAAAAAATGCTTTTCTTCTTTTACTCTAAGCTCTATAAAGATCAAGAAAGGGCAAATGACTTTCTCCAAGAATTGTTTTTAAAGATTATTGAGAATCCTCAGTTTTTTGATTCATCTAAAAGTTTTTCTACTTGGGTTTATGCTGTTGCCAATAACATGTGTAAAAATGAATATCGAAAAAAAGATACTATTACTTCAGGATATGATTTGGATATTATTTTAGAAAAAGAGACTTCAGATTATATTGACAAGCAGGATACTGTTCTATTTAATAAGGAACTCCAGAACCAATTAGATAATTTAGAAGATTCGAAGCGGACAACTTTTGTTCTTAGGTTTCAACAACATTTATCTATCAAAGAAATCAGTCAGATAATGGAGTGTTCAGAAGGGACAGTAAAATCAAGGATATTTTATTCCTTAAAAATTCTTTCAGAAAAGTTAACCATATTTAACCCGAAATTATAAAATTATGGAAACTCATTTTACCGAGAAGTTAGAAATTTTATTGAGAAACAAACCATACGATTTGTTAAATGATGATGAAAAAATATATGTACTGTCCTTCATTTCAGAAGAGGAGTATGAACACTTTTCTATGATTCTACAAGGGGTTGTAAATGATTCGAAAAATGAAAAGAATAGACTTTCGTTATCTAAAGAAGTTTTATCCAATTTACAAGATGCTTTTCAAGAGAAGCATCAGCCATTTTACATGAAATCGATGAAATTTCCTTTTAAAGATTTTCAAATACCTAGATATCAAGTTATAGCTGCGTCATTAATTTTTGCAATTGGAATATTTTCTTTGCTTAAACCTAATGAAATTATGACTAGTCATGTAAGTACAGAGTATTACTTAAGCGAAGCCGAATTTAATAAGTATACTCAATGGGATGGGTTTTATTCAGAGATGAGTGAAGTTACAATGGAAGATGATGTAACTCAAGAATTAATGAATATGAATTTAACTCCTTGATTTTTTAGATAAGTTAGATAGGGAAGCAGAAAAGTAATAAACGAAACAATAACCTTAAGATAAAAAATTTATGAAGATCAAAGAAATATTATCAGTTGCATTTCTAGTTATAGCATTGTCAGCATTCACTCAAGGTAATATTGAAGATTCAATCGCTTCAGATTTAATTGATTTAGGGTTAGTAGATAATAATAATGAAAATTTTGAGCACTACGAATCACTTAAATTATTATTAAAAGATATTGAAATTGTGATGCTTGGAGAAGCATCGCATGGAGATGGAACGACTTATGAAACAAAAATTAAATTAATAAAATACCTTCATAAGGAAATGGGTTTTGATTTATTAGTTTTTGAAGGAGGGTTTTATGATTGTCAAAAAGCGTGGAACCAAATTAAGGCAGGAGAAGATGTTCGAGTATCTTTAGCTAGAAGTATAACTTTTCTTTGGTCTACAACGAAGGATTTTAAACCTTTGGTCAATTATATTGATGAGAATAAAAACAGTGCTAATCCATTAATAATTTCTGGATTTGATAATCAATGGACTGGTAAAACTTCGGCTAAATTCTATTTGGAAGATTTGAAAAAATTCTTAAATAAAACAAATCAAGAATTAATGAAGTCAGAAGATTGGACTCACCTTGAAACCTCTCTTCAATATCTTTCGGAATGGAAATACAAAGAGTTGAAAAAGGATAAATCAACAAAAGATACAGTTTGTATTAATACCTTAATCAATAGTATCGCTTCAGTAAAAAAAGATTCATTATCTCTTTTTTGGAGAGCAAACCTCAAAAGTACTAAAAGCTATATTATTGACTCTAAATACAAAAAGGACTTAAGGGATAAACAAATGGCTGACAATTTAATTCGGTTAAAAGAACAACATCCTAATAAGAAAATAATTTGTTGGGGGGCAACAAGTCATTTTCTTTTTAATTCCACAGAAATTAAGCTTAAAGGGTTTCCTTTTAATATCATTGATAATTATTATGAAAAATTGCCAATGATGGGACATTATATAAAACAAAAATATGGGAGTAAAGTTTACACTATTGGGTTTACTACATTTGAAGGGGAGGCAAAATTGCTAGGGAAGAGGAAGATTAAAGTCCCAAAAGAGAACAGTATTGAGCATGTTATAGGCAAATCGGATTACGAAAATTGTTTGTTACCCCTACAGGGATATAATTTGAGTAATTATTTATCTCGTCCTCTCTCCTATGTTTATATGAAAAATGATATCGCCAATGTTATGGATGCAATAATATTTAACAGGAATATGAAAAGGCCAAAATGGGATCGTAATTTTTTCTTAGAAATTTACCCAGAAAACAAATGGATTAAACCTGAAATTATTGAAGATGAAAGTATAGAAAAAACGAATAAATAAGATTTTTCTCTAGGGGTTACATATCATATAAAGACCCACCTTCTTCAAACAGTTTATCCACTCGTTTTTCTACATCAATATCCTTAATTAATGCAGGAGCATGATGTGGTTTTTTACGAGCATCAATAATTAAAGGGCCATTGCAACCCCAATGTTTGTGCTTAGTAAAAGAATCAACTCCATAAATATCGTTTGCAGGGTTACTTCTTGTAAAAGTAGCCCACAAAAAATTATTTAAACTCTGCTCAATAAAACGAGCATTATCAGCAAGGACTATTATCATTATCCCTTCTAAATTCTGAGTAGACAATTCTTGAGCATACTGTTCAATATCTTCTTTTGCTTGAGCGTAATTAGTAAAAGGTTTAAAATCGCTGGCAATAACTCCTGGAGTAACGGTTGCAGAACTTTCACCAGGATCAGATCCTAACAAAGTTCTTTTTTTATCTCCCACTGCAGCAATAACTACTTTAGAGCCTTGGTTAACTCCAGTTCCACTATAATCTAAGGTGTCTATGGTTGTTTTGGTTTGAAAATGAATATCTCTTGTCCAATCTACACGCTCTAAAATATGTGTAAAAAATTCTGAAATATTTTGACAACTTAAGGCTGGGTTATCTACTTTGTTGGAAATAAATAAATATTTGGCTAAACTTAACTGCCCTTTCCCTAAAATATGGTGGGAAATTGTTAGTAGTTCTTGAGGCTGTTTAATTGTTTGGTAAGGAGTGTAACGTTCACTCCCTACAGCTAGCAATAAGGGATGAACACCAGCAGCATCAACAGCATTTACCTCATGTAGCCCAGGTATTTCTGCTTGTATAGCTGAGCCTGCTAGTTTGTGAATTAAAGCTCCAAATTGAGAGTCTTCTTGTGGAGGTCTTCCAACAACAGTAAAAGGCCAAATAGCATCTTCTCTATGGTAGACTTTATGTACTTTTAATACTGGAAATTCATGAGTTAAACTGTAATAACCTAAATGATCTCCAAAAGGTCCTTCGGGTTTGGTATCGTTAGTATGAATCTCCCCTGTAATTACAAAATCGGCTTCAGTTGCAACACAATAACCATCTTCATAAGTGTGTCTAAATCGATTTGCTCCTAAACTCCCTGCAAATGTCATTTCTGAAAGACCTTCAGGTAAAGGCATTACAGCTGCTAAGGTGTGCGCAGGAGGCCCACCAATAAAAATGGAAACTTTTAGTGGTTTTCCTAAAGCATTTGCTTTGCTTTGGTGAACTCCAATTCCTCTATGGATTTGGTAATGAACCCCAATTTCTTCATTCAGTTTGTAATCATTACCACTAAGCTGAATACGATACATTCCTAAATTAGAATTCATTGCTCCTTTCTTTTCAGGATCTTCAGAATAGACTTGAGGAAGTGTTACAAATGCTCCACCATCATTAGGCCAACATTTTATAAGTGGTAATTTATCAATTGTAGTTTCCTTCATGTAAGAAGGTAGACTAGATACTTTTTTAGGTAAAGCATTTTTAGCCATTATCCCTAAAGAAATATTTTTAAAGGGAGATTTGAGCGCTTTTAAAGGATCGTTCTTTAATTCAATAAGTTGCTTCACTTTATTAAAAGTCTTTCTAAAGATA
>CEWR01024637.1_pt1 | contig 22451 bp, 22 predicted proteins | sample 356321 | NCBI WGS metagenome assembly CEWR01 (sample SAMEA2621551, study PRJEB7988) | marine metagenome | biome: marine biome (ENVO:00000447); feature: mesopelagic zone (ENVO:00000213); material: "saline water (ENVO:00002010), including plankton (ENVO:xxxxxxxx)" | depth 790 m
TCTTTCGCTTTCTTTGTCTCTTTCGCTTTCTGTGTGGCCATATAACCTCAAGGTGAACGTCGGCTGAAGCAACTATTTTCCAAACTCAGCCCGCTAAACCCCCCATTATAGCCGTTGACACGTTGGTTTTTGAGCCCCAATGAGAAAAATTCTAAGGCGTCTCAGAAACATTCCCTGTATCGGTTGCACGACGCGCCTTCCAATAAACGGCCAATCGTTCCGATGAATCGTCTTCGTGCAAATCCCGAGCCAGAGCTCGATGAGCATCTCTACTACGCTCTTCTAGCAACCGATACACCCCGTCAATAAATTCGTTTCGCAACGCAGCACCTGCCAGCGACGGGGTCGTGGCGGTTAACCCAACCATTACTTCGTGCGCCGGTTCGCCGACAAAGCTCGCGAGGATTGTGCTGGTATCCGTCAAATTTTTCTCCAACACCCTTTTTAATAACTGGGGAAATAGCGTGTCGCTCGAGGCCGCAAATAGCTCCTCTCGAATTTCTGGCGAAAGATCTTCTGCGATTGCCGGTTCGTGCAGGAGATAGCCCATCAATTTCCGCGCGATTTTTGACTCGGGAGGGACCGTTGTGGATTGGTTAGGACGTGTCTGAAATGAAACCCCCACCTGCTTTTCGATCGCGGCGATCGATATTTGCGCTTCTTGACTCAATCGTTCGACCATCATGCGCCGGTAAAGACCGTTCGGGAGTTTTCCGATCAACGGTAGCGCGAGATCGGCTAGTCGGGCCCTAGCGTCCATGCTCAAAAGGTCGAGCCCGGCGCCGATCTCCTTAAAAAAATAATCCCCAGCCGAAACCGAAGCTTCAACAAGTTGTTTAAATTTCGCCTCGCCTTCTAACCGAATGAGCGTATCGGGGTCGTCTCCCTCACCAACAAACATGAAACGAAGTTGGCGACCCTCGTGCAGCACAGGAAAGGCCGAGGAAAGTGCTTTCCAGGCAGCGGCGCGACCTGCTGAATCGCCGTCAAAGCAGCAGACAATTTCCCGCGTGTACCGAAATAACTTCTCAAAATGTACTTGGCTGGTAGCCGTTCCCAACGTGGCAACGACATTGGGAACCCCATGTTGGGCCAGCGCTACGACATCCATGTAGCCTTCGACCACAAGCAATCTTGGCAGTTCTCGCAACGCGCGGCGTGCCTCAAACAGCCCATACAATTCTCGGCTCTTTTGAAATACTTCAGTCTCTGGCGAATTGAGATACTTGGGCTTCTCGTCACCGAGGACCCGACCCCCAAATCCAACCACCCGCCCCCGGGTGTCTCTGATTGGAAAGGTAATTCGCTCTCTGAAGCGATCGTAAACGCGTCCCGCGTCGTTGCGGACGAGTAATCCCGCATCAACAAGCTTGTTCTCAGGGAACTGCGCGAGGGCCGATTTCAAGCCATCCCAACCCGCGGGCGCAAATCCAATGCCGAAATCACGTGCGGCGACACCGGTCACTCCTCGATCCCGTAAGTATTCGATAGCATTTCCACTCAAAACATGATCACGAATAACGGATCGATAGTAACGATCCGCCGATGACAGAATCTCGTACAAATCGGTGTCGACGGGTTTCTGTATCCCCGCCTCGCGGGGCACCTCGACTCCCGCTATCCGCGCTAGCGTTTCAATGGCTTCAACGAATTCAAGGCGCTCATACTCCATAAGAAAGCGCAGCGAAGTCCCGGTCGCACCACAACCAAAACAGTAATAGAACTGCTTTTCCGAGTTAACGCTGAACGATGGCGTCTTTTCTTCGTGAAAAGGGCAAAGGGCTTGTAGATTCTTGCCGGCACGTTTTAGCGAAACCCGCGAATCAATCACCTCGACAATGTCGACCCGCTCGATCAGATCGTTAATAAACGATTGAGGGATCCGTCCAGGCATCAACTCAGCTTACCTAAGTCGCCGAGATTACGCTCGGTTCAGTTGCGCCTTTACCCGTTGGCTTACCGCCCCCATATCTGCTTTACCCGTTAGCGCGTCTTTAAGATGCGCCATAACTTTACCCATGTCGCTCATTGTTTCCGCACCGGTCACCTCAACGGCTTTTTTTACCGCGATAACTATATCGGCTTCCGACATTTGGGCCGGCATAAATGATTCGATGAGATTGATCTCAAAGCGTTCCTGTCCCGCCAAATCTTCACGCCCCGCCGCCTCGTATTGTTCCAACGAATCGCGTCGCTGTTTCAGCATCTTATTGAGAATGGAGAGTACCGCCGTATCGCTTAGCGTCTTCCTCTCATCCACCTCAAACTGCTTTAAAGCAGCATTGATTAGACGTAGTGCACCGAGCTGCTGGCGTTCACGTGCACGCATCGCGCGCCTGGTCGCGTCTTGGATACACTGCTTCAGTTGGCTACCCATGGCGGGGCCGGAAGAGACTCCGGCTTAGTACGACTTTTCGAACCGCTTTGATTCGCGCTGCAATTTCTTCAGGTGGCGTTTGACCGCTGCGGCAGCTTTGCGCTTTCGAACAGCAGTCGGCTTCTCGTAAAATTCGCGACGGCGCACCTCGGAAAGGATGCCGGCTTTCTCGCACGAGCGCTTGAATCGTCTCAGGGCAATATCGAAGGGCTCGTTTTCTCGGACTTTTACGGTCGGCATGCGTCAGCTCGAAAAATGGGCCGCGAGTGTACCCATAAAGGTGGCAAAATGTAAATCTGACGGAGGAACCACATGCGCGTTCTTGGAATCGAAACATCGTGCGATGAAACCGGTATTGCCGTTTTCGATTCGGATGAGGGATTGATCGCCGATGCGATTTATAGCCAGGCCGAAATGCATGCGCGCTTTGGTGGAGTCGTTCCGGAGCTCGCCTCACGAGATCATATTCGTAAGACTCTTCCTCTCATTCGCGAAGTTCTCTCTTTGGGTAACCTTGAGAAGGGCGATCTCGACGCAGTCGCTTATACGTCCGGGCCCGGTTTAGTAGGCGCGCTTATGGTCGGCGCTACAATCGGTCGAAGCTTTGCCTGGGCTCGCGGTCTGCCGGCTATCGGAGTCCACCACATGGAAGGCCACCTACTCGCCCCTCTGCTTTCAGAAATAAAACCCTCGTTGCCATTTGTTGCTCTATTGGTTTCCGGCGGTCATACCCAACTGGTCCGAGTTGACGCCATTGGACGCTATACCTTGATGGGCGAATCCCTTGATGACGCCGCCGGGGAGGCGTTTGATAAGACAGCCAAGCTGCTCGGTCTCGGCTATCCCGGCGGACCGGCGTTGGCAGCTCTCGCCGAATCTGGCCGGCCTGGTCGTTTCACTTTCCCCAAACCCATGACGGATCGACCGGGTCTGGATTTCAGTTTCAGCGGTCTTAAAACCGCGGCAATGACGACCATACGTAACATCGATAATCTCAGCGAAAGTGACCGAGCCGATATTGCGAACGCTTTTGAGGAAGCGGTAGTAGAGACTTTGACAATTAAGTGCGTACGCGCTTTGGAACAGGCGTCTTTATCCGACCTGGTGATCGCCGGAGGCGTGGCTGCAAATCAGCGACTACGCGAACGTCTTAGCCAATCCGTAGAACACGTCTTCTACGCCCCTGCGAGCCTGTGTACCGACAACGGGGCGATGATCGCTTTCGCTGGGCACGAGCGTTTACGAGCAGGGTTTTCGGAACCGCTCGTCATTCGGACACATGCGAGGTGGTCGATGGAAGAATTGCCCGAAGTCAAGGTTCCCGACAATCAGCAAGGATCTTCATAAATATTTAAAACCGTCAGATTCGACTACGTTGCAGCAGATCGCGAAACAAGACTAATAAATCGTTCATGGGGCGTCTTTTCAATCATCTCCAGGCGAGCCGTTCGCAACGCTTTTCCATACGCACGCCCTTCCGCTCCAGTGACCTTCAGTCCTGCAAGTTCTTTTGCGAAATAGCGTAATTCCGTCAGATCGATTTTTTCGCACGACTCGATGAGACTGAATATATCGTCGGCACCGTCTCCATTACGGAATGCTCCAATACCCTGTAAATGCTCCAGAAATCCCTCCGATCCAAGTTTAGAAGGTTCAATGAGTTGTCGGCCCCGGCGTGCCAGCACGGTCGCCGCGCGACTGACCCGGCGAGGTACCTTCAGTCGATTAACGAAGCGCGAAGTGACTGTCTCAGTATGATTCCAACCGACCGTCGCTAGCGAGAACGATCCCCGTAAATCTTGGCGTCTAAACAACTCCGTTAGCGCTTCTAGATCGATATCGTCGAACCACGGTTGACGCGCATCCACCTCATGAAGCGTTGCAAAAAAACGCCACGGCGCAGTTTGGTCCGCGGCTTTCGCCCACTCCATCCATATCCGTTCCGCGGGAAGATCTGCGAGTTCCTTGACCATCGTTCGCATAAGCTCCGCGGTTTCCGTTTCCACCGTAAACTCCGGGAATGTCGCGGCAAACCGGGCAACCCTGAAGACTCTCAACGGATCTTCACTAAATGCGTCGGAGACGTGTCGGAGTATTTTGCTTGCCAAGTCGTTACAACCGCCATACGGATCTATCAAACCATTATCTGAATTTCGAGCCATCGCATTGATAGTGAGGTCCCGACGTCGGAGATCGTCTTCGAGCGTTACTTCTGACCCAACCTGCCAATCAAACCCCTTATGGCCCCGACCTTGCTTTCGCTCTGTTCGAGCTAGGGCGTATTCCTCGCCGGTTTCCGGGTGCAAATACACGGGAAAATCGCGTCCGACTTGCCGAAATCCTCGGCCGCGCATGTCACGCTCGGTTGCACCGACCACCACCCAGTCCCGCTCTCTAACATGTCGCCCCAAGAGCTGGTCGCGAACAGCGCCGCCGACGAGATACGTTTGCATCAAATAAGCTACCAGATTGCTCGCAAATCCAGGTTACGAATAGCACGGCTCACGACATCGGGTCCAGCGCAACAGACCCGATATTCATCAACATAAATCGTCGAGATCAGCTCGCTCCGGCCACTGAAATCGTCGCCCGTCGTCAAGACGCAGAGCCGTTAAATTGCGACCCCAAACACAACCCGTGTCGATCGCCGAAATGTGATCCACGCCCGTCTCCCCTTCAAGTGCTGCCCAATGTCCGAAAATGATGGGTTTATCAACACGTCGTTCGAATCTAAACCACGGTTCGTAACCTTCTGGGACACTAACCAACGCGCCCTTATGCGAAAATTCGAGCGCCCCATCCCCCGAAATCAACCTCATCCGCGTGAAATAATTGGTGATCACGCGGTGCCGATCCATTCCGAACAGGGAGTCTTTCCAGACTTCCGGGGCATTGCCATACACGTTCTCAAAATATTCTATGCAGGCCGAGCCACCTATCACCGTCTCAACTTCTCGAGCCGCAAACCGGGCGAACCCCAAATCCCAAATATGCGGGATCCCCGCGTGCACCATCACTTGTTTTTCGTCCTCATGCATTAACGGCAAGGTTCGCAGCCAATCTGCGAGTTGTTCACAATCGGGTGCGTGCAAAATATCATCCAAAGTATCGCCGTTTCTGGTCTCGTGACCACCGTAGAAAATCGCTAAGAGATGCAGATCGTGGTTACCAAGCACCATGATTGCGCATCTACCAAGATCGTGTACAAATCGGAGCGTTTCAAGCGACTGCGGCCCTCGATTCACGAGATCCCCAACGAACCACAATCGATCGAGATCGCGGTCAAAGTTAATCTTCTCCAACAAGTACCGGAGGGTTTCGTAGCAACCCTGCACATCCCCGATAGCGTAGGTTGCCAAAACCCTAATGAACTACGTTTGGAACCGCCAAGCTGAACGGTGGGATGGCGACTTGAAACAGAGCGCCATCGTCACCCTGGAATTCGTAATGACCTTCCATTGTCCCCACAGCGGTTTCAAGCACCGCTCCGCTGGTATAGCGAAACGCCTCGCCCGGGTTCAGCCTAGGTTGTTCGCCAACGACACCGGGCCCGTGGACTTCTTCTTTTTTTCCGTCTCCGTTCGTAATCAACCAATAGCGGTTGAGCAATTGCGACGGGGTAGAGCTATGGTTCGTTATGGTGATCGTGTAGGCAAAAAGATAGCGATTTGCTGATGGGTCAGACTCTGCCTGAATAAACCGTGTCTCGACCGCTACAACGATGTCACTCAAGACCTTCTCCCCGTGATTGTAGCCGCGTTGCCAACGCAACTATTCGCGATTCTGACGAAGCCATCAACATCAATTTGTTCTGCACGTAACGAGGGATCGATACCGACCTTTTGCCAGGGGACTTTGAGGTCCTTTAGAGCGTTAGCAACACGTTTACGGCGTTGTCCGAAAGCCTGCCTTACGACCAAGTTAAATCCTGCCATATCGACTGGATTTACTGTCCTTTGCCGAGGTTCAAGTCGCACGAACGCTGATTGAACTGCTGGCTGCGGTCGAAACGCTTCGGAAGTCACATCGAACAAATACGTAATATCGCAATGGTACTGAGCGGTGACAGAAAGCCGTCCCCACGCTTTGCTTCCAGGATCAGAGGTCAGCCGAAGTGCCACCTCCCGTTGCATCATGAAATTCATATCTCGAATCAAACACGCGTGCGCAAATAATCGAGTTAGCAACGGCGAGATGATGTTGTAGGGCAGATTGCCCACGACTCGCATACCAGAGAACTGATCGATTTCTAATTCCAATACGTCGCCCTCAATGACCTCAAGCGCTTCGTAACGATCTTTAAGGACCCCAACCAACTCACGGTCGATTTCAATTGCAACAACTTTATCCGCGGACTCAAGAAGACCCGTCGTTAACGCCCCGAGACCGGGGCCTACTTCTAGAACTCGGTCGTGTGGCTGGATAGCCAGTACTGCATGAATACGATCTATCGCGCTTTCGTCGACGAGAAAATGCTGCCCAAATCTCTTACGTACCGGCATAGGCTACGTGATCAGTTCGTTTTCAATTATCGTTCAAGCGTATTTGGACATACGCCTCGTCTCGAATCTGTTTCAACCATTCTTCCAACTTTTCGTCGTAACGACGGTTGTGCAGAATTTGAAGTGCCATATCGTCTAGCGATTCTTCACTCATATCTTCCTCCCGGCGCTCAAGCACCTCGAGGATGTGCCAGCCGAACTGGCTCCGAAATACGTCCGAAATCTCGTTTTCGGGGATCGCATCCATGACGGCTCGAAACTCGTCGACAAAGTCCGCGCTATCTCTCCATCCAAGGTCCCCGCCAGCGAGCGCCGTACCGGCATCATCCGATACCTCGCGCGCTAAGTCGGCAAAATCCTCACCGGCAAGTACCCGTTCTCGGGCGCGATCAATTTCACTTCGCGCCGCCACCTCAGACTTGATCTCCGATGGTTGAACAAGAATATGGCGAACCTGAGTGCGTAGCTCCTTTTGCATGGATGCACCGCGCTTATCGAGCAACTGGATAATATGAATTCCGAGCGAGTTGGTGATTGGGTCCGGCGTCTCACCAATTTCAAGCTCAATCACCGTTTCACTAAATAACGAGGGCAGCTCTGCCGCTTGTCGCCACCCAAGATCCCCTCCTTCCAGTGCTGTTGAACCCGCGGAATGGGCGATCGCCAGTCTGCTAAATTCTTCCCCCACTCTGAGTTTGCCTAATATATCGACGGCCATATCTTTCGCAGCGCTGACTGCCATATCGGATAGCGGATCTTCAATTCGCAATAGAATATGGCCGACGCGGTATTGGTCTGAAACCCATTCTTTAAAAAATGGAGATCCTCGTAGGTCTGCAACGTCCTGCTCTGTGATATAGATCTGCCGATTCACCATATCGCGCTGAACACGACTGAGGAGCATTTCCCTGCGAATTTCCTCGCGGAAGCTGCGATAAGAAACTCCTTCATCTGCTAACGACTGCTGAAAGCCGTCCAAGTCCATCCCGTTCTGCCCTGCAAATGAGGTCACGGCGTCCGTCAGCGTTTCGTCGTCGATAATGATTCCGCGACGCTCCGCCTCTTGAATTTGCAAACTCTCGGTGATCAGCCGCTCCATCAACTGATTGAGTACGGTTTCCCGTGGAGGGACTTCTGTAGCACCCGACTGTTCCGCACGCTGGACGAAAAGCTCGTATCGGTTGAGTAATTCAGATACAAGTACCACATCGTCATCGACGATCGCTGCGATGGCGTCTACTTCTTCGATGACCGCGTGAACGTTCACGACGGCCAAGACCAACATACTAGAAACCAGTCTTGCAACCGCCGATCTAAAAGAGTATCCCATCTTCTTCACCGTTCTCCTTCCCATAACCGCGAATGCCATTCGAAAGCAGCGACTCCAAGCGACCCCCGAACCCAGCCAGTCCCTTAAACACCATCTGTACGAGCACGCCTTGTTCGCGCTGAGCGTCACCCAGCGCTCGATTGTCGCGTACAACAACGTAGTTGCGCCACATCGCACGTATTTGTAGGCAGCAATTGGTGTACTCCAGTCCAGCGAACGAATCGACGCTGCGCCCGTATCGCCAGTCCCGATTCCAACGCCCAAACACGTACCAATGGCGACTCAATCTCCAATATACGCCTAGATCCGTCTGTTCTATATCTTGGGGCACAAAACGCCGATAGCTTAGGTGATAGACCTGTCGGCTATTACGGCGAAAATCAAAAGAAAACCCCGCCTCACCCACCGCGTTCTCGTTTGGGTCCCAGACAACGTGCGCCCTCGTGCTTGCCCTCCGACTAATCTGTACGCGAGACGATCCAACAATCTCTGACGTTCTCGCCAACTCATACGTCGTCGGTTCCCCGAACAACATTGTTCGTCGATCCGAAAAGTGGATGATGGAACCAACGTTTAAACGTGCGTACTCGCGACCATCGCGGTTGCCTATCACACGCGAAGTAATTCCCACAGCGAGCTGATTCGCGTCCATTATTCGATCAAGACCGGCATAGCGATTGGTACGAAAAAGCTGCGTATAACGAAATGCGACCGGTCCGCTGTCAAACCGCGGGAGATCGTCCTGGTTCTCATATTCTTGATATAAATAAAAGAGACGTGGCTCGATCGTCTGCGCCACGTCTGTTCCCCGAAATCGCGTTTGGCGGTCGAACATTAACCCGACGTCCGCTGAGGCCATCCCGAGCGTGCGGCTTTTCCGACTTTCACCGTCTACCTGCGCGCCACGCAAATCATACTGGGTATGTCGCATACGTCCGGTAAGGTTTAAGAACCCCCAAGAACGCGACATCGGGAACCGAATTTCTGGTTCGAAATGAATTCGGTCACCTCTAATTCCATCCGTCAACCCCACTGACGCACGATCCAAATCGAAACGGGCCCATGCAGCATCCAGCGAAAGAGATACTCGTCCTACATGTCTAGCGTAGGAGGCCTCAAATTCCGGTATTCGTTCATAGGGACGAGCCCGGGTCTCGAGCAGCTGAAAGCGCTGTAATCGTAATCGTGCGGTTAGATCATTTCCTAAATAACCGAGTTCGGCGCGGCGTTCGAGCGCGTAACGACTCGTGATCTCTATATCGGTACCGAGATCGCTGAAGTAATCCAGATCGCTGACCGCAGAGTAGTCAACGTGGGTTCGAAACCGTCCAACGCGTCCATCGTGCTTGATGCCAAGCATCCAACGATCGGCGGGATCAAATGCCCCAGCGACGCCACTCCCAAGAAAATCTTCACGGGTCCAGCTGCCGTTATATTGATCATCGTTGGGTAAGATCGATGCGTTGATGCCCGATTCCGCCCAACGACTCTTGTGACGGAATTCCATAGCGGCCTCGATGCCCCTTTCAGTCATTAATCGCGGCGTCAACGTCGCATCGTAATTGGGCGCGAGATTTAGATAGTAGGGTAAACCTATATCAACACCGTCGTCCGACCCATACCCAACAGTGGGGAACAAAAAACCCGAAACACGAGCGTCTCGCGAGGGAAACCGAAACCGCGGCACAGCGACGACGGGAACACCAAACATGTCAATTTTCACTTTATGGGCTACCGCAAAAACGGCGTTTTCATCCATCTCAAGGGTTTGAGCTCGAAATCTCCAGGCTCCGCCACCCGGCTGACATCGCGTCAACGATGTACCCTCAAGCACAAGCTTATTGCCAATTCGCTCGATGCGATCGGCGTGGCCTCGAATCCCAGATTCGAAGAATACGAATTCTGCCGCTTCCATGACCGCCCGATCGTCACTCAAGGACATTTCCCCTCGGGCCGCCTCGATTACGATTCCGGGCTCAAAGAAAGTCGCGCCATTGGGAATCGAAACGCGATTGGCGTCGCGACCCAAAATTGCCAAATCCGTGTGAATACGGCGCTCACCTTCTACCAAGCGAACGTTACCGGTAAGCAGGCTGTCGCCTTGTTCTCGGTATACGACGCTGTCAGCACGAGCTCGAATCTGGCCACCAATCGATCGGCCGTCTTCCTCCAGGAATAGTTTGGGTTCGCGATACGCTCCGTCACAATACGCAGGTATATCCGCACCTTCCTGAAGAAGATCATCACGATGGACCCAAAATGTAGAGGCCAGACCATCCGCCATGATCCCGATGGAAAGGCCCATAAACCAAAAGGTAGCGAGGGAGCGTGTCTTCCGAAGCAAATTGATGTGGCCTCTAGCTGCAGCGAAGCTTCGGTTCAGTCTCTAGGACATTCACGTGGTATTGCGAATTTACCTGTGTAACCGGTGTACTTCGCTTTGCATTCCAACGCGCGGCGACTATAGTCAATTTGGGCTCGCCCGAACAGGACGTGTGAACTTCCGTGATATCAGCCCGTAGTGAAGAACGTCCGCGTTAAAGCCCTCGCTCAATGGGTCAGCGACGTAACTGGCAACCAGGATGGATTGGTGCCGTTACCAGTTGAAGCAAGTGCCCGTAGGTTTTACCGCACGGCCCTTGGCGAGCGCTCTGTGGTGGTTATGGATGCCCCGCCCGACACTGAAGACAACGCACATTTTATTGCGCTATCAAATTGTTTTCGCCATGCCGAGGTATCTGTTCCGGAAGTCCTAGCAAGCGATCTGGAGCGAGGATTCCTTTTGGTTGAAGACTTTGGTGACAACCTCCTCGAACGGACGTATGGGCGTGGTCAAGACGATAAAGTCCTGGGTCTCGCACTTGCTATGTTGGTCCGCATTCAAGGTATATCAGATCCGATTATCCCGACTTACACCACAGAAAGGTTTACTGCAGAGCTAGGGATTTTTCGGAAGTGGGTGCTCCAAGAGCTTATCGGTGTGTCCACCCTCCCTTTTGATGACGTTATCAATTTCCTCGTGCGTACGTGCGATACCCAACCTAAAGTCACGATTCATCGCGACTTTCATTGCCGCAATCTATTGCTTAAGCCAGACGGTACGATCGGTGCTGTCGACTTTCAAGATGCGCTCGTCGGTCCAATTTCCTACGACCTCGCCTCCATTCTCTATGACTGTTACTACCAGTTTCCTGACGCGACCATTGCGGCTTCGATAGCGCGGTACCTGCAGTTGGCGAGCGCGGCAGGACATTCCACGACCGATGGTGAGGAGGACTTTACACGGGTACTTGAAATCACGGCGGTACAACGGCAACTAAAAGCAGTCGGCATCTTCGCCCGCCTCAAGCTAAAGCAAGATCGAGCTAGTCACCTCGAAAACATCGTGCCCGTCATGCGTCGAGTATGCGAACTAATGACGAAACACGGGGAGCTTATAGCGTGTGCGGAATGGTTAGAAACCACGACACTCCGCCCTATCCGGGATGCTGTCGCACGACTTCGATGAAAGCAATGATCCTAGCCGCGGGAAAGGGCAAACGATTGCGACCCCTGACCGAAACGATGCCCAAACCCATGATTCCAATCGCAAGCGAGCCACTGATCGTGCATCAAATACGCTGGTTGCGGCATGCGGGAATCAGCGAAATCGTCATCAATCTCCATCATCTTGGAGAGCAGATCGAAAACAAATTAGGTTGCGGGGCCGATCTCGGCGTCCACATTACGTACTGTCACGAAGCAGAGCTCTTGGACACCGGCGGCGCGATTGTGAACGCGCTTCCCTACTTATTGCCGGGGCCTTTCTTGGTCCTCAACGGAGACATCTGGACCAATTACCCCTTTAAACGACTGGTACAACGAACGCCAGACACTACGCATCTCGTTCTGACGCCGAAGCCTAGCCCCCGCGAGTCGGGCGACTTTTATCTTGAAGGCAACTTGGTGAGACGCGGCGACAAGAACGATCTGGTTTTTTGTGGCATTGGCGTCCTGACTGAAAACACACTGCGACACGCGCCTGAGGGCATCTTCTCGATCACCAAAGACGTCTATTTCAAACGTCTGACCAATGACGAAATAACCGGAGAAATTTATGCCGGCGATTGGTTCGATATCGGTTCCCCAGATCAATTAAAGGCAGTGCGACGTCGATATTTTTGAGACCAGGGGCAAACTCAAACCAACCTGATCATGGGTCGGTGCTGTAGAATTGATTCTATGGACGACCTCATCGCACCTTCAATACTCTCGGCAAACTTTGCCCGCCTAGGGGAAGAGGTGGATGCTGTTCTTGAGGCCGGTGCAGACGTTATTCATTTCGATGTGATGGACAATCATTACGTGCCCAATCTAACAATCGGACCGATTGTCCTAAGAGCGCTTCGTGATCATGGAATAGATAGTCCAATCGACGTCCATCTCATGGTGAAACCGGTCGATCGACTGATTAGCAACTTTGCCGAAGCGGGCGCAACTTACATATCTATTCATCCCGAAACAACCGAGAATCCCCATGCCTCCGTAAGTCTCATTCGTGCCGCTGGAGCCAAAGCGGGGCTCGTATTAAACCCCGGAACCTCCATCAACGTCTTGGACACCTTATTGGACGAGCTTGATCTTGTTCTGGTCATGTCGGTGAACCCCGGGTTCGGGGGTCAAGCTTTCATCCCGGCCAGCCTCGACAAAGTCCGCACCGTACGCTCCCTTGTGGACGACTCCGGCCGCGACGTACGGCTTGAAATCGACGGCGGGATCAAAATCGACAACATTCGGGCGGCCAAAGACGCGGGCGCGGATATGTTTGTCGCTGGTTCCGCCATATTCGGTAGTACGAATTACGCTAATACCATTTCCGCTATGCGCAGGGCTCTTAACGCCTAAAAGGCTACGCTCCGTGTATCAGGCTTATCTTTTTGATCTGGATGGAACTTTGGTCGATACCGCGCCCGATCTAAGTGCCGCCCTCAATTACGCGCTTCGGGAAACTGGCCATCCAAAGGTCGAGGAGGCCGACACTCGACGATGGGTTGGACACGGAGCGAAGGTTATGATCGAGCACGCACTGAAGTACGTCCGTAAGGACGATACAACAGAAGAACTTCTCACATGCGTGCATCGGTTGTTTCTGGATCGTTACGCGAGTCATATCGCGGATAACAGTGTTCCTTATCCCAACACGGTGGAGACTCTCCAAACGCTTCGAGACGGCGGATTCAAACTTGGCGTAGTGACCAATAAAGCCATTCATCTAACGCGATTACTGCTTGACCACTTGGATCTAGAACAATATTTCGATGTCGTCGTTGGCGGCGATTCCATGCAGGTTCGCAAACCAGGTCCCGAGCCCGCTCTTTACGCGTGTAACGAACTTGATACGGTTCCATCGGAGACGCTTTTTGTCGGTGATTCCGAAACGGACATTGGGTGTGCCCGTGCAGCTGGTTGCGACGTTGTCTGCGTCAAGGATGGATATAACCATGTGACGAAACTTGAGGATCTCGGCGCGGACGCGATCATCGGCTCATTAATGGATCTTTTACGTGAGGAACGTTTTTCGTGAACGCGCAGGAATTCGCTGCATATGCCGATGACGGCTATAACCGCATTCCCGTAGTGCACGACGTCATTGCCGACATGGAAACACCCCTATCTGTTTACCTGAAACTTGCGAATGGTGCGTTCAGCTACCTGCTCGAATCCGCCGCACAAGGCGGCGAGAAATGGGGCCGCTATTCGATCGTGGGATTGCCATCAAGCACCGTGCTCCACGTATCCGGGAACCAGCTCACGGTTACGACCGATGGCGAAATAGTTGAGCGCATCGACACCGAAGACCCGCTCTCGTTCATAGAAACGTACCAAGCCGGGTTCCGAGTACCGTTGGTTGAAGGCCTGCCACGATTCTACGGAGGCCTGGTCGGCTACTTTGGCTACGATACGGTCCGATACGTGGAGCGCCGGCTGCGGTCGTCCGCCCCACCGGATCCAGTTGGCACTCCCGATATTCTCCTGATGGTCTCCAACGACGTCGCCGTATACGACAACGTTTCGAGTCGGCTGCAGTTAATTAGCTTGGCCGATCCAACCGCACCACATGCATACGAGCGAGCGATCGAAGATCTCCATGCTTTGGCAGGCAAGTTAGACTCCCCTTTACCGCCAATACCCCGAGTCGACATCGATTCGCCAACCGAAGAAAAGGACTTCACGTCCGATTTCGGCGAGGATAATTTCATGCAAGCGGTCGAGCGTATCCGCGAGTACACACGGTCCGGAGACGTCATGCAGGTCGTCCTTGCACAACGTATGTCAGCGCCGTTCAAGTCGGCTCCACTCGATTTATACCGCGCTTTGCGCAGCCTCAATCCCTCTCCTTACATGTACTACATGGACTTGGACGAATTCCATATTGTTAGCTCGTCTCCTGAAATCCTGGCCCGAGTCGATAACGGCAACATCGTCAATAGGCCGTTAGCCGGGACTCGCCGCCGTGGTTACTCGGACGAAGAGGATTTAGCACTCGAACAAGAATTGCTCTCAGATCCAAAAGAAATCGCTGAACATCTGATGTTGATTGACCTTGGACGCAACGACGTCGGCCGCGTGGCCGAGATAGGAACCGTCGAAGTCACGGAACAGTTTGCCGTCGAGCGTTATTCGCATGTGATGCACATCTCCTCGCAAATAGAGGCTAGGTTGGCGTCTGGCAAAACGGCGATGGACGTACTTCGAGCAACCCTTCCGGTCGGCACACTTTCTGGCGCACCCAAAATCCGGGCTATGGAGATCATCGATGAATTGGAGCCGGTCAAGCGCGGTATCTATGGAGGCGCCGTTGGCTACCTTGCGTGGAACGGTAACATGGATACTGCCATTGCCATTCGCACCGCCGTCATCAAAGACGACGTACTCTATATTGAGGCTGGTGGTGGAATTGTTGCCGATTCGGTACCGAGGCTTGAATGGGAAGAAAGCATGAATAAGGGTCGCGCTATTTTTCAAGCGGTGCGGTTGGTCGAAAGCGGATTCGAAAACGACGAATAACGGCAACCGACTGGCGCTAGGTTTCGCCGAAAACCTGCGCTAATCTCTCGAGGAGATGGGGAGAAGATGATGGCATTTCGTCAGGAAATCAGCACCTGGATCGAGGAAAACTGCCCGGCAAGTTGTATCGGCCCAGGCGAAGTCCCTGGGGGTGGCACAAGAGTTCGCATGACTGACGATCAGCATATGTGGATCGAACGTGCCGCAGGCGAGGGATTGACGGTACCCACCTGGCCTTCCGAGTACGGCGGAGCAGGATTCTCCAAAGACCAATACGTTGTTTTTTTGGAAGAGATGCGCCGACTGGGTGCGAGGACGCCGGTCGCTGGTATGGGCACCTCGATGATCGGACCCACACTTCTAGAATTTGGTACGGAAGAGCAAAAGTTAGCCCACCTACCACGCATCGCTCGAGGGGAAGTCTGGTGGTGCCAAGGGTATTCCGAGCCTGGCTCGGGTTCAGACCTTGCATCCCTGCGGACTCGTGCCGAGGACAATGGCGATCATTTCGTCATCAACGGTCAAAAAATTTGGACATCCGGAGCTCAATTTGCGGATTGGATATTCTGTTTAGTTCGCACCGACCCGGACGTTCCCAAGCACGATGGCATTAGCTTTGTACTTTTCAGCATGGACCAACCGGGTGTATCGGTGCAGCCCATTCGACTTATCTCAGGAGCGTCACCCTTTTGTGAAACTTTTTTCGACGACGCTATTGCTCAAAAAACCAATTTGGTCGGCGACCTCAACAAAGGCTGGACCGTCGCTAAACGATTACTACAACACGAGCGGTCAGGCATGCTGGCCCTTACGTCGGGCACGAACCGTGAAGTCGGGATTGAGCTTGATGAGCTCGCCAAGGCATGTCTTGGAGAAATCGGTGGAAAAATAGATGATCCATCGGTAAGGACTGAAATCGCTAGGCATTACATCAACGCACAAGCATTCCGATTGACTCAACGTCGATCAGTCGAAGAGTCCGCAGGGAGTACGCCAGGACCAGCAACCTCAATTTTCAAGTTGTATGGCGCGAATCTCGCGAAGGAGCGGTCAGAGATGCAAGTGGCTATGTTGGGTACCAGCGCGATTGGTTGGGAGTCGGATGACTCTAAGGCACAGGAAATAACCCGGTCGTGGCTCGGCGGAAAAGCCCGCTCAATCGCAGGAGGTAGTAATGAAGTGCAGCTCAACATTATTGCGAAGCGGGTTCTAGGACTCCCCGATTGATCTCTTTTAAATGCAGTATCAACGTTAATGTCATCCTCATCCGCAGTTGGTCGGCTGTTGTCGTCTGCCTCGCTGGCGTTACCTTTGCTGCAGACGACTACCCGTGGCTTGCGGAACTCCATGCCGCCCAAGGTGTGAAGGCTTCGGGACCCCGCCTTATGAATCTCGATCCCGGTTTGCATCCTTTGAAGCGCAACACAGGGCGAGTGACGAAATTACTTGTCGGCGTTCACGGATTTGGAAGCAAGGGTTACGAGTGGGTTTACCCGCTACAAACGTTTGACGATGAAAACACACTAGCGTTCTTCCATCGTTGGAACACTTTTCAATGCTCGAGCAATGCGAGTGCCGATATGGCACGCTCGCTCGGAATCGTACTCGCCAGCTACCCGCACATTGAGAGTGTCAAGATAATCGGTCACAGTTACGGGGGATTGATGGCGGTCGGTTTTATCGAGCATTGGACACAAGAAATATCAACCCAAGTACACGCTGTCGCCGCTCCCCTTGCCGGTACAGGAAACGGTTGCAACAACAAGCTCCCACGTGTACTACCGCCATATGTTGAGGTGACGCAGTGGCGTACGATTCAAGCCCTCGACAATGCCTTTAAAGATTGGCCGGAGGATCCGCAAGTCGTAGATATTCCGGGAAGCGTCGTAACGCGGCTACCCGAAACTTACCGGGGACAGCGTCTCGGACATAACTGGTCGATCAGTTGGGTCGCCGAAAACATTTAGACAAGAGAACCCATGTGAGCATTAAAGACACCATCGCAACCTACGCAGACGACATGAGATCTTGGCGACGCGACATCCACGCACATCCCGAACTCGGGTTTGAGGAGCAAAGAACCGCCGATTTTGTTGCGACAAGCCTCGAATCGTTCGGCATCGACGTGTACCGCGGAATCGGGAAAACGGGAGTGGTTGGCGTTTTACGGGTTGGGAACGAGCCCGAAACCATCGGTCTACGCGCAGACATGGACGCCCTTCCGATGCATGAGTCCAACGATTTTGAACATCGTTCCATCCACGACGGAAAGATGCACGCCTGCGGTCACGACGGTCATACCACGATGTTATTGGGCGCCGCGCGCTACCTTTCAGAAACCAAGAACTTTCGCGGTCAAGTCAACTTCATCTTTCAACCAGCTGAAGAGGGTATCGGTGGTGCTCGTGCCATGATCGAAGATGGACTATTCGAACAGTTCCCTTGTGACAGCATTTTTGCGATGCACAATGCCCCCGGACTACCCGTTGGACAGTTTTCTGCGACGGCGGGGGTGGTCGCAGCGGCCGGCGCATTTTTTGATATTCGGATCGACGGCGTCGGTGCGCACGGGGCTCATCCGGAAAACGGTGTCGATCCGGTCGTCGTCGGAGCCCAGGTGGTTACGGCACTCCAATCCATAGTTTCGAGGAATGTTAGGCCCCGTGAAGCCGCAGTCGTCTCTATCACGCAATTTCATGCGGGTGATGCCTACAATGTCATTCCGGCGAGCGCACACCTTTCGGGTACGGTCCGTACATTCTCCAATTCTGTAATGACACATATTCAAGAACGGATGTGCGTTCTCGCTGAATCAACAGCGAAGGGCTATGGCGCAACAGTCAGCTTCGATTTTCGCGATATTTTTCATCCGGTCGTAAATGACGAGACGCAATCAGCGTTCGCGGCCAGCGTTTGCGCAGGACTCGTGGGAAAAGACAACGTTCACGTTAATCTTCCGCCAGGAACTGGCTCTGAAGACTTCTCATTCATGCTCGAACAGGTGCCCGGCTGTTATCTTCTCATCGGCAATGGCGACGACGCCGCGCGACATCCCGTCCATCACCCCAGTTACGACTTTAATGACGACGCCTCGGTATACGGAGCGACTTTTTTCGCGGAATTGGCACAACAACGTCTTCAATCTTCAACACCAGACGGCTAGCAAACCGATGCGAACGCACTGATATCGCTGGCGAGATGTTAAGAGTGTAGGGGTCGTGGCACTACTCAACGTTATTCAAATCATGGCGGGCGACGAAGAAGGCGGGCTCGAGAATCATTTCATTGAAATGAGTAACGCATTAACGGCGCGTTGCAACGTGACAACAATCGCACACGCAAAGTACGCCCCCCGATTACGTGCAGACGTGAAACACATCAGCATCGATTTATCGAAACCAAGGCTACATCCTGGAAATCTAATCAAGGTCGCCACAGTGATACGCCAATTGAATCCGCATATCGTCCACGCGCACGCAAGTAAGGCGGGATCGATTGTCGCGCTCTGTAAACCATTTCTTTCCGCAAAGACCGTTGCAACCGTGCACAACATTAAAAAACATATACCCTTCTTATCGGCTTACGATTTGGCCATTGGCGTTAGCAAGACGGTCAGGGATACGTTGCCCTGCCCCAACAAAATCTCGATCTACAACGGAGTCAATTGGGACGCTAAACGGGTGGCTGTGACGCCGCCCGAGTATGAGCAGGTTGCGGAAAGTCAGAATCCCGTTGTGGCCGCGATTGGTCGATTGGTACCAGCAAAGGGTTTCGACTTACTGATCGCCGCTTGGGAATCAAAGTTCGGTTATTTGTTTGTAGTCGGTGACGGGCCGGAACGCGGAAGTCTTGAAGCCCTTGTAGCCGCTCGAGGTCTTGCTGAGAACGTGTTTCTCATAGGCCACAAGCATTCTGCCCTAGATTACATCGGTGCTGCCGATCTCGTGGTCATCCCGTCGCGAAACGAGGGATTTTCGTACGTCTTCGCGGAGGCCTTGTTAGAAAAGACGCCGGTCATTTCGACCGATGTCCCTATTCCGAACGAAGTGCTACCCGAACAATACATCTGCGCGATCGAAAACGTCGAAGCCATTCACCTGTTATTGAAGACCGCGCTTTCGAGCGTGAACAGACTCGAACAATCGTTCGCTCCGCTGTTTGATTACGCCGAGAAAAATCTGACGTTGGGACGTAGTCGAGACCAAACCTTGGCTGCCTACGAAGCACTTATCGAATAAACAAGTTTCGGTTGGGATCATCCAACTCGTCAAAAAACCTTTCTATCGACAATAGCTCAAAGTTACCTTGTTCCGACTAAAATGCACCTTATGCTGAAGCCACACGTATCGAGTTTACTTCCTTGCAACTCTGCTCGAGTCGATGGAAGGAGCGCGCCATGATTCTAATGATCGATAATTACGATTCTTTCACCTATAACATCGTCCAGTATCTGGGTGAGTTGGGCGCGAGCGTCGAGGTTCACCGAAACGACGAGATCAGCTTAGACGAAATTAACCAGCTGAAACCCGAGAAGATCGTAATCAGCCCGGGGCCATGCACGCCTAATGAAGCGGGTATCTCGATGGACGTCATCCGGGAGTTTGGACAGTCGATCCCCATCCTCGGGATTTGTCTAGGACATCAGAGCATCGGGCAGGTCTACGGCGGCGATGTCGTCCGTGCACGGCAAGTGATGCACGGTAAGCTCTCCCGCATTCATCACAATGGTGGGGGCGTATTCCATAACCTGCCTAATCGGATCCAGGTGACCCGCTACCACTCGTTAGTCGTTTCTAAAAGTTCCGTTCCCGACTGTCTCGAAATTACAGCATGGACCGAATTGGAGGATGGCACCTTCGATGAAGTAATGGCATTTCGGCACCGTGACTTTGACGTGGAGGGCGTTCAATTTCACCCCGAATCGATCAAAACCCAGGCTGGACACGAGCTCCTTAACAATTTTCTCGGAGAAAGTACCGGTGGACCTTAGCGAAGCGCTCACGCACATCATTGACGGGGAAAAGCTTAACCAAGCAAATACCAAGGCTATCTTTGACACGATCATGGCGGGCGAAGCATCGCCCGCTCAAATTGGTGGGATTTTGATGGCCTTACGCGTCCGGGGCGAAAGCCCTGAGGAAATTGCAGGGGCCGCCGAGGCCATGCGTCAAGTATCTACCAAGGTTACGGTCGACGTGGCGAACCTGGTGGACACCTGCGGCACCGGTGGTTCGGGGAGTTCCAAGCTATTTAATATCTCGACCGCTGCCGCTTTCGTCGTCGCCGGGGCCGGAGGTCACGTCGCCAAACACGGTAACCGCGGTATGACAAGTCAGAGCGGCAGCGCCGATTTGCTCGAAGCTGCCGGCGTGAACATTGCGCTAACTCCCGAGCAAATCGCTCGATGTATTAAAGAGATCGGCGTGGGCTTTCTTTTCGCCCAGGCACATCATTCGGCCATGCGATATGCGGGACCCATTCGAAAAGAGCTGCGAGTGCGGACAATTTTCAATTTGCTTGGACCACTTACCAACCCGGCTGGGGCCGAACGCCAACTCATTGGCGTGTTTGCGCCGGAATGGCAACAACCCATGGCTGAGGTCGCTAAGTTGCTGGGGTCGACACATGTGATGGTGGTACATGCCAACGGCCTTGACGAACTATCAATCGCCGGCACATCGAACATCGTCGAACTTAAAGACGGTGAGATTCGACAATACACCATCGAACCGGAGGACTTTGGGATCGCGACACAAACTGTTGCGGACCTACAAGCTGATTCTCCCGCGAGTAGTCTTGAACTCGTACGGCATTCGCTCAGCGGCGACGATGCTACTGGTGCAGCCGATATCGTGGCGCTGAATGCTGGCGCCGCCATTTATGTGGCAGGGATTGCCGACACACTCGCAAACGGTGTCGCAATGGCGGAAGACTCCATCGCTAGCGGACTGGCAGCCGAAAAGCTTGCGGAACTGACTCGAGTTTCACGCTTAATGGAGACCGTGTGACCGCCAACATCCTTTCGAAGATCCTCGAGCACAAACGACTCGAAGTCGAGCAACGAAAAGCATACCGAGCCCAAAACCTACTTCGAGAACTAGCAGAATCCTGCGAGCCGACTCGCGGATTCGTCAAAGCGTTAGCGGAACAATCACCCGCAATCATCGCCGAAATCAAAAAAGCTTCGCCAAGCAAGGGAGTAATCCGTGAAAATTTTGATCCGGCTGCGATCGCCACAAGTTACTACGAGGGTGGTGCAACATGCCTGTCGGTATTGACGGATCGGCATTTTTTTCAGGGCGACGACGGCGACCTAATCCAAGCCCGAGACAACATGCCGCTGCCCGTTCTCAGAAAAGATTTCGTTGTCGACGAATATCAGATCTTTGAAGCTCGAGTAATCGGGGCAGATTGCGTTCTGCTGATTGCCGCTGCGCTTGATTCGAGAACCATGCATGCGCTTTACGAAATCGCGGTCTCGATCGAGCTTGACGTTCTTATTGAGGTTCATAATGCTTCCGAATTGAGCGCAGCCATCGCCCTCGAACCGAGTTTGATCGGAATCAACAACCGCGATCTTGAGTCTTTCGATACCAACCTCGACACCACACTTGAACTGTTAGATCGGATACCCGAAACCGTCAAGGTTGTGACCGAAAGCGGGATTCGAGCGCCCGACGACGTCAAACGCCTCCGCCGCGCGGGTGTCGACGCCTTTTTGGTCGGTGAGGCCTTTATGCGGGCCGAAGATCCCGGCAAACAAATTAAAACACTCTTCTCTTAGGAATATTTCAATGCTTAATTACCAAAAGGACGGTGAAGTTGCCGTCATTCACATAGACGACGGAAGGCGAATGCCATTAACCACGCATTCATCGAAGAACTAACGGAGGCTCTTGAACGCTCCCGCAACGAAGCATCAGCAATCGCTCTTTTTGGTCGACCCGGACATTTCTCCGCCGGATTCGACTTATCGGTAGTCGGCGACGGCGGAACTGCCGCACAAACTCTCGTCACCGCGGGCGGCAGTATGTTGAAAACGATTTACTCGCATCCTCAACCTCTGGTGATCGGCTGCACCGGACATGCTATCGCGGCAGGCGCACTTATCCTCCTCGCGGCGGATTCTCGCATTGGAACAGCCGGTGACTTCAAAATTGGGCTTAACGAAACCACCATTGGAGCCGTGTTGCCC
>CEWR01071639.1_pt1 | contig 22367 bp, 21 predicted proteins | sample 356321 | NCBI WGS metagenome assembly CEWR01 (sample SAMEA2621551, study PRJEB7988) | marine metagenome | biome: marine biome (ENVO:00000447); feature: mesopelagic zone (ENVO:00000213); material: "saline water (ENVO:00002010), including plankton (ENVO:xxxxxxxx)" | depth 790 m
ATGGAATCTCGGTAACTTGTGCTCTAGGGTCCATCCGGTGAAAGCCCTAGAACATTCCTGAACATCGTCCTCTGTATAATTTCCGACCCCCATTGTGAATAGTTCTAACAATTCTCGGCCCCAATTTTCGTTAATGGAATCTGCATGATTTTCGTTGTTGTCCAACCAGTAAATCATAGCTGGACTTCTGGCTACCTCAAGGAGAATATCCTTATAGTGGCCAAGGCCCTTTTCTCGGAACATATCGATCATATCTTGGATTTCGTCGTAATGATCCACCTTAGCTACCCCAGTAGCAAAGATGTTGTGATAAAAAATGCATAACTTTTCCTGGAGTGGTGAGGCGGTATTAATCATTGTCCAAACCCATGGGGCTTGACCTAACCCTCCCATGGTTCCTGGTTTCCACCACATTGGGTAGTATCTTAAGAATTCATATATATCAACAGGAGTTTGAGTTGAGGGAGCCAACAACTCCTCAACAGTTTCGTTGTATCCTTTTTCGCACCTGGTTTCGAGTTCCTCTCGGGAAGCTCCAAACCCAGCCCTTCTCATAAGGTGAGCCATCAAGGTAATTTCTGTATTGGCTTTAATACTAACCATGCACCTTACTCCAAACCTGTCTTAAATTTTTGCCCCTAGGAAATGAGGTACAGAATAGCAGAAAATGCTCAAATTGCACGATTTGGCCCTAATCAAATTATCGGAGCCGATGTTGCCGATATTCTATTTCGATATCGGGAATAGAAATTTCGGGCATTTTTGTTCCTAAATTCGAGTTGTCCTTAACCGCGATTTTTCAAAGAATCGGACAACCTTTCTCCTATCATCATTGTTGTTACATTGGTGTTTGCTCTGACATTATCTGGCATTATGGAGGCGTCAGCAATGAATAGATTATCGATCCCATACACTCGACAATTTTCATCTACTACCGCAAATTTATTAGAAGATGTTCCCATGGAACAGGTGCTTGTTAGATGATTTCCTGTAGTTGTTGTGGAGCGGAGCCATTCGTGAAATTTGTCTTTATCGCCGAGTATGTTGTTCGTCGGACTCGTCCGCATATCTACTATGTCCCTTAGGTATGAACTATCCATAATCTCAGAGGCCATTTGGACACCTTCAGCTATCCTAGTAACATCACTTTCAGTTGCTAGCAAATTTAAATTCACAATAGGTTTGTCATCTGGGGCCGCAGACTTAAGGGCAACACTTCCTTTGCTGGTCCCCAGGTAGAGAGAAATGGTGATCTGTATTCCTGTTAGCTGTGGTTGAGCTAGGTTGTGAGATTTGTTCAAAGACAATATGTCTCTATAATCTCCGCTAACTGCATAAGAACCCATCCACATCATCATATCGTCTGTTGCGGCCGAATTTTGTGATGTGTATCTTAAACCAACCTGTAGCCGTGGAGATTTAGTATCTAAAGATCCTATATTTTTTACTTTGGCCAGCACAAAATTCTGTGGGTGATCTCGAAGATTCTTACCAACCCCCTCAAGATTTATTAAGGGTTTTATTCCATGTGATGTTAGATTGTCTGCAGGACCTATTCCAGACAGCATTAATATTTTAGGGTTGGCCAAACTTCCTGCGGAAAGTATCACTGTTTCTGCTTCCACCCTAAATATCTCTCCGCCACTTTCCACCTCAACGGCTGAAATCTTATTTTTTTCTACTACGAGCCTTGTTACTGTGCAATTTGAACGCAGTGTGAAATTTACGCGATGCCTTGCTTGAGTCAGATATCCAAGCGAGGTACTGAAGCGGATACCATTTGGGTTGTTGCATGGAAATGCACCTACGCCTGTTGCGTCAGGAAGATTGAAATCTGTGGCCTTGCCAAAGTCCCTGTCGATGCACGCTTGATAGAATCCTTCTTGGGGTGCGGTCCATTGATCTCTGGGAAACCGCTTGGCTAAGATTGGACCATCATTTCCATGGAAATCCCCATCAAAATCCAAATCTGTTTCTAGTTTTCTAAAATAAGGTAAAACTTTTGGGTAATCCCAATTGTTGAGACCATTTTCAGACCAGTTTTGGAAATCGTGAGTTAATCCACGAAGAAATACTTGTCCGTTTATTGAACTTGTGCCCCCTGTTAGTTTACCTCTGGGCAGCCGAATCATTCGATTTGCAGTTTCACTTTGGTTGTTTACTGTGGCAATATATCCCCAATCGTGCTCATCAGCGACAGCTAGATCGGTACCTGTGGCATACCCGTATTTAACGTCATCTGGCAGATCTTCAAATATTGGGTAGTCAGGTCCTCCTTCTAGGAGCAAAACAGAGCTTTCAGGGTTTTCTGAAAGTCGAGTGGCGACTATCGCTCCTGCAGAACCCGCTCCTATCACTAAATAGTCGTACTTCATAAAGTAAAATGCCTCAAACCCGAGTGTTCATTGGTTGTAGAATATCAGGAATTTGCAACTATAACCTGTACCCTGTCGTAAAATTAATAGCAAATAGCGACATAGTTAATTCATTAGGAGTTTGGAGTGTTCGTTGGGCTCTTCGGGGGAACTTTTGACCCCATACACAATGGTCATATTGAAGCTGCCAATTCTGCTCATCGAATTCTCAAATTAGATAAAGTAATTATGGTCCCTGCTGGAGATCCTTATCTAAAAAGAACCAAATTAGTGGCATCGCCAAAGGAAAGATACCGCATGGTGTCCTTGGCAATTCGAAAAGTTCCTTTCTTGGATGTATCAGATATTGAGATTTTCCGGTCTGGACCTTCCTATACCATAGACACGGTAAGAGAATTGAAACGAGAGGGCCATGAAGTAATTGTTTTGCTTGGGACGGATTCAATAATTGAAATGGATAAATGGCAAGATCCAGACTCACTTCACTCCGAATGTGAAGTTGTTGGATTAACCCGTCCCGGGTTCCAAATCGATACATCGAAATCGTATCTGTCCAGGCAAAGGAAATATTCATTAAGAACGATCGAAGTTAACTCTCCTGAGATTTCTTCCACTAGAGTGAGAAACCTTATTCAAAATGGTGTGGATGTAACCGAGTTAATTCCTCAGGAAGTAAATGAATACATTCAGAAGGAAAAGCTATATCATTCATTGGCCTAAATTAACACTGTGGAATATATCCTGTTATTGAAATGAAAGATATCGATAGATTGTTAGAAGTAGCTAAAGAGAGAAAAGCTCTGCTATTCGGTGAATTCACCCTGTCATCAGGAAATAAAAGCAGTTACTACTTTGATGGTAGGCTATTAACTCTAGATCCGGAAGGATCATATCTCACAGCTAAGTGCTTTTTACCTATCCTGTACAAATGTAATGCAGAGGCTTTAGCAGGACCTACCTTAGGAGCTGATCCGATTGTTTCCTCCGTTAGTACCTTGAGTTACATCGAAGGGAAACCTGTGCCGGCTTTGATTGTACGGAAGGAGAAAAAGACTCACGGCGGCGGTAGAAATATTGAAGGACATTTTTATAAAGGACAGAAGGTTGCTGTGGTTGATGACACATGCACAACGGGAGGCAGTTTGTTTCACGCCATAGAAGCGGTTGAAGATGAAGGGTGTGAGGTTGTTAAAGTGCTCTCCATAATGGATCGAAGGGCTGGTGGCAGTGATGAACTTAAACGTAGAGGGTATGACTTTCAAAGCCTATTTGCTGCTGATGGCGAGGGAGAAATCCACATTACCCAAATTGGAGCACAGTAGAAAATAGGACCGATGAATTTCTTTTTAAGTCGGATCCAAGACAAACCTTCATATCGGTGGTGGATTTACGGGGCAGTTGCTATTGGCACTTTCATATCCATTGTTGAACAGTCTGCGACATCTATAGTTGTACCCAGTATTGCAGAGCATTTTGGGGCAGATATTCCCACTGCCCAGTGGATGGCCATTGCCTACATGTTGAGTGTAAGTGCGTTAATGATGCCGGCGGGTGCTATTGCTGACTCCATAGGGAGAAAAAGGATATGGATATTTGGGCTGTTGATATTTGCTTGCGCTACAGCCCTCACTGGTTTTTCTCAAGAATTTTGGATGGTGATAGTAGGCAAAATTTTTATGGGTATTGGTGCTTCAGCCTTACAGGCGAATGGCATGGCAATGATTGCGCGTTCTTTTCCTGATGAAGAGAGAGGTAAAGCTCTCGGGTTACATATGACGATCGTTGGCCTAGGAGCTATTGGAGGCCCGGTATTAGGTGGCAGTATTGATAGTTATTTTGGATGGAGGGCCATTTTTATTTTCATAGCAATGTTTAGCATTTTTGCAATGTGTATTGCTATGTTAATTTTGACGCCGGACCCTCAGAGAAGCTCTGGTAAAAAAGATTCCATCAAGAATTTCGATTGGAGTGGAACTTTCATTTCTGCGTTATTCCTGCTCTCACTAATGTTGGTTATAACTTTTAGCGTTAAATTATCACTGTCTTCTCCTTATATTATTTTGGGAACGCTGTGTTCTATATTGTTGTTCGCTGCGTTCCTTTTTAGAGAAAAAACAGCAAAAAAACCAATATTGCCTCTTAGTCTATTTAAATCCTTTTCCTTTTCTTTGGGCTCCTCGTCAAGGTTTATATCTTTTACTGCAAGCTCAAGCACGTTTTTCTTAATGCCATTTTTTCTGGTTTCAGGGCTAGGATTAACAACAGCCACCGCAGCACTGTATTTATTGCCGGGGTCTATTTCATTGGCTATTTTTGGTCCGATTAGTGGGCGATTAGCTGACAGAATTGGCACCACTGGTCCATCAGTTATCGGAATGGCTTTTTGTGCTGTGGCGATGTATCTGTTCTCTGAAGTTACTCTGACTTCCACCCTTGCTTTAGTGGGGATAGCGTCAGGATTGTCTGGCATGGGAATGAGTATTTTTATGGCCCCTAATACGAGTGCGATTATGGGGAGTGCCGGTAGAAAACATTATGGCATTGTCTCTGCATTTTTAAATTTAACTAGGAATGGTGCTCATATTGTAGGAATCGCAATACCAACCGCTATCGTAGTTTCAGTAATGGGCGGGCTAGGGTATGAAGCAGATTTATCGGACCCCGAGAAACTTAAAGATATCGGTTTGCGAACCGCATATGCGTCAGCAATGGCGAGGGCATTTCAATTGTCCACCATTTTGATGATATTTGCGGGACTTTTAGTTGTTGCTGGAGGGATTTTCGATAGGTTTAGAAAACAGACTAACCAGTTTAAATCCGACAGCCTCTCGCCATTAGGAAATAAAAAATGAGATTAATTTTAGTCAGGCATGCACAATCCAAGGCGAATGCTGAGGGTCGCTGGCAGGGGACCATGGATTTTGATCTATCGAAAGAGGGTCAAGGCCAATGTGAAAAGCTTCGTGGAAGATTCGTTAAGGAGGAAGTGGAACCTACTCATGTTTACTCTAGTCCATTAACAAGAGCCTACAAAACAGCTGAAATATCTTTGCCCACCACACCTATTCATAAAATTCAAGATCTGAGAGAAAATGATGCCGGAGTATTTTCGGGGAAAACATCTGATGAGTTATCGACGGAATACTCTGATATATTTGAAGAATTTCGCAGATCCAGAAATTTTGATTTAGTCCCAAAGGCTGAAACTCGCTATCAGATTAGGCAAAGAGCTGAGACAGTTATAGGATTTCTTGTTAAAGGCCATAACTCCAAAGATTTTGTTATTGCCTATTCACATAGTGGATTTTTAGTTCATTTGATCGCAGTAATTCTTGGAACCAATCGTGTATGGAATCTAAGAATACCTAACACAGCAATATTTGATTTTGAAATTGATCCTGATAGCTGGGATCCAAGTAGTTCTATAAACGGTGACCGCAGGCGTTTCCAAATAAATAGATTTGCGGATGCAGGTCATTTATTCAGCTGAGCCTCATCAAGCTAGTATTAAATGAACCCAATTGGTCTGATTTTGTGACTGTTGTTTTGCTATAGATATCACCAAACCGTTAATTGAATGCATAAAGCTCTTTTCAGGTATGAAAAAGCTTGGTGCCGAAGGCGAGAGTCGAACTCGCACGAGTGTTACCTCAACGGTTTTTGAGACAGATGAGGCTGTTCGTTAAACCTAAGTATTCGCCATGCGGTCGGATTGAAACGCTCCCTTGATAAATCCGACCATTTGTCTGCATCCAGTTGAAATTCGAAAATAGCTGTGTTTTTTGTGGTTATGCCCCAGAGCTTTGGAGACTCAAATATGCAGCTCACTGTGTGTTGGATTATGCCCGCATGGCAGAACATGACCACGATATTGTCAGCAGAGTGTCGAGATAAAGCTAAATCCAAGACCCTATTGGCCCTGTCCCTTCGGTCGTTTTCTTGTTCTGACTCCTCGACGTGGGACCAGTCCCTACTATCCTTAAAATTCGCTGCTTGTTTCGGGTACCTTTCCTCAATTTCATCCCATGTGAGGCCCTCAAAAATTCCGGCACCGGTCTCTTTCAAGTCATCTATTGTGACAAAAGGAACGTTCCAATGTCCACCCGCTAGACGGGCAGTGTCTTGCGCTCTTTTTTGTGGACTCACGTACACATGGGTAGGAATAAAATTCTCTTTTTTAAACCAACACCCTAATTCTTGTGCCTGACTTTTGCCAGCGTTTGTAAGGTTGGTGATTTCAAGGTCCTTTGAGCCAGACCACCGCATCAATAAGTTTGCGTCGGTTTCACCATGCCTAATTAAAATGAGTCTCATGAATAAAAACCTTTAGCGGTTCTAACGGTGGGCCAGCTAGATCATCCGGCGGTACTGGTCAAGTTGTTTTTAATAGCTAAAATATCGCTTCTGAGCTTGTCGTCTATATTGATTAAGGAGGCGACTTTTTCATGGCCATGTATTACGGTTGAGTGGTCTCTTCCACCAAGTATTTTGCCTATTGCAGAAAGACTCAAGGATGTTTCTTCTCTGAGAAGAAACATCGCGACTTGCCTAGGAACCAAATATGTTTTTGTTCTGAGGGGTCCCATGATTTGATCAGAGGTTACGCCAAAATAATTAGACACTTCTGAAATAATTTTGGAATCCGATATAGGTTCTTTGTTGAGTCTGTCCGAATCTCCCACCATTCGCCTAACGGACTCAATTGTAATGGGCTCATCTCGAAACTGAGCCAAAGCAACGACTCGATTTAGAAGACCTTCCAACTCTCTAATATTTGAACGAATTTTGTTTCCTAAAAATTCAATTACATCCGAAGGTATGTCATACCTCTGCTGCGCCGCCTTACCCCTTAGTATAGCTATTCTGGTTTCTAGCTGCGGTGCCTGAATATCAGTTACCAATCCGCCAGTTAATCTTGAAGTGATACGTGATTCCAAGGTTCTTAGTTCGTCAATATTCCGATCACTTGCAACTACTATTTGTTTGTTTTCTACGTGTAGAGAGTTGAAAGTATGAAAAAATCCTTCCTGTGTTTGTTCTTTTCCTATAAGAAATTGAATGTCATCAATTAGAAGCACATCGACAGTTCTATATTTATTTCGGAATTCCTCAGTTTGTCCATTTTGAATTGCCCGTACATACTGATTCGTAAATTCCTCAGAGGTTACATAGATTACGGTCAGGCCGAGTTTTTTGGTTTCGTGCCCAATTGACTGCAATAAGTGTGTTTTTCCTAAACCAACGGATGAATGAATAACTAAAGGGTTAAAAATGGTTCCAGGGTTTTCTGAAACCGCCTTTGCTCCAGCAAAGGCCAGTTGATTGGAATTTCCAACAATAAAATTTTCGAATGTGTATCTTGTATTAAAGTCATAGGATCCGATACGTGGTTCAGATACATTATTAGAATTCGGGTCTTGAAATAAATCATGGTTAGATGTTGTGTATTTCGCAGTATGATCTAACCTTCTGTATGGGCTAGAGGTGGTTACAGGCTGCTCATTTTCCCCGGAAGTAATCATTTCATTGATTACAGCGAATTTGAGCTTAACGTTGAAACCGATTGTTGTCCTTAATTCTTGTTCAAGCATATCTAGCATACGTTCTTCTAAATATTGAGCTGTGAAAGCGTTCGGGGTTTCCACATTGAATTCATCGGAAGTAAACGAAACACCAACTGTGTTTCTAAGCCAAGTATCATAGCTAGGCTTTGGAATACTCAGTTCCACTTTACCCAGAACAGAATTCCAGATTTTGTCAGCCTTTTGAATCGTTTCTCGGTCCATAAATTTTACACAAAAGTACCTTCGGTATTTGAGCCCTTTTTTTCAAAAGGCAACATCGGAGATTTCCCGACTCCTCAGCTTCTATCCCCACTTACTTACATTAACGCTGCTCTTGATATGAACAGGCCTGTATAAGACATAAACCCGGAAAATTTCTTGGAGAGGTCATCTGAGATGACTTTGTATATTTTCTAGTCTCTCCAGGACTCCTGAAATTCAACTAAAATTGAACTTCTTCTCAGATATATGTTGTACACCCCATATTTAACACTGTGCAAGGGGGGCAAGGGGGTATTTTGATGTCAATTTGTTTCAAGCCATTAAAGGCCAAAATTATCGTTCATGAAACACAATTCATGTGTTAATCACTATATTTACGGTCAAACCGTACATATTTATATCGAAACCTTGAAAAAAGAAAAAACCCGCATGGTTATGCCCTCTATTTTTCGTTCTCCAAGGAAAGCCGCAATAACCATATAATTTATTTATAAATTTATCTCAATCCTTTATGGATTAATTCGGCGGTTCTTTTAATCATCTGAAGATATGATTCTCCCTCATTTAAATATTCGACCCTTAAGCCTTCTATAATTTTAATATTGGTATCTCGTGCTATTTGGGTTGTTACCTTCTCTTGTATTCCTTCTTCCATGAAGATGGCCGGAGCCTTGGTAAGTTGGATTATGTCTATTAAGTCAGCTAGATCAGAAGCTGTGGGGCCTGAATCAGTACTTAAAGCAGGAATCACCGATCCGATGATTTGCAACCCATATGCATCTTCTAAATAGCCGAGTGCCTCATGGGATGTTACTAACATTTTGTTGGAACGTGGAATGCGTTCGTAAGTAGATCGGATCGATTTTTCAATATCTGAAAGTTTTTTTATATAGTCTGAGGCATTACCTGAGTAGTAATCAGTTCCTTCAGGATCTACGACGGTAAGAGAATTTTGGATTTGCTTTATGGCAATGGCTGTACGAGAAGGATCTAACCAAAAATGAGGGTCATATGCATCATCATGACCTTGATGTCCGCTTTCTCGATGGCGGTCTAGCTTTATTGGGTTGGTTTCAGGACCGAGCTCAACCCTCATAGCATTTGGGCTGAGTGAATGTTGAAGAAGTGGCAATATATTTTGACCTTCTAGTGACAATCCTATCGAAATCACCAATTTGGAATTGGATAATCCCGCAACTTGCCGAGGGGTTGGCTGATAGGTATGGGGATCTTTCCCTGCAGGTGTTAAACTCTTAACCACCACCCTTTCTCCTCCTACGATCTTAACCCAGTCAGAAATAATGCTCGTGGTGGTATGTATTGTTAGCAAATTATCTTTGTTTACATTTCTAGGGTTCGTGGCCTCTGGAACTGAATCGGAAGTTTTTTCGCCCATAGCTAATGTATCGAATTTACTGATGCAGCCGATGCTTGCAGAAAAAATCCCCAATACCAAGAAGGCGATGGTAAATCTAAAAACCATCTGTTTATATTGCGACGCACTCGCATTATTGGAACTTAAACTCGCCATTGGGTTGATGCTTATTGAGACTAGGTATCAGATAATATAAAATATTTTAGATAGCGGCTCCGTTTCTTGTCAACATCCGTCATAAGCTGGATGTGGGTTCAAAATCTTAGAATATTTTTAGAATATTAGGATATTCTGTAATGGTGAAAACCAAAAAATGAGAGGACCAAATTGGCAAAACGTAAATTTCAGTTGCCAGTAGCAGTATCTGGGAAGGATGCCTGGGAGGTAGCGAGGGAAATATCTTTATCTGCCGGCGAAATACTGCTGGATTGGTGGCCAAAGTCGAAGGAAATTTCTGATAAGGGCCAAAACGACATAGTCACAAATGTAGATCGTGAATGTGAAGCGCATATTAGAACGACTCTTGCAAGTCACTTTCCTGAACACGGAATTTTTGGGGAGGAAGAAAAGGGTGATGATCCCACAACAGGATGGACGTGGATTATTGACCCTATTGACGGTACCCAAAACTACGCTTGGGGAATTCCTTGTTTTTCCATTGTTATCGCTCTTGCAAAGGATGGGGAAGTTGTAGCAGGTGTTAATTTTGACCCAATTAATAGAGAGATGTTCCATGCAGCTAGGGGGAAAGGAGCTTTCCTCAACGACAAAAAGATACAAGTAAGTGAGATCTCAAATTTTGAAGATGTAATTTTGGTGACAGATCCGGCATATGGTCCTGTTGCAGGAACTACTGACACCCTACAAATGTTGAGAAAAATTTGGCCTTCCCTGAAAACTGCCCGAATGATCGGCTCCTCAGCTCTGTCGATATCTTATGTGGCAGCCGGAAGAATGGATATTTTTGTCCACCATCGTCTCCAACCGTACGACCAAGCGGCAGGAATAATACTGATGGAAGAAGCAGGGGGGCTGATAACAGATAGACAAGGGAACAGAGCTCAACTTTATTCGGATGGATTAATAGCTTCTTCTTCAATAATTCATCAGCAGTTTATGGAGAGAACAAAACACTTGCAGTGGAGGAAACCATCCAGTAGGTCAGTCAATCCTAGGGAGAGATAGTAAAAAACATGAACAAGGTTGTTGGAATCTTATTAATAATATTGTTGGTTAACTTTGCTTGTAACCGTGTTGAAAATACAGATCAACTCCCTGTAGGGGATGCCTTAACACCAAAGACAGATATTTATGTGACATCGGTAGCCGAGACTCAGAGCCTGCCTTCAACATCAGTTAATGCGGAAACTCCAGTGTCAGTTACCCAAATTCCTATTCCGCCATTAGTAATTTCAACGTCTACACCAGTTGATTTCATATCAGTCTCTTCTCATGACGATTCCATGACTACAGTCGAGGCTGTCCGTGAGCTGGAACCTTCAGTTGTTCAGATATCTACCGATACAGTAACAATCAGCCTATATAATCAAATTGTTCCCCAAACTGGAGTTGGTTCGGGCATCATACTTGATAAAGCTGGGAATATACTTACCAACAATCATGTTATCGAGGGTGCGGACTACGTGACTGTCACTCTGAGTGACGGTCGGTCTTATCCTGCAAATCTGGTTGGAAGCGATAGCATTACTGATCTGGCGGTAATAAAAATAGCGGCGGCTAAGTTAACCCCAGCAAAGTTTGGTATCTCTTCAAATTTAGAAGTTGGTGAAGATGTTATAGCCGTCGGACATGCTCTAGGTCTTAAAGGAGGCCCTACTGTAAGTAAAGGTGTTGTGAGCGCCCTTGATCGTACAATACAAACTGATGCTCAAAAATCGATGGTTGATCTCATACAAACTGATGCTTCTATTAACCCCGGTAATAGTGGCGGTCCTTTGGCTAACAGTAGAGGAGAGGTTATTGGCATCAACACTGCAATAATTGATGATAGCAATGGAATCGGATTCGCAATAAATATCGATGATGCACACGTCGTGGTTGACCAGATATTGCGTTCTGGCTATGTAATGCGAGGATTTCTGGGAATAACCCCTTTTAATGTAACTGATTCCATCAGGGAACAGCTAAATCTTCCTGTTGCAGATGGCGTAATTATTGCAGGAATTGTGAAAGGGTTTCCTGCTGGCGAATCAGGTTTACAAACAGAGGATGTAATCGTCATGTTGAACAAAGCAGCCATTGAAAATTCAGGAGATCTTTCAAAATTTTTACTCAATAATCCACCCGGTTCTAGTGTTGAGGTGAGTTTCTATAGAAACGGTGAACTTAGGAAGGTGGAGCTAGTATTGGCCGACAAACCGAATTAAATATTTGACTTTGTAATATGAGATTATTTCTCAATACCCACCCCTTTGGGCTACTACCATTTAGGATATTAGGTGATAATGGATAATGGGTTTTTAATAGTGGAATGAAAAACGTATCCTACCAAAATATTCGCCTTAGCCTGATAAATTCTTTGCTTATGCTTGGTTTGTTTTTTAATACCTCGTGTATGGCAGCAAATTCTGACTTTGTTTCCCAAGAAGAAGATAGAATCAATCAGATAAACAGTGTCATTATGTGCCCAGTCTGTCCCGGAGAATCTATAGACCAATCACAAAACGAAATTGCTTCAAACATGAGATCAATTGTGACAGATTTAGTAAGACAGGGGAAAACGGAGAAAGAAATAAAAGACTACTTTGTTGGTAGATATGGCCCCGTTATTCTCTTGGAACCATCTACCGACGGAATAAGTATTTTTGTTTGGATTGTGCCCCCAATCGCTCTCAGCTTTGCGATGATAGCCGTTGCGCTGGCTGTATTTGTTATGCGAAAAAGGCAAAAACACACCTCTTTAAATATGAGTCATGACGTAGCAGGTGAGATTATTTCTGATGAAGAAAAGGAAAAATATTTTGCTGTGATTAATAGAATCTCCAATGAGTGATCTGAGGCGGACACTCTCTAAGTATGGTGGCTTTTAAATGGTAGAACTTGGTCAAATAGCCCTCATACTTTCATTTATGATGGCAACATACTCCACTGTAGTTGGGTTTGCTGGGGGAATGCTGAACGGTAGAGATCTTGCAGCTAGTGCTAGGTGGGGATTTTATTCGATATGCCCTCTCCTCATATTAGCTACTGCATCCTTGATTTATGCATTTGTCACAAATGACTTTTCTGTTAAATATGTCGCTGAAAATAGCAATATTGCTATGCCAAAAGTCTATGCTTGGGTAGCTTTTTATTCTGGAAACGCAGGGTCACTTCTGTACATCGCAGTCGCATTTTCTTTAATGGCTGGAATTGCAATAAGAGTTCTTAATAGTAAATTGCCGTACACATCCCCCTATGCTTTGGGAGTAATGAGCATGGTGCTGTTATTCTTTCTAGCAGTCATTTTGTTTTTAGCAAATCCATTAGAAAGGCATCAGATTGCTCTTGAAGATGGTCAAGGAATGAATCCGTTGTTGATTCATTTTGGAATGTTTATCCATCCACCATTTCAAATGCTTGGCCTTATTTCAGTTGCCTTGCCTTTTTCTATTGCTATTGGAGCCTTATTAGCAGGTAGAGGAGGTCGAGATGAATGGGTTGATCAAGGCAGACTATGGGGGATGGTTTCATGGTTACTTCTCACGACAGGACTATTGTTGGGTGCGTGGTGGGCTTATACCATTTTAGGTTGGGGTGGCTACTGGGCCTGGGATCCTGTGGAAAATTCTGCATTAATGCCATGGTTGGCAATGACGGCCTTTGTGCATTCCATTATGGTGCAGAAACGCCGGGGAATGTTTCGTATGTGGAATATGGTATTGATTATAGTGGCTTTTGCGATGGCTCAAATGGGTATGTTCATTAATCGGGGTGGCCCGGTGCCATCAGTGCATTCTTTTGCTGAATCTACCATGGGATGGATTTTTCTAGCCGTGATGGCGATAACGCTATTCATCTCTCTAGTTATATTCACCTTTAGATTTGACACTTTAAAAAGCCGGTCCGGATTGGATTCAATAATCTCAAGAGAATCAGCTTTTTTGGCCCAAAATGTGCTTTTTCTACTTATAGCATTCATAACTCTATGGGGAACTATATTTCCTATATTTTCTGAAGCAGTTGATGACACAACTATGACTATTGGGCAACCGTTTTTTAACAAAGTGAACGGTCCATTAATGCTTTTATTAGTCTTTTTGATGGGCATTGGGCCTGTCCTACCATGGAGAAAAGCCGGTTGGGGGTCAATTAATAGGATGTTGCGATTGCCTCTGATAGTCTTCTTTTTGGTATTCCTTTTAAGTTTAATAAGTGGGATCAGGGAATATTGGGTGTTGCTAGCTTTTGCTATATGCAGCGTATCTCTCACGACCGTGTTTCAAGAGCTAATTAGAGGAAGTAGATCACGGCATTCACGTGGAGAAAGCTGGGGGATTGCTTTTTTCTCCCTGATTGGTGCCAATCGGCCAAGGTATGGGGGATATGTAGTCCATCTAAGCATAATCATGCTTGCTATAGGCATTACTGCGTCCTCTTTTTATGATGTTCAAAAAGACGTGGTTATGAAGCCAGGAGATTCAGAGGTACTCGGGAAGTACACTTTCAAATACCTTGAAGTATCGGAAAAAGCATACCCAGATAGGGTGGAAGAAACTGCTAAATTTGAGGTATGGATGGGGGATAAAAATATTGGGTATATGCACCCGTATCGTGCTTTTTATCCCGAATTTCAGATCGCTGCTACTAGGGGTGCGATACATAGTACTATTCTAGAGGATTTTTATCTTGTTCCTTCAGAATTTAAAGAGGATGGTCAGGCAGTTTTTAGAGTACTGATTAATCCATTAGTGTCATGGATGTGGGCCGCAGGCCCTGTGTTGATTTTGGGAACTTTGATTTCACTGTCTCCAAAAAACCGAACTCAAAGGAAGAGATTACGGTTACCAAATGTGAGTGTAGATCAAAATCCTTTGGGGATATCAGAATAGATGCTGGTTATGTCTGTGATAGCCATCAGCCTTACCCTCGCCGTTTTGGTTGCATATCCAATAATAAGAAAAATCGCCTCCAAATCACCATTTCCTGAAGATGAATCTTCTCTTAGAGCAGATTTGGAGAGGAGATGGGAGTCTGCACTGGAAGGGCTCAGGCATGCTGAACTCGAGATGTCTGTGGGCAATGTAAGTGAATCGGATTACCTTTGGCTGAAGCAGGTGCATATGGCTGAAGCCGCTCTAGTTTTGAAAACTTTGGAAATATCTGACAAAGAGAAAGGGTTTCTAATTAAACGAATCCCCTCAGGCAGCGGTTATGAAGAGGAAGAACTGAGTTGAGAGTAGTAGGGGTTATGATATTCGGGTTTATTTGTTTTTGGTCAATTCAAGCCGATTTTTTATATGCCAAGCAAACCACGATAGATATAAGAGGTGAGATAGTTAACTCTACTCAAGAGGTGGGGGTAGGTGAAATGGTTTCTGTAGCACTACACATAAACACATTAGATTCAGAACCGCAAACTCAACACACCTTTACTAATTCCAACAGCAGTTTTCTATTTGAAGGTGTTCCCTATAGCCAGGATAAATTGTACGGGGTTTCCACTATTTATAAAGGTGCGGTATATGTCAGCAATATAAGTATTGAATCTGGAATTGCCAAACCTGCCCTATTATCGGTCTACGACACGTCCACCGAAGACGATATGATTTTCTTATCAAAAGGATCTTTCTCGGTAACTGGGATCGATAGCCTGAATCGGAAAATATCAATTTTGGAATTAGCGACTATTTCCAACAGGTCTAAATTAACCTATGTGCAGGGGTCCGGTCCCATGGACTTAATAAGATTTGGTATTCCAGAAGGGGCCATAAATTTTGTCTTTGATTCATTAATCCCAGCGGCAGAGTACATACAAGTTGATAAGGGATTTGCTCTTATAGCCGCTATTCCTCCAGGGGACCATGAAGTGATGTACAGCTACGATATTCCCTACGAAAGCCAACAGGCCGAGATAATAAAAACCTGGAGATATGGTGCTCAAAGGGCCAGCATTTTATTCCCACATGACAGTGTTGATATACGTACTGATTTTGAGTTTAAAAACCAAGAGACAATAGCTGGAACGCTTTACACAATATATGAGTCGAAGAATATCTCTAAAGGTAGCCAAACCAAAATGATTTTCAGTGGGCTGCCTACATCGAAATTTGTGGAACGAATCTCAAATGAATTTGGGAGCATACGTTATGAGTATGCCGGCCCGGTAGGCTTATTATTGTTTTTGGTATCTATAGGAACTATTGGTATTTCGCGGACTATCAAATTACGGAATCGTCATCAATCTTGGTTGATTGGCTCTAATGAGGCACAGGTTATTGAGGATCAAATAGCTGAGCTTGACAAGCGATATAGCAAAACTGACTCGGGTAGCCAAGAATATATGGATAGAAGAGATTACCTTGTAAAAAGGTTGCGTGTAATTTCGCCGGAAACTGAGATTAAATAAAACAGCATTTCAAATCGGGTTCGTGTATGGTTAGGAGCGATTACCAAAAAATAGACTGATGAATACAAAAAAATTCAGAGATATTTTAGTAGATGATAAACACAATAATTCTTACAGGCTCGTGTCCGAGATGCGGAACTGGAACTCTGACCAATGATGAAGATATGTTTGGCGTGAGACTATTTTGTGTTATGTGTGGTCACAATAGAGACTTAGGGAAATTTCCTGTAAAAGTAAGAAATATTCGCGATCTAGTCTTGGCTGTTTTGGAAAGTGATCGCATTGCTCTCCAAAAACAAAGAACGGCTACATATCCCTCATCATTATTTGGTTAAATCCCAATCATAAAATTTCTAGCGAATAGGTCTGTAGAAACGCTTCGAATCTACTTTTATAATTTCTCCAAATCCAGGTCTAGGGAAGTGTCCAGAGGCTATCAGAGCATGCGAACTTTCTATTAAAGCCATTAGGGATGATCTTGTTTCGGCGGATAAATTTTTGTCCATATCCGGGCTTGGGCTCCAGGAGGTCTCTTCTACCTGGGGAGGAATATGGGCTGCATCTCCCATAATGACAGCCTTTTCCCCATTGGAATTTATTAATAAACTTGTGTGGCCAGGGGTATGACCGGGTGTTGGTAACGTGACGACCCCTTCAGTCAAGCTAATTTCCCCTTCGAAGAAGTCGAGTGTACCGTTTGAAATTAGAGGTTGAATTTGCTCTTCGAGGTATTTATAGGCGGGCTTATTGAGCAGACCGCTGAACATTTCCCAATCAGATTTTCCGACTATATAACGAGCATTGGGAAATGTTGGCTTCCAAATCCCGTTGTCTTTGGCCATATTGGTACCCACGTGATCCATATGGAGGTGGGTAAGAAAGACAATGTCAATATCATTGGGGATGATGTTAAAGGCATCCAATTCGGACAACAATGTTTCGCGAACTGGTTGGTCGATGCGATGGTCCAGTTTTCCCAACCCCGTATCTACCAGTATGGTCTTGCGGGTTCCTTTAATTACGAAGGAGCCAATATTCATCTCGAATTTGGGCTTTGAATAGGGTGGGTATTGCCTCCAAGATTCCTTTTTTACGTCGGGAAAAAAATCTTCCCGCTGAAAAATCATATAGCCGTCAGAGACAGAGTGAATGTCAAAAGTTCCCACTTTGATTGAATTTACGGGCATGAGTTACCTGCCCTTTTTAAGGTACCTGCTTTGCATTTAATCCAAGTTGGGGAATTTAACCCGGATAAAGAGCTCGTGATCTGGATCTGATTTGTTCCAGTGGAGCCCATAACGTAAATATTTTTCGAACCTGATCGATCAGATACAAAAGCGATCAGGTTACCCTCCGGAGACCAGGCTGGTTGATCGTCGTTGTAGTTATTATTTGTTAACCTTTCAAGGTCGGTTCCATCTCTTCTTATTTTGAATATCTCAGAATTATTGTGTCTAAGAGAGCTGAACACTATCCAACGCCCGTCAGAAGACCAATCAGGTTGGTAATCTAAAGCCCTAGCTGAAGTCAACCTTATTGTGTTGGAGCCGTCGATATCTGAAGTGAAAATATCTATATTATGATCTCGATATGTGTTGTATTTGATTCCTCTTTCAGTGATATCCCATTCCTTAATATTTTCTATGGCGTCCCTATCACTCAGCGGCCTCTCGTTTGTATATATGTCTGCATTACTGATTCGGTCACTGGTAAACACTATCGCTTTCCCGTCTGGTGATACGGAAGGTTCAAAATCCATAGATCTGAATTTAGTTATGTTCTTCATTTGTTCAGAGGAATATATATCTAGGTGGGACCTATTTAGCCCAGAGAATACGTAGCCAGATGAATTAAAAGGTGAGGGATTGAAAATGTATGACTCAAATTCAGGATGTTCGTACCACGTAATGTTAGAACTACCTTTCCACATACCTACTAGTTTTCGGGAGGATTTGCTTGTGATGAAACTAAGAGATTTTCCGTCGGTGGAGGCATCAGGGTTTATTCCCCTGATGCCATTTATAAAAACTTCAGGGGTTGGTTTTTCGACAGAGACCATGTAAAGGAAGTTATCGTCGTCGTAAACAATGTAGGATTTCTCATTTGCACACCCGATGGTAAGAATAAACGAAACTCCCAGAATTAGAAGCGCCCGATATAGGCGGAGGCGGGCTTCACTCCCACCAAAGCTTAAATTAGCCACTGTGATAGCGAGGTACGATGTGTTTCCCAAGTAAACGCATTTGGTCAAATGTCATTTCAGTGGGACATGCTGACCTCAATGTAAATTTAGTGGCTCCGGCTTCGATAAAATTGTCGAGCAATTCGACCAAAATATCTGGTGGGCCAAAGGCCGTCACATCTTTCAAGTCGACATCTTGTCGTCGGACTATATTGTGTTTACTGGCTAATTGTTCAGCTTCTTTTCTTGTATCGGCAAAACAGAAACTTATCAAGGCGCCGTAATGATCTTCCTCAATGTGATTACCAAAACCTAATGCACGTGCTTTTATTTTAGGAATGCTCATAGATACTTCTTCGGCAGTGGCATAGGAAACCAGCCAGCCATCACCTATTTTTGCAGTTCTATTTAAAGCAGGTTCGCTTCTTCCACCAAACCAAATTGGTGGTAAATTTTTTTGAACAGGTTTCGGTTCGATAGAAATATTATTGAGGGTAAAGTGGTTACCTTTGTAGCTCACGTTATTACCTGACCAAAGTAGACGCATTATTTCCACTGCTTCTTCGGTCCTACCTACACGCGATTTTTTTTCAGTACCGCAGGCTTCATAGTCATTTTCTGTTTCCGGCCCTAAACCTACTGCTGGTAACGATCTACCGTTGGACAGATAGTCTAATGTAGCAATCTCTTTTGCGAGAACTGTAGGGTTTCTTAACGGCAAACCAATCACGCTGGTACCGAATTTTAATTTCTCCGTAAGGGCAGCGACGAACGACATTGCTACTACGGTTTCTAAGGTGAAAGTTTCTGATACTATGCGGTCAGTGAACCAAAGCGAATCAATATCCAGTTTCTCCATTTCGGTGACATAGTCTCCAAGCTGGGAAGGATCGTTATTAGGGAATGGCCACCCAGACATAGCCATACCGATTCGAACTTTGTCATAATTAATAGTCATTTAACCTAGTCCTTGACTAAACTTCTAATGTTTCGCAAAGCCCATAAAAATCCCGAGTTATGATATCTGGTACGTAATCAGATTCATCATATGGGAGATCATATCGATTAACATATGCTCCCCTAAACCCACTGTGCCTTGCTCCTAAAATGTCGAAAGAATGTGCAGCCACCATCATGACGTGTTGGGGCTCGAGATTCAAAGTTTTTGCGGCGAATCTGTACACAGAAGGATGAGGTTTAAATTGGCTAACAGTCTCTGCTGATAAAATGTTGTCGAAATCTATTCCGATTCTGTTTTTTGCAAGGTGTTCTAGGTATTGTTGCTCCCCATTGGAAAGCATAACCAACCTGTATTTGTTCGACAGTCTTATTAATCCATCCACTGCGTCTTTAAATGGCGTCAATAGTTGATAAGCTTTCATGAATTCATCTAAATGTTCAGGCCTAAAATCAACTTTTAAACTTCGCAAGGTGTACATTAAGGCCTTTCTTTTGACCGTTAAATAGCCACTGTGCCCAAGCATTAACATGTTGTCTTGGTATTGTTCGATTCTTTGTCTTAATCTCCACTGAGCCCATACCTTTTCTCCGGTTAAGGTAGGTGGAGCATCGCAATTTTTCAGCAAAAGGTTGAGAGGGGGCACAAGACTTCCTTCCAAATCAAGAACGGTTCCAAAAATATCAAACGTGAGTGTGGTGACAGATTCTAAATTGGCATTTGGCATTCCAGTGATCTCCCCGGGCTGAATATATTGGGAAATATTTTAGCTCAGCAGTCTAATTCTGAAGTTGAGGGTGTTAGGTAAACGTATTTAGATCTCAATCTTCGTTGTATAACCAAAGTCGGTATGCGTACCAGGCCGATGTAAAGGTTGTTGATATGATTGTTCCCATATAAACGAAAGGTGCCACATCTGGTGAGGTAAGCGAGCTAGCTACGAGACGCACATTTCGAACACCTTCTGGGTCCGCCAAAAGTGAACCTAGGTACCCTCCCAGCATCCCGCTCAGGCAAGCGACTGCAAAGGTAGTTAGATTAATCGCCCTCTTTGCTTCTGGCTTGAGAAAACATATAAAAGCCGCAAGGCCGCAACCGAACCCGACTGAAAGCGATAATGCCCACATAGGTGGAATGATGGTTCGTGGGATTACCCAGAAAGACCCAACCATGAATAACATCCCGAACATAAACCCAAAAATTATGGCTAGACCTGCACGTATGAAAAGAGCAAAAATTCGCTCCATAGATCGGATTCCTTATAAAGACTAATTGTTAATAATCTGAGCTCTTTGAAAAACTGGGCCCTTTGACTTAAGCGGCAAACTTCCCAACTGCACAAACCGATCACGGTTATGATTAATCATCTGAGGCCATAGACATCACCGCACCAATTCCCAAATCCGCTACTCTTTGGAGGATGTTTTCACGTCTCTTTCCTTCTAAAGGTGGATTTGGAAGTCTTCCACTTCCACAATCAATCCCGAGTCTTTCTGTTAACACGGCTTTTGTACCACTATGAACTCCAGCTTCCCTCATTATTTCAGTAAAAGAGGAAGCTTTCTTTTGAGCATTCATCGCCTCATTAATATTACCTGCTTGCCAGGACTTCCATATGTTTACCCATAATTCGGGAGCTGCACATGGGGGGCCATCTATGCAACCTACAGCTCCTAAAGACAAGGCCGGAACCATTAACATGCTACTCCCAATAAAGCATTTAAGGTCCATTTTTACCCATTCCCTCACATTGGCAAAATTTATAGAGGAATGCTTAAGTCCTGCTAACTGTGGAACCCCATCTTGTATTTTTTGCATTAGCTCAACAGTTATTTCGACTCCTGTCGATTGGGGGAGGTTATAAACATAAAAAGGTAAATCTGCTGATGCTGCAACAGCCTTGTAATGTTCTACGATCGCCTCATCGGTTTGTCTGTAGAAAAATGGAGGTACACAGCAGATAGCTTCAGCACCCGCTTTAGCTGCGTGTTCTGCTAATTTCACGGCTCTTTCAGTAGTTGGAGCGCCAACATGCATGATGTTATTGATTCTTCCTCTGTTTTGGTCAGAGGCGATTTCTGCAATTCTCATGTTTTCTTCATCTGATAACAGCACGCTTTCCCCATTTCCACCAGCTACCCAAAACCCCCCCACTCCAGCCTGAATATTGAACTCCATTACTTCTCGGAATGCCGCTTCATTTAGTGTTCCATCAGAGGACATCGGTGTGACAATTGCCGGAAAAATACCTTCATATGCTGCCATCGGATTGCTCCTTAGTTCGTGGTGCCCATTGAATATATGGAAATGTGTCGAATAATTTTATAAACCAGACATTGAGAGGATTCTAGCATGTGTTCAAAAACCGGGTTTAGTTTATCGATCTGAAGGAAGTTTTTAGGTAGGGCGGTGGGGATATATGGTGGGCGGTAATGGAATGCCAGATTTTCATTGTTAAATATGTGAACCAAACTGTTGACTTTGAAGAAGGCGGATGGTCTAATTTGACACGCCTTTTTCTATTTGGGACTAAGGCGAAGGTTGGCTATTCTGGTTAAAAGACCAAAGTAGAAGGAGGATCACTTATGTGGCCTAAAATGTTAAATAGGAGAGTTGCATTAGGCATAGCCGCTGCTGCGTTAATCGGCGCCGGCATTGCTTGTAGTTCTTCTGACGATGACGCTGCACCTGCTGCTGCACCTGCCGCCGCACCTGCCGCCGCACCTGCCGCTGCACCTGCCGCTGCACCTGCTGCTGCACCTGCTGCTGCACCTGCCGCTGCACCTGCTGCTGCAGCTGCTAAGCCTGCTGCCGCTGCAGCTGCTAAGCCTGCTGCTGCAAGCTCAGGTGGACCTAAAGGGCATGTCAAACTTGCTGCTCAGAGCATCAACTCGCCAAACGGGTTGCCTAGGTTCTGCACAGCTGGTTGTGCTGAGACTATATATATGTCCGGTATAACAGACGTGCTTTTCAATGCTATTGAGTCCGGTGGTGTTGTCACTACCGACCCGATGGTTGCTCTGTCATACGAACTAGATCCATCTCTAGAGTTTGGAACTTTCAAACTCAGAGAGGGAATTCAGTTCCATGGCGGATACGGTGAAATGACTGCTAAGGACGTTG
>CEWR01029258.1_pt1 | contig 22362 bp, 19 predicted proteins | sample 356321 | NCBI WGS metagenome assembly CEWR01 (sample SAMEA2621551, study PRJEB7988) | marine metagenome | biome: marine biome (ENVO:00000447); feature: mesopelagic zone (ENVO:00000213); material: "saline water (ENVO:00002010), including plankton (ENVO:xxxxxxxx)" | depth 790 m
CGGCAGCTGTGGAAAACGGTGAGATAACTCAAGAGGAAGCTGATGAAAAATTAGCCGATATTGAGGCCAAGAGAAATGCCCGGCAGGAAAAAATGAATGCCAAGGTCCAGGAAATAAGGGCGAAAATATCGGCAGCCGTGGAAAACGGTGAACTGTCAACAGTAGAAGGCGAGAGTAAGATTCTATATATCGACGGGAAATCTAAAAAAGCGACCTACTATTAAATAGGTATCCCATGACTTCATCGGTATTGATAGCAGACGACGATACAGCCATTTGTGAGGCCCTCGAAAGGAGTTTGAGGTTCGAGGGTTTCAAAGTCCGCTCAGCTTTTAACGGTGAGATAGCCATTGAGGAAATAGAAAAAGAGCTTCCTGACATTCTCATCCTTGATATTAATATGCCGGAAGTAGACGGTATTCAGGTTACCAAGTACCTCCGAAGCCTAGATATAGATATTCCGATATGTATTTTGTCTGCTAGAGACGAGGTATCGGACAGGGTTTCAGGTTTAGAGGCTGGGGCGGACGACTATGTGGTTAAGCCTTTCTCGTTTGAGGAATTGCTGGCTCGCATTCACGCATTACTAAGAAGACGTTCGTTAAATGATTCCAAAATTGTATCTATAGGTGAATTGAAAGTTGATCCTATGCGTAGGACTGTCGATTATTATGGGCATTCCTTGGATCTGACTAAAAAGGAATTTGATCTTATTCACGTTTTGGCAAATAACCCAAGTATGGTGATGAGCAGAGAGCAGCTGTTGAATAAGGTGTGGGGATATGATTTTGACGTAGATACAAATGTTGTCGATGTTTTCATTGGATATCTACGTAAAAAGTTGGAAATTGATGGACAAAAAAGGATTATACAGACAGTCAGGGGAGTGGGGTTCGTACTAAATACGTGAGTTTTCGATTCTTAATAACCTTACTCGTATTTTTTGTAACCACTCTAATTGTGATTTTATCTGGTGCGGTCATTAATCAACTCACCGAAGAAGATCTTCGCAAACAGATAGATGCAAGATTGAACTGGCAAGTGCAGGCCGTCTCCTCAGAAGGTTCGCTTGCTACTATTTTGAAATTGCGACGATTTGTACAACGCTCTGAAGTTTCTAATGCCTCATTAGAGAATTTGTTTGATGTGCAAATACCAACCCGTATTTTTTTGAATAACGATCTGTTGCTTTATACGGATGGATTTCCCCAAATATTAACCACCTCTAACAACGGATATTCTAATGTTTCGGTCGACGGGCAAGAATGGAGGGTTTTGACAAAGACCATACAAATTCCTGTAATACTTCGCACACCTACATTTGGCAAAATAGGTATTCAAGCCGCGGTTTCTAGAGACTTCGTTAACACGACAATGCAGGATTTTAGACGGACTTTCATTTCCGTGGGGGTAATAGCAATTTTATTGTCAGCTTTAGTGACCTGGATACTTTGTGGAGTTCTTCTTAAACCTTTGAAACGACTGCAAAATTACGCAGAAAAGATAAATGATTCTTCAGATTTGTCTATCCGTATACCTGTAGAGCATTTGTATTCACTGTCTGAGGTTAAAGTTCTAAGTAGAAGTTTGAATTCTATGATTTCGAGATTGGATTCTAGTTCGACTCGAACTGAAAAGGCGCTGGAGACATCAAGAGGTTTTGCCTCTAATTTGGCTCATGAGCTAAGAACCCCGTTGACTAGTATGAAAATGAATTTGGAATTATTGGAAAAGCATGGAGAAATACCCACTGATGAAAGAAGAAATATATTAAATGAGATAATAATTCAACAGGACAGGCTTTTTTCAACTTTGGAGTCTTTAAGGTTACTGGCTCGTGGGGATCTTTCTGAAATAAATGTCTTTGAGGAAGTGGATTTGGCCCCCTTAGTTAATGAATTATCTGCCCGCCAAATAAGTAATCATGGTGGTGGCAATATTGATATTCAATTTCCAGACCCACCGCCACTTATATTTGGTTGGAGGGAAGGCTTGACTGTTTTGTTTAATAATTTAATCCAAAATTCCTACGTCCATTCCAATCTTTCACCAGGACAGCTGAAAATTGCGATAGATGTCTCAGTTGAAGAAAACTGGGCCCGTATTATTGTGGATGACAACGGGGTTGGGGTTGAAGAACATGAAAGGAAAATGGTTCTAGAACGATTTAAAAGAGGGTCTAATAATTATGCTCAAGGGTCTGGTCTCGGGCTTTCTCTGGTTACTCAACAAGTTGAGATTCATTCTGGAAGGATAGAAATTTCAGAGAGTTCCATGGGTGGAGCAAGGATAGAAATAGCCTTACCTATTATCATTGAGCCTGAATTAGATTAAATCCGATCTACCCAGAAAATCTAGTAATAATTTTCTGAAACCTTCACGTTCGGTGGCATATACACCATGGCCAGCATTCGGGAAAATGTGTAATTCAGATTTCGGTAGGGTCCTATCCAATATCACGGACCCTCCAGCCCCCGCAACGGTGTCCTTACCAGCCCCAACCACAAGTGTTGGTACATTCAAAGATTCCAGATCAGGAGTAAGTGGATGTTCTCTGAGCCCACCAGTCGCCCTACATTGTGCGACATAAGAATCCAGGTGTTCAGGTAAGACTTCTGAATATGTGTTGCTAGAAGCCGTTTTATGACCGTCGAATGCTTGTGATAGCTCCTTTCCCGCTAAGGCTGTTTTAGCCCCCAATCGTGCTATTTCCCCCCTGGTATACCAGTTCTCTGATGCCTTAAGATTAACCTCACTTGAAGTGGAGTCCAACACGAGGGCTAGGCATAGCTCAGGGAACATGGTCGCGAATCTTTGAGCCAATACGCCTCCCCATGACACGCCAAATATAATTGCTTTTTCAATATCCAAATAATCAAGTAAATTTTTCAAATCGTTTGCATAAAGTGGGAGTGAATATTTTTTTGAAGAGCCTGATCTCCCCAGCCCTCGGTTATCCCAAGAAATTACATCGAAATGGTCGGCATACCAATCCATATCTTCCTTTTCAAATCTTGACCCATTCCCTCCAAGACCATGACAAAACACGTAAGTTGTTTTCCCTGAACCTTTGCGTTCGAAGTGAATGTTGGCATCGGGTAATTCAACAATAGGCAATTGAGGCTCCCAAATAGATCATTTTGTTACGATAGTTCCGTGCTGATTTTATATTATATAAAAACGGGGCAAAAAACCTGGTGACAGTTGGGAATCCAACCGAGATTTATGATAAATTAATTGAAACTAGCATGACTGAGGTGAAAGAAACTAATGGTAAGTACGAGTTCTGATGTTAAGTTGATGGCTCATTTGCTCAGAAGAGCTGGATTTGGTGCTACAAAAGAACAACTGGACCAATATATTTCGACCGGCTATGAAGGAGTCGTAGATTCCTTGATTGACAATGAAGATTCATCACGGATCAACAATGCATTGGTCAGGCGATATTTCCCTGACCAGTCTGTGACACACGATACTTCTGGTGCCGGATCTTATTGGTTGTATAGGTTGGTATCAACAGATTCCCCTTTGAGAGAAAAGATCGCTCTTTTTTGGCACAATGTTTTTGCAACTGGGTACACAAAGGTCACAAACGGAAAACCAATGAGTGATCAATTGCGTATGTTTCGCAGCAATGGCTTTGGGAAACTAGACAAACTACTGCTTAAGTTATCTAGAGACCCAGCAATGATTATATGGTTGGATAATGTGGACAATCATAATGGTGCTATTAACGAGAATTATGGGAGAGAACTTCTAGAACTGTTTTCTATGGGAGTTGGTAATTACAGTGAAGACGATATCAAGGAATGTTCCAGGGCCTTCACAGGTTGGAGTATTGCCAATTCAGATTATATAAAACAGTTGGCTGTTCGAAATTCAATAATGCCCTACGGAAAATTAGCATGGCGCTATGAATACAAAGAAGACGATCATGACGATGGAGAAAAGACCTTTTTGGGACACAAAGGAAACTTCGATGGCGAGGAGATTATAAACATAATATGTGAACAACCAGCCACCGCCCGGTTCATCTCGAGGCACCTGTATCATTTTTTTGTTGCTGATGAACCTCCTGTTCCGTCTTGGCCCTATAAGGAACCCCAGGACTTAGAAGCAATTTCCATTTTGGAAAGGGCATATTTTGACAGCGGATATGATATTGGTGAAATGATCAGGGTGCTTTTTAATTCTGAATTCTTCAAATCTGAAACCTGTCATTATAAAAAAATTAAAAGTCCCGCTGAATTGGCGAGTAATGTCTTGAGGACCACTGAGGAATTTGGAACCCCTAATATCCGTATTTCAGAACGTAACAGCCAGATCACATTTATGGGACAGCAACTGCTAAATCCTCCATCTGTGGAAGGCTGGCACCAAGGTCTCGAATGGATTGAGACAGGTTCTTTGACAGAGCGTGTGAATTTTGCTTCTCAACACCTTGGTGACCTATCCAAACCTGGTGTGAAAAAGATTGTTCAAAATGTCATGAATGATGAAGGAGAATCGATATCTGCTGAGGTATGCGTCGATAAATGTCTAGATCAATTGGGGGCAATCCAAACCTCTCAATTTATATACGATACCTTGGTTGAATTTGCTCAAGCAACCGGAATTCCAAGTATTAATCTGCTTAAAGATCGAGAGAATGCGGCAAACAAAATTTCAGAATTGATGAGCGTTGTTGCATCGGTTCCAGAATTCCAACAATCTTGATGTTCGTGGGGTACTTTTAGTGATTACAGCGCAGACTGAAAAATCATTCTTAAAATATAGCCACACCATAGGAATATGTGTCATGGATGGCAGGGGGTTTATGTTTCCTGTAGATACGGCCATTGGAAAAAACGGGAGGATTCATACCGTTAGTAGGGCATATGCTCCAGCCACGGCACAGTTACGTATTACTATGTATGACATAGACAGTGAATATTTTGGGATTTATGGTGGCTACGGAGAAAGCCTTGGCCAATTTAGATGGCCCACCGGTATGGCCTCAGATCATATCGGCAACATCTACGTGAGCGACGAATTGAATAATCGTATAAATGTCTTTTCACATGAAGGTGAACCTATTAAATATTGGGGTGACCCTGGTTCCAGTGAAGGTGAATTGAATGGCCCTTCTGGAATTGCGTTTGATTCTGATGGGGATCTTTTTGTAGCGGATCATATGAATAACAGGATTCAAAAATTTACCAAAGATGGCAATTTCATTTTGAGCTTTGGAGACAAAGGGCAAGATACCCTTAAGATGCCATGGGGTGTTTTTGTTACTAGTGGTGGTTTTGTGTATGTGGCTGATTGGGGAAATGATCGTATAGCTAAATATGATTCCAGTGGAGAGTTCATTAGGTCCTTTGGAAGTCGAGGTTCAGGGAATGGGCAATTCAGGAATCCATCAGGAGTGGCTGTAGATGAAGATGGATATATTTATGTAACTGACTGGGGCAACGAAAGACTTGAGATCCTGGATGAGAACGGCAATTTCATACAAAGCCTCAGGGGCCAAGCCACGATCTCGAAATGGGCAGATGAATATTTCGATGGGAATTATGAAGAGGCAGAGCCCAGGTCTAGGTCGAATTTGGAACCCAGTCCGGTTCAATTTGGGGGAGATCCACATGAAGAATCTGCCCATATAGAAAAGTTATTTTGGGGTCCTACTTCGGTAAAATTAGACGATGAAGGTAGGGTATACGTAACAGAGAGCAATCGTCACAGAGTGCAGATATATGAGAAGGCTGAGTAATTAGCTTATAACTCCATGAATTGTAAAACTTCCAAGGCAGCCGATAAGGTACATTGGATATCCTCATCGGTATGAGATTCCGAAAGAAACCAAATTCCTCGTGAATTTATTCTGATGCCCTTTTTCATCATCTCTGACACAAAGACTGCGTATCTGTCTGGATCTGAATTTTCAACGTGGCTTCGGTAGTCAAATATCTCTTTACCATCGGTGAAACTCACAGCGAAGACGGAACCGGGCCCTTGTACCAGCATCCCCGCTTCCAATCTGGAATTGATGTCCTGAAGCCCTATCATAAGTTTTTTTCCAAGATCATTTATTTTTTGATTGGTTTGTATTTTCCTGTCCGATAAATGTTCCATAGATGATTTAGTCGCAGCCATCGACATTACATTGGCATTTAAGGTTCCACCGTGCATGACGGTCCCGGTACCAATTAAGGACATTATTTCTTTACTCCCAGTGAGTATCGAGACAGGAAACCCTCCTGCAGCGGCTTTAGCAAAAGTGGCCAAGTGCGGGGTGATCCCAAAAAAGGATTGAGCTCCACCTGAGCTCACCCTAAAGCCCGTTATAACTTCATCAAATATGAGTAAAGAGTTGTTCCGATCGCAAGATTCCTTTAGATGCTGCAGGTAACCAGATTTGGGCATTATGCAATTTGTGTTGCACATTATGGGCTCTGTAATTACTGCGGCGATTTCATCACCCCTTTGTTCAAAGACTGTGTTTATCGCCTCAAAGTTATTCCAAGGCAAAATTATTAGACCAGACTCAGAATGATCAGCAACACCTCGGCTCATAGGCTCAGGCTCGGGAAATATATCGTTATTGAGAGGCTTGAGTGGTGCCGCCGTGTTGAATAAAACACTATCCGACCAACCGTGATAGTGTCCTTCAAATTTTATTATTACGTTCCTCTGAGTGTATGCTCTTGCTAGACGAAAGGCAGCCTCGACTGCCTCGGTTCCAGAACTTGCGAATCGGACGAGCTCAGCATTTGGAACGAGGCTTTTCACTGCCTCAGCAGCTTCTAATTCCAATAAGTGTTGACCTGCGAAAAGTTGCCCGGAAACCGATGCTTCTGTTACTGCCTGAAGCAGGAAATCGGGTGAGTGTCCAAAAATCATGGGACCTTGGCCCAGCACATAATCTATGTACTGATTTCCATCTACATCATAAATTTTGCTGCCTTTGGCTTTGTCGTAAAACAAAGGATGAGGTGTCTCGGCCAAACGCACATTGGAATTCACCCCACCTGCAAGAGAATTAAGAGCCCTGTTATAAAGTTCACCACTGATATCAAATGAATGTTTCTGGTCCATATATATGTCTCTCCTCAAATTACGCCCGGAAGATGTGGGTGACTTACGCCAAGCTACAAGGGCATATAATACACAAACTTACTTAATAGGACACTGAAGATAGGGAAAGATGAAACTAGCATTACTGGGGATTTATCACGAGACAAACACCTTTTCAAAAGTGCCTGCTGATTATGCTGCCTTCAGCATCTATAGAGGGGACGAGATAACCCGTGAATATCTAACATCACAAACGACTAATGCTGGCTTCTTGCAGATTGCGGAGAATGAAGATGTGGAGGTAGTTCCTCTTTTGTTTGCTATTACAGGTCCTATTGGCACTATCACCGTAAATGCCTTTGAATCCATAAACCAAGAAATGTTGTCGCTACTGGAAACCCATGGCCCATGGGACGGAATCTTATTATCGCTACATGGAGCTGCTGTATCGGAGGAATTCCCCGATGCCGATGGTGAAATTGCCGAACGCGTCAGGACTCTCGTAGGGCCTGATGTAAAGGTGGGTCTAAGTGTGGATATGCATGCCAATCTTTCTCGAAAAATGATAACGAATGTCGACGTTGCAACGGTTTATCGGACGAACCCTCACTTAGATCCGAAAATAAGGGCATTTGAATGTGCCGAAATGGTACGAGACGCTATCAAAGGTGATATTAATCCTGTTTTGTGGTTAGAAATTCCTCCAGTTGTTATTAATATAGTTAAGCAATTCACCGATGAAGACCCCATGAAGTCTGTTATGGAAAATCTCGATAAGACTCTTTCCTTACGAAACATTATTCATGGAAGTGTAGCTGAGGGTTACCCATATGCCGATGTAGAAGAGATGGGGATGGGGTTTATTTCTATATCTGACGGGGACATAGATGCCGCCAGAGAGGCTTCGCAATGGATGGCTAGAGAGGCCTGGGATATCAGGGAACAATTTGTCGGAGACACGCCTTCTATCGAAGAGGCTTTGTCATATGCAGATCAGAATTATATAAGTGAAAAGGATGGTCCATACGTCCTAATGGACGTCGGAGATAATATCGGAGGAGGTAGTAGTGCTGATTCCACTCACATATTGGCTGTAGCAAAAACCATGGGCATCAAAGGCTACCTGCAGACCCTCTGGGATCCAGAGTCCGTAAAAGCCTGTGTCCAAGCAGGCATCGGGTCTCAAATTACAGTCGAAGTTGGAGGTAAAACCGACGATATGCATGGTTCCCCTGTCAAAGTAACTGGGGTATTGAGAACACTTTTTAGTGGCAAGTTTGAGGATGATCGTCCCACCCATGGAGGGTTCCGATATTACGACGGTGGATTAACTGCGGTGCTTGACACTGACGATAACCATACTCTGGTTCTGACCTCCCTGAGATGCGGGAATACAAGTCGAGAGCAGATGTATACCGTGGGGGTTTATCCTGAAAAATATCGTGTGGTGGTGGCGAAAGGAGTCGTCTCCCCCAGGCCCGCCTACCAGCCGATAGCAAAGGAAGTAATCTTAGTGAACACCCCAGGGGTTACAACGTCGGATTTGAGTTTTTTTGAATATCGAAGGAGACGACCAAATCTCTTTCCTTTTGAGGAATCAGCTACCTATTCACCGGATTGATTATCATAGGTACCGACTATTCAACTATTTGAAATGGTGGCATCATGTTTGGGATCTCCACCTCTAGTAGGGTAGGTTTGTCTAATGCGAGAGCTTCAGCAAGGCCTTGATCAATATTGTCAGCGTCTGTTTTTATACCTTCAGCACCAAAGGATTTTGCCATTGCCACAAAATCAGGGTTAAATAGATCTGTTCCAATATATCGGCCGTTAAATTGGTGCTGCTGGTCCCACCTTGAAGCACCGAATGCACCGTTATTAAACACCACTGCCACTGTGTTGAGCCCATATCTCATTGCTGTTGAAAGTTCCTGAGGACTGTACATAAAACCACCATCACCGCATAGTGCTACAACTTTTCTCTCAGGAAAGGCAGTTTGGCATCCTAATGCAGTAGGAAAAGCGTACCCTAGGGTCCCAAAATATGATGAAGTGACATAATTCCTGGTCCGACCCATAGGCAGAGCCGCGCTACTCCAATATCCAATGTTAGTCATACCTTGTACTACAATTGCATCATCCGGTAAAGCATTAGATATTTTATCTATAACTGATACTTGCGGTGACGCAAGCTTAATCACCTCGTCTGCAAACTGTTTTTTTAATCTTTCAGCCCTCTCGCGACGTCCTGCCAATTTAGATTCATCTACAGATAAAGCGCTGATCAAGGAAATAAGGGTTTCTGAGGCATCTCCAACGATACCCAGCTCTACAGGATATTGTTTTCCTATTTGACCCTGTTCTACATCTATTTGGAGAATTGGTGGCATGTCGTCTGGTGAGATACCCCTGAGAGACAGTCTTGTCCCTATCGCAATGAGTAAATCCGTGTCTGGTAAGACTGTCTTAGCTGGCCCGACGGCGGAATTGACGCCTGTGGCCAGATGACTATCTTCTGGAATGATTCCTTTTGCTTGCGGGGAGGTCATTACGGGAATTTGAAGGAGCTCCGCAAGCTGACGGACTTGGTCAGATGCTCCAGAGGAAACACTTCCACCTCCGGCAACAATGGTAGGAAATTTTGCAGATGAAATCAGTTTTACTGCAGCCATAATTTGTTCCCTGGTTGCTTTCGGGTTTGGATACAGCTCCTTTTCAATTAAATCGACAGTGCCAGACTGGGTCAAAATGTCAGGGGCTATCTCCAGCTCTACTGGTCCTGGTTTTCCTGTAGTCATTTGCTTAAACGCCTCGTGGACAGAGGAAGAAACTTCCGAGACGTCGGATATCCTGTGGTTCCATTTGGTAATGGGCTTAAAAACATCCAATTGTTCTGATACTTCATGGAGCTGTCCGGTGTCCTTGCCTATCAGTGTGCTAGGGATCTGGCCTGATATGAGAAGGACTGGACTGGATGAGGCATAGGCGGTGCCTAAGCCAGCTGTAGCATTTAAAGCCCCTGGACCTGGAACCACCATCGCGACGCCTGGCTTTCCTGAGACTTTTGCGTAACCGTCAGCCATATAGGTGGTCGCCTGTTCATGTCGGGTATGAATAAGATTGATCTGGTCCTGCATATCATGAAGAACATCAAAAGCAGACATTATTTGCGCTCCCGGCAAGGAAAATATATCAGTTACACCTTCCATCACCAGTTGCTGAAACATCGCTTGAGCGCCGTTTATAGCAGGCATATTACACCTTCTTTACAATATTTTTTAGAAACCTGATGGATTATCGCACATAATTATTGACATGAATTGACTGGGAAAGCCAGCACGAGTGAAAATCCTCTATTAACTTTATATCAGAAGTCGAGTGGGATTTGCTTAAATACCTACCCATTGTCCATAAAGGATATTGTTAGTAGTATTTGAATGATTTGTTAACTTCCTGAAGAATAACAACAGTGGTCAATAACAAATTAAGGGGCCACCACGCGGTGGCCTTTTAAAAAGTTAGATACCTGTGTTTTGAGATATCCGGGCGGTAAATGCGGGATTTTCGCTCAGGTATTTAATTTCTAGCCGTTACAATACTTTGATTGCCTAATTCTACCTAGGATCATTTCGGTTTATATGCGAAGTTCCTCTTCTGATCGGGTTAAATTTTTACTGAAAGCGCCCATAGCTAAGATATTCCTCAAATTGGCTATTCCAAACTCAGTGGCCGTAATTACCATGACCTCTATCACTTTAACTGACGCAAGATTTGTTGGGGGCCTTGGTACTACAGGATTGGCCAGTCTGGCCATCGTGTTCCCATTTCAGGCACTTCTTCAAATGATGTCGGCCGGCGCTATTGGGGGAGGGGTTGCCTCATCAATTTCGAGGGCTTTGGGTGCAGGCGATAAGCAAAAGGCTCAAGAGGCGGCCTGGCATTCTTTGATGATAATGCTTGTGATGGCATCCATATACACCATAGTGTTAGGTGTCTTCTGTAGGCCTATATTTTCAATTCTGGGTGCAACTGAGGAAGTGTTGATTGGTGCGATCAACTATTCTCAAATTCTTTTCGGGGCAGCCTTCATAGGATGGCTATATTTTGTCGGTTCTTCCTGGCTGCGGGCGATCGGGCAAATTTCGTTACTTTCAACGATAGTTATAGTTAGTAGTATTTCCCAAATCTTATTATCGGGTGTACTGACTTTAGGTTGGGGCCCATTTCCTTCCATCGGGATATCTGGCCCAGCGGTCGCCACTGTTGTATGTCAGTTAATTGCGGGAGCTTACATAGTTTATGTGATGACTGGAAACAAGGTGGAGATAAGACTAACACCATACCGATTCAATATTCACGCCATCAATGACATCATGAAGGTTGGCGGTATTGGATTAATCAATAGCATTTCTATAGCTTCCACCGTAGTGATAGTAACCTGGGTAATTGGACGATTTGGGAATGAAGCCCTTGCTGGATATGGCTTAGGGAGTCGATTGGAAATTATTCTTACACCTATTGCCTTCGGTATTGGAAGTATAGTGACCATCGCGGTTGGGGCTAATTTTGGCGCAAAGCAGTTCAGTAGGGCAAAAAATATCGCTTGGTTAGGTTGTTTGGTGACCTTTGTTATAACGGCAACCATCGGTATAGCATCAGGTATTGAGCCTAGTTTATGGCTTGATCGATTTACCTCGGATTCAGAAGTCTACAGATATGGAGCGTTGTACCTTGCTATTGCTGGACCTTTTTACGGTTTTTTTGGAGGGGGCCAGACACTATATTTTGCCAATCAAGGTACCGGCAAGATGGTCATACCGGTTCTGATAAGCTCTGGCCGATTATTGCTTGTGTGTATCGTTGGTATTTTATGCGTGGTTTTTTCATGGGATCTTTCAGTAATTTTTTGGGCCGTAGGAATTGGATTACTAATTATTGGCGCGGGACAAGGACTAAATATGTTTGGTCCGGCCTGGAACTCCAAAAAATTATTGAAGCCTAATTAATTGGCCCTAGTTGTTTCTAGAAATAATGAAGTCTGCTAAGTCCAGCAGGGATCTTTTGCAGTCATTATCTTCAAGGGCTTGCAGAGATAGCTTGGCCTCTTCAACCAATTGATCGGCATACTTATAAGATCTTTCTCCGACATCTGAATGCTTTATCATATCGACAATCTCCGAATGCAGCTCGGTGTTCGAAGGATCTTCAAGAAATAACCTCACTTTTTTTCGGCAACCCGAATCCTCAATTGCATATATTGTTGGCAATGTGATTACCCCATTTAATAAATCACTACCGACCGGTTTACCTATTTCTTGTGGGGTTCCTGTGATATCCAAAACATCGTCCACTACTTGAAAGGCCAGTCCTATTTTTTCACTGTATGTCTTCAGGCTCTGCACTATTGGTTCAGAAGCCCCACTTAAAATAGCCCCCGATTCTCCAGAGGTGGAAAATAGTGAGGCAGTCTTGAAATAGATACGTTCAAGATAGTCATCCATTCCATTTTTAATATCTCTACTATTTGCAGTTTCCTGCATCTGGCCTCTAGAAAGATCCATAATGGTTTCAGAGAATCTCTTTATCACCCTGATGTTTCCAGTAGAGCAAACATATGTCGCTGAGGCTGCGAAGACGTAATCCCCGAGGAGGACTGCTGTATGCTGACCCCAACTAGAGCTCACTGTCACCCTTCCTCTTCTTGTATCAGATTCATCCACGGTATCGTCGTGGACCAATGTTGCTACATGCAGCATCTCTACGGCTGTAGCCATAGTTATGACTTTCTCGCCATCGTTGGGATGAAACCCGGCTGTAAGTAGAGTTAAGGCAGGCCGGGCCAATTTTCCGGATGAATCAAACACATGGATTAATAAATCTTTGAGAGAAGGTAATTCCGAACTTTCAGAAAATTCCCTCAATCGATCATCAACTAGTTGGAGTTGTTCTGAAATCGGCTTTAGTATTGAGGATGCTTGCAATAGAAAAAGTTCCTAATTTAGACCTAACCTGCTGATTTCCTCGTCTATTACACTCTCTTCAAGTTTGATGAATAACGCCTTTGGCTCCCCTAATTTTTGCCCGGGAATCACTTCATCTGGGTTCCAATTCCACCCATTATCGCTGGCACTGCCTTCAAACCCCAGCATGGTGTGAAGTTTTTCCACACTAAATGGTAGAAACGGTGAAAAGGTGGTCTTAAGGCAATTTATTACATTTAAACAATGATAGAGGCTATTGCCCGCGGCTTCCAGATCAGTTTTAGAAGCACTCCATGGTGCCTTATCATCAAGATACTTGTTAGTTTCTTGGGCTAAAGACATGGAATGTTCTAAGGCCTTTCTAAACCTGCAGTTTTCCAGTTCAGTGGCTACTAATGACAAGGTGTTAATGGCTTCATTTATTAATGAATTATCAAGATTATCTTTGTCTTTGGGTGGAGGAACTACGCCGTCAAAATATCTCTTTGTCATCGACAAGACCCTGTGAACCAAGTTTCCGAAGGTGGCGACAAGTTCGTCGTTGTTTCTCCTGACATATTCTGACCATGAAAAGTTAGAATCGCTTGTTTCTGGCATTATGGAAGCTAGAGCAAACCGAAGGGGGTCAGGGTCATATCTTTCTAAATAGTCCTTTAAATTGACAACCCAATTTCTACTTGTAGATATCTTCCTTTCCTCCATGTTCACGTATTCGTTGGCAGGAACATCGTGTGGAAGATTCAAACCACCGTATCCCATCAGCATTGCTGGCCAAATAACAGTGTGAAATGGGATGTTGTCTTTGCCCATAAAGTAATAGGCCTTGGAATCCTCCTTCCAATAGTCTTTCCATTGGTCTGGATTGTCCGTTTTTGAGGCCCATTCGATAGAGGCTGACAAATACCCAATGACAGCTTCAAACCATACATATATTCTTTTATCTTCGTAACCATCAATAGGAATCGGTATTCCCCATGTAATATCTCTCGTAATAGCCCGGTCTATCAATCCTCCTTCCAGAAATCCCAAAGTGAAATTCTTAACATTAGGTTTCCAATGGGATTTTTGCTTCACCCAGTTGATCAAATCTTTTTCAAAAGCACTGAGTTTGAGGAAAAAATGTTCAGTATCCCTAAACACCGGGGTTGATTCACAATCCTTGTGTTTAATATCTATTAGATCTTTAGGATCAAGCGTATTGCCGCATCCGTCGCACTGATCTCCTCGAGCTCCGTTGGAATTACAGTTGGGACAAATACCCTCCACATAGCGATCGGCTAAAAACCTGTTATGTTCTTCGCAAAAAGGTTGAGACATAATGTCTTTATAAATGAATCCTTTTTCATGAAGTCGTAAGAATATGTCTTGGGTAACGTCGAAATGATTTTTTGTGTGTGTAGTGGTAAAAAGATTCCAGTTTATACCAAGCCCATCCCAGTCACTGAGAAATTCATTTTGATATTTCTTTGCAACTTCCTCCGGGGATACGCCTTCATTTTCAGCGGTTATGGTCACTGGAGTTCCATGAGCGTCACTACCCGACACCATAACTACATTATTACCCTTGATCCGATGATATCGAGCGAAAATATCTGCTGGGAGATATGCTCCTGCGACGTGTCCAAGATGGATGGATCCGTTTGCGTATGGCCATGCGACACAGACCAGAATGTTTTCGGGCATATATTAAGAATTATCTCCTGAAAGGGTGCCATCGAATGTTAGCACATGGCATGTATGGAGGTTATGGCTGATGTCAAAATTCCAATTAAACCGAAGTTATATTTAACTACTCAGTTAAAGCCAATGCCCTATCTCGCAGCTGCCCACATCCTGCGTCGATATCAATTCCTTTTTCCATTCTTACCGTTGACGGTACATTAAATGTCTTTAGATCGGACTGGAATCTCTGGGCTTCCTTGTAACTCGTCCGGTGGTATGGTCCTTCGCCGGTTGGATTTACAGGAATGAGATTTACGTGGCATAGTAAGTCTTTAAGGATTTTACCCAGCTTGGCAGCATGTTTTGGGGTGTCATTTTGCCCCTTCAGCAATACGTATTCTATGAATATTCTGCGTTTAGTTTTTTTTACAAAACTCTGGCATGCGTGAAGTAAATCTTCTATAGGGTATCGCTTATTGATCGGCATGGTTTCTGATCTGGTTTCGTTGTCAGGAGCATGTAATGACACGGCAAGATTTATTTGAATATCCTCCTCTGCGAGCCGCTCAATACCAGGAATTAGGCCTACAGTTGAAATGGTTATATGCCTGGCACCTATTGCTATCCCCTTTTGATCATTAAGAACCCTAATAGCTTCCATCATATTATCGTAATTTGCTAAAGGTTCTCCCATACCCATAAACACAACATTTGTGACTCCTTGAATCTCCCCGCGAGACCTCTTACCGTTATTAACTTCTTCTTCATCTTCTGCTCTTGCAAGCCGTTCCATTACCAGGACCTGTTCGGTAATTTCCCCGACGGTCAAATTTCTCCTGAACCCTTGCTGGCCTGTTGCACAGAAAGTACATCCCAAGGCGCAGCCCGCCTGAGTGGAGACACAAACTGTTTTTCTACCTCTGCGATGCCCGTCTGCCTCGTAACGCATTAAAACAGTTTCAATTAGTTCTCCATCTGATAGTCTGAATAATGTTTTGTCCGTGCTCCCATCTAATGATTTCTTTGAAATAACAGTAGATGAACTACCTATTGAATAGTTTTGAGAAAGGACTGACCTCAATTCCTTACTTAAATTCGTCATATCACGGAAGGAAGTCCGACATTCCTTATAGATAGCCCTCCAGACCTGTTCTCCTCTAAATCTAGGTTGCTCCAGGCTTTGCAGATTGTCGACAAGTTGGACTTTTGACAACTCCAGTATTGAAGGCAGTTTGGAATCTAAGCTAAGAATTGAATTTTTAGGCTTCATAATATGTTCGATAGGGAAGCAGACTCTTTCTCAAAATCTTTTAAGGTAGTTATTCCTCATTAACAAGTGTATCAAGTATTAGCTTGTATGCCCCGCTGTTTCCAAGGTTGGACACGCTCGCGATTTCCCGGGAAATTTCCTTAATCCCGAAACCCTCGGAGGATAATTTTTGTATAAGTGTAAGGATATCGGAATGATCCAAAAGATTTGTTCCAATATTAGTTTTTGATAGTACTATCGTGAACTCACCCTTGGGTTCAAGGAAATGAGCTAGGGCGTCAGAAGGCGTTCCGTGGAAAGTTTCTTCGTGAATTTTGGTCATCTCTCGTGCAATAAATACGTACCGGTCAGAATAGATAAGTGTCATTTTTTCCAGTAAGTTACGGAGTCTTCTCGGAGATTCAAATAACACCAGTGGTAGGTTTAATTTTCCATAGTGTTTCAAAAATTTCGATAAATCCACATCTTTCCTTGGCGGAAACCCTGTGAAGATGAACCCTTCTAGTGGAAATGGGCACATGGATAAAACGGTCGTAACAGCTGAGGGCCCAGGTATTCCGATCACTGAAAAACCAGCTGAATCAACTGCCTTGACTAACTCATAACCAGGGTCACTGATGCCTGGAGTACCAGCATCGGTCGTTAAAGCAACATCGTTATTGGCTAATATATTAAGTATCTCAGGGATTTTGTGTGGAGAATTATCTTTATTGAAACTGGTCTTTTTGGTTTTGATGTCATATCGGCCTAGTAATTTTTGAGTCACTCGGGTATCTTCAGCCGCTATTAGGTCCACCTCAGAAAGGATACGGATTACCCTAAAACTAACATCCTCAAGGTTGCCTATAGGAGTTCCGACTATATATAGAGTACCCATCAAGTATTTCCGGTTAACAGTTGGGTTAGGTTGATATTCTCTACGTTATCTTTCGAGCAACTGGGATAATTCTTTAGGGTGGCTAAGCATAGGATAGTGGCCAGCTTCCAGCTCATGCCATTGAGCCTCTAATTTTTGAGCTGTGCGATATTGATGATCCCGAGAAGGATTCACACTCAATGTACACCGGATAACTGTGGCATCCCATTTCTGGCTCCAAAATCCATCCAACTCTCCTGGAGCATCAGTCGCTTCTATTGGGTGCATAGTAACTCTGTCTATAGCCCACTTTTTAAGATCTGGTCCTAGATCTTGGAAAAGGCGTTCTTCCATTTCTACCTTGGATGGCCCTCGGGTCAATTCAGTGATAGATACAGGGTAAGATGGATCCCTCACCACTATATCAGCTACTTTTTCACCTGGCTGAGGAGCCAATGCATCCACAAAAATTATGTGTTGGATACGATCGCGAGATAATTCGGCAGTTTTACAGGTGACTAGACCTCCAGTGCTAGTTCCAACGAGCACTACATCTTTCAAATCTTGATAGTGTAAAAAATCAGATATTTCTTCTGCTTGAGTTGTGATCGTAATACCAGGCCTTATAAATTTTGCCCGTTCCCCGCAACCATCAAGAGTAGGACTGTAAACGGTGTGTCCTTTTTCGGTCAGATTTTCTACAGTAGGTTTCCAAATCCATCCACCCTGATATGACCCATGTATCAATACGTAAGTTGACATTTACACCTTCCTAAGAGTTATTGCTGAAAGTATACTACCCGTGGACGGGGTCATACCTGAAATTTGAGAGGTATTAGGAATTGAGAAATGCATAAATCCATTAAAATTTCTCTCCTACTCACTTTCCTGATCGTAATACTTTTATTCACCCCACAAGCTAGAGCTTCTGTAAAGGCAGCCCTTTTTATCCCGCAAATTTTACCGGCGATTCCAATCAAGCCTTTGGAATATATTTCTGGCACCCCCACACGTGAGGAGGTAACTTTTGACTCTTCTAAAGGTTTGTCTGAAGCTGACATTTATATGCCTTCCGGAAATGGGACTCATCCCGGAGTAGTGTTCTTTATGGGCATTGTTCCTCCCGACAGGGAAGAAGAACGGATACTGGCTTTGGCAGAAGGCTTAGCCAGAACCGGTATGGTAGTTTTGATTCCCTGGCTCGATACTCAAACTGAAAATAGGTTGGTAGTTGATGACATAGAAGTGTTAGTGGATGCCTTCGTGTACCTCCAAGGACATGAAAGGGTCGACAGTAAACGAGTTGGAATGGGAGGGATCTGTACAGGTGCCTCAATGGCTGTGGTTGCCGCTCAATCAGAACGCATTAACGAAGAAGTTGCCTTTATCAATTCCTTTGCTGGTTATTACAATGCTTTTGATCTGGTTAAAGCCACTTCTTCGGCGACCAGATTTGAAGGAGAAGATTCTAAGGACTGGGTTCCTGACAAATTAACAAAAAATATGGTTAACACCCATTTGATGGAGGGTGCTGAAAATTATGACCAAGAAATCCTTCAAAATATATTAGAAACGGGTACTTGGAATCAAATTCAACATGAATCGTTAAGCAAAGGTGGCAAATCTGTATTGACCTTAGTTAGCAGCCCGACATTGGAAGATGCAGACAAAGCGGTCAATGAGCTGAATTCTAGGACAGTAGCCTTTCTTAGCGCAGTTTCTCCCAGTACAAATATAAGTATGTTGAAAGCAGATGTTTTGCTGATGCATGATCTGCACGACAGATTAGTCCCGGCCGAAGAATCACGAAGGTTTGCAAAAGATGTAAGGGAAATTGGAGGCGAAATATACTATACTGAGTTTTCTTTGTTTCAAAATGCAGTCCAAGTTCATACAGACGAAACGGAAAAGACGAGTACATTAAATTTCATCAAACAGGCCTTTAAACTCTATAAACACATGTATAAAATCATGTCCTTATCCGGCTAAGCTCTAAAAATGGATGGGTTTTATACCAAGAAAGAACTACTCCAAGCCCTACAAGCCCGATTAACGATAAACATGTAGTGTTCATACCCGATATAAAGGATTGTATTAACCCCACTTGGGCACTTTGAGTTACGGCCGATAAATTTGGAGGATGCCCGTGGGCGCTCATGACTGAAGTAACAATTAAAGTGAGGACAGGGATTGACATCAAGTTGCCGGAATTTCTGACTAAATTAATGAACGCAATTACAGCCACATAGGTTTTGTCATTTGTGACACTTAAAGTCGCACTGTTGTTGGGTCCGTAAAATGAACCCATTCCAGTACTAATCGGTAGAACCCCCAAAATCGGTAACCATCCCGGAGAGTTTTCATCCAAGAATGACAGAACAGTTAACCCGGAAGTTGCCAATAGCAGGCCCGTAATTGTAAAAAAACTCCAACCAAATTTGTCAGAAAGTCTTCCTGCAATGGGGCTCACTATAGCCATCGCCGCCGCCGCTGGCATAAAAACCATTCCAATTTGTGGAGGAGTGTAAAACATTACATACTTCAAATAAAACGGTAGTAAAAACCACACAGAAGACATGCCTAAAAAGCATAGGAAATTCGCTGCAATAGAGGCAGTAAATAAAGGCTAACCATTTGTAATGTTTTGATTTGAACGATTGCAAATAACTAAATTTCATAACAAGCGGCCAAAGTCATACACCCAAACGATCTCTTGGTTGCCGGCATGTACAATATTGTCCCTAGTTGTATTGGACCAACTGAAGGATTTACACCCGAAAGGAGTAATGATGTTTTTGATAAGACGAGTTTGCAAAGTTGAACGTAAGGATTCGTGGCAGGTTGCCAAATTGTTGACGAGCATATGTGCAGCCTATGAACAAAAAACGGATAGAGGAACAGCTACTATTTATATAAGTGGGGTAGGGACCCCTGCTGAAGAATTCACAGTCTGTGCTGAATGGAAACAGGAAACAATAGAAGCCAATAGGATGCCAAACGTACCGCAGAGTGTTCTCAATGATAATGCTGAATTATTCCAATTAATATTAGATTACAAGATAGAGTTTTTCGAGGTAGCTACAGACGAAAAACTGGCAGAACGCTCATAATATTTGGAGCGGGAATCAACTCATCCATTCCCACTCCAAAAAAGTCTCAAATTTGAAGCCTTGTGATTTCTAGATTATCCTGATTTAATCGCTCTCTTCTACTTGTGTCGTGACTTCTGGGGATGGTTTGTCTTCCAAGATAGACAAGGCAGATGCGAACGGGGCCAGCAGTTTAGTGAATTCCATTGGGAATATAAATTTTGTGGAATCCCCTTTGCCCATCTCTTTTAAAGTCTCAAAATACTGCAAACTGAGTGTTTTGGTGTCAATATTTTGTGCGACTGAATAAATTTTATCTAAAGCTGTACTGAAACCTTCGGCTCGAAGAACAGAGGCCTGTTGATCTCCCTCTGCCACAAGGATTTCAGATTGACGTTGCCCTTCGGCTCGTAATATTTCGGCCTCCTTTTCTCCCTCTGCTACTGTTATGGAGGCCTGTCTTGTCCCTTCGGCCTCGGTAACTTCTGCCCTTCTTAATCTCTCAGCTGCCATCTGACGATTCATTGCCGACTGTATGTCTGTTGCAGGCTCTATTTCTTTTATTTCAACTTGCGTCACTTTAATACCCCAGCGCCCGGTAATCTCATCTAGCTTGACCCTCAATTCATCATTGATTCTCTCCCGCTGAGACAGCACCTCATCAACGGTCATCTCTCCAACCACCGCCCTCAGTATTGTCGTAGCCATTCCAATTACGGCCTGGTGATAATTGATGACCTCCAACACAACCTTCTGGGCCTCGTGTTCAATTGGGCGAAGGAAAACGAGGAAATCTATGTCTAGCGGCGCATTATCACTAGTGATATTGGTTTGGCGAGGTATATCTATTACCTCTTCTCGGAGATCTATTTTAGTGGTGGTTTGAATTGGCCAGACCAAAAATTGTAAACCTGGACCTTTGAGGCCGCTTCTTTCACTAAATTTACCCAAGGTAAATACAGCTAACCTCTCATATTGGCGAACTACTTTAATGTATGGGATCATTTGATACTCCTTAGAATTCTTCTGGTTTTTCAGAGACGATTAATTGGACCCCGTCATAATTGCTAACGACGACCGATCTTCCGGAAGCTATTTTTAGATTCCTTAACGAAGTTGCACTCCACATTTCGGACCCGACTAATACAGTACCATTTGGATTCAAAGTTGACCTTACAATGCCCTCGCTCCCAATCAAGGTGCTGTAGTTGCTTGGGCTACCTCTGGCCATCGAATCCCGCAGGGCTACAATTAAAAATAAAACTAAAACCGATAAAATAAGAATCACCGACCCCAAAAGCCACATACTCAAGCTGAATATATTTCCCTGTAAAGAATTATCTCCGAAATCTCCATATAAAAGAAACCCTCCAAGACCGAAACATATCGTCCCTCCTATTGCAAAAAGACCTATTCCTGCACCTTGTGTTTCAATTACAAAAAGTATTAGCGCTGCCATTACCAATACCATAGCAAACCAATTCACCGGTAATTGACCCATCCCTACAAAAGCTAATGCTGTTGCAAGCAAACCAACGAACCCCCCCACCAAAACCCCAGGATTAACAAATTCAATGGTCAAGGCGATGCTACCAATAGTGAGGAGTATAAAAGTTATATTAGGATCACCGACAGCGTCGAGAAATTTTTCCTTCCAGTTACGTTTACCCTCATATAAATTTAAAGGGACAGTGCTGATAGTCCTTGATCCGGATTTGGTTACCACGGTTTTACCGTCGAGAATAGCCAGTAACTGATCCCTATCTTCCGCAATATAGTCAATTATCCCGGTTTCTAAAGCTTCTTCTGAGCTATACGCTTTGGCACTTAAAACGGTGGCCTCAAGGGCTTTCACGTTTCTACCTCTGGTTTCAGCAATGCTTCTCATGAGGGCCGCTGTGTCTTGAGTCGCCTTACTTGCTAACGTTTTGTTTAAGTCAGACCCATCCAATGAAACTGGGGATGCAGCGCCGATATTAGTAGTGGGAGCCATTGCAGCTATATGGGAGGCAGCAACGAGGAAGGTTCCCGCCGATCCTGCTCTTGCACCAAATGGCGACACGTATGTGATGATTGGCACATCCGAATCTAAAAATGCGGACACTATCCTTCTGGTCGTATTTAACATACCTCCTGGAGTGTTCAGTTCTATAAGAATGCCAGTAGATCCACTAGATCCCGCTTTTGCAATCATTCTTTCCAAATAGTCAGCTGTGGAAGGCTGTATCGGCCCGTTCACCTTTAGCACCATTAAATCATCCTTAGTGGAGGCAAATCCGGTGTAACTACTAAGAAATGCTAATGCGAAGAGGATGGAAATAAAGACATGGGTTGCCAACCGTAATTTACTCATAAATCTCCACTTGGAATGATTTACCATTCGGAACATTTACAACTTCATCTATTTTAGTTTGTCTTCGACCTGAATGCTATTATTGGCCTAAATTG
>CEWR01158383.1_pt1 | contig 22255 bp, 17 predicted proteins | sample 356321 | NCBI WGS metagenome assembly CEWR01 (sample SAMEA2621551, study PRJEB7988) | marine metagenome | biome: marine biome (ENVO:00000447); feature: mesopelagic zone (ENVO:00000213); material: "saline water (ENVO:00002010), including plankton (ENVO:xxxxxxxx)" | depth 790 m
TTCTCTGAAGACCAACTAATACCCGGAATTATTGGTAATAAACGATCCAACCTTATTTTTCTAAAATAACTTGATAATTTTAAAAATACAGAAGGGATTTTACGAATGGAAAAATAACCATCATTTCCTTGACTTTGGTATTGAGGCATCAAAATTCTACCTTGTTTTTTTGCAATAATTACTTCTCCATTACTTTTTGCTAATTCTTCGCCTTTATTAATTTTTTGGAAATTTAAAAAACCAGGTTTCATTTTAAAGGACTCGTCTTCTTCAATTCTATAATGGTAATATATTTCATAAATATTACGAGTGTCTTCAGAGGTTTTTGCTAACGTATTATAATGATGTTGAAAATCAATTTCATCTTTTGTAATACTTTCCGCAAACACAAGTGATTGATATATAAACGATTTGTGGTTTTTTATAGAAGAAAAGCTATCGTGTTGACCTCCTTCAAAACCAAATGCAACGTAACCTAATTCATTAAGATAACTTAATAAGGGACCGTCTAAATATTCTTCAATTCCTAAAATAAGTGGAACGGGATATTGTTCTGTGAATTTTCTATTAATGATGCTATCATTTACAGTAAGAAATGGTGTAGTTTCACTTGAGGTAGTATGTAGATCCATAAAATAAAAAGGACCTTCTTCTGTGTTAAGTATTTTGTTAATTACATTGTAAATGTTTAATTGTTGTATTGTTTCTTGGTCATTTTTTTCAATATTTCCAGAAGTAATTAATTTCATTCTTTCTGAAGTCCACATTCTATTTAAATCTTGTTTAAGATAACGAGTACCTTCTTTTAAAGCGGTTAGATTTCCGCTAATTGCATAAATGTTTCCTTTAATTGAGATGTTTTTTTCTTTAATTTCATTTAAAACATCGTGAAGAGCAAAAATACCTGACGGTTCATTGCCATGCAATCCTGCTGTAAATATGATAGTGGGTCCGGGTTGAGTTGCATTTATTTTCCCAATAATACGGTCTACTTCTATTGTTTTATTCAATGCTTTACTAAATACTTTAGTCATTATGTGATGATATCTTTGATTGTAATAATCCCAACTAAACTGTTTTTTTGGACTACTGGTAAGCAGTTCACATTGTTAGTTTTCATATGATGCAATGCTTCTAAAATTTTAGTTTCGGGATGGACAATGTAAACATTTTTCATCATAATATCTGCTACTATAGAATCATTTTTAAAACTTTTACTTTTCTTAAAATCTTCTATTTGAGCCCAAGTTATTAGTCCAACTAATTCACCTTTTTCATTTTCAACAGGTAGGTGATGAATCTTTTTCCAAACCATGATTTCGCTAGCTAATTCTGTTAAATCGTGTTCATCTATTGTGTATAATATAGTAGACATTACATGATTTACTAAATGTGCATCTTGGTATGTTTTTGGAAGGTCTTTTATCATAGGCCATTCGTGAACGGCTAAATCTCCTTGCTGATTATTATAAGTAGCTTTAGTTAAAGCCATTAAAGCATCATCTTGTTTTAAATACTTTCGGAGGTGTCTATAATTTTTTAATTTCCATTGAGAACCAGTTAAAGATTTAGCTCTTTCTTCAATAACACCTAAAAATCTGTCAATATCTATTTGATCAATTCCTTCTTTTTTAAGTCCATCTTTTGCAATGGGTAATAATTCGTTAAGGATTAAATCTCGAACAGATATTTTTTCACCCATCCAGACCATTACAGATTCTTTACCTGTTCTTGCTGCTTTTACAAAATTAGATTTAGCATCTTTAAAATCCATTTGACTTGGCATATTATCATATTTTGAAGGTCTACCTTTCATTAAACCTACCCAGAATGCAAAATTGGCCATTTCATCTATTACAGTAGGTCCTGCTGGTATATATCTGTTTTCTATGCGAAGATGTGCTTTTCCATTTCCAACACCATAGCAAGGGCGGTTCCATCTATAAACAGTGCCATTAAATGTACATAAAGCGTCAAGATTAGGAGTTTTACCTTCTTTTAAATCTTGTTCAGAATCGTTTTCTATATCCTTTGAGAATATTATTTTATGGTTAGCTATGTCATTCTTAAAAATATCAATAACAGAGCCTGTAGCCCATTCTTTTGTAAATGAGACTCTAGATTGTTTATCTATTAATGCATGCGATGTATTACGAGTATCAATACTTTGTTGAAACAATGCTATTCTAGTTTCACTCCAAAGCTCACGACCTAATAATAAAGGAGAATTGGTACATAAACCAAGTAAAGGTCCTGAAATTGCTTGAGACCAATTATAGCTTGAAATAAAATCATCAGGATCAATTTGAAGATGCATCTGAAAGCTAGTATTACATCCTTCAAAAAGCACAGAATCATGTTTAATAAATAGCTCATCAACTCCACGAATATGTAATCTGAAATCTTTACCTCTTAAGTTTTTCAGCATATCATTTAACATCCAATATCTTGGTTGAGGAGTCATATAATTAAACTGAAGCTCTTTTTTACTAATAGTAGGGAGTATACCAGTAAGAATAACTTTATTATTGAATTTTTCAGCAGATACTTTTGCTTTTTCTAATAAGGTTTTTAATTGCTTTTCAACTTTTGAAAATGCATCGGTTTTTAAGGCTTGGGGATCTAAATTAATTTCAAGATTAAACAATGCAATTTCTGTTGTAAAATGAGGGTCATTGATATCTTGTAAAATTTTATCAGATTTTTTTGATGGTCTCCAATTCTTGTTGACTAAACAAAACTCTTGCTCAGAACCAATTCGAGTGATTCCACTTTCAATCAATCCATTTTCAAGCATATACTCAAGAGATTTAATGTCGTTGAGTAAATGTCTGATAAATTTTGTACGTGATTTTTTTTCAGTTATAGTGTTTATTTTTTGATCTCCCATAAACTTTTTAATTAGGGTTTTTATAGATGTAATTAATTTGCACCTATATAATTATAAATCTATTGTAATTAAAGGGAAAATCCAAACGGTATTAAATATTACTAATTTTTTAATTTTTAGTTAAATTAATCTATTGATTTACATTTCGTTACCAAAAAATATGGCATTCATTAATAGTTTGTTTGTGCCATACCAAAAAGCCCTGAAATTGGTATTATCTGTAAAGTAAATTACTTTTCCTCTTCCAAGAGAACCAATTTTACACATACTAGTGTTTTTTAATTCTAATAGATTTTTATTAGATATATATCCGCTTAATAATGGGTTTTCAGTGTAATTTATAGGGTTGTTATAACTGTTTTTATCGGGTTTCATAAAAATAGTTGAATTTCTAAAAACAGGAAGCGTGTTGTTTTTGTAACCAAAAGCAATAGGATGGGAGCGATCTATATTTGTTTCAAATATGGCTCCTCCTATTACTTGTGCTCCAAAATAATTACTTTTTTGTTCAAAAGAGATGTTTTGAGTAGAGTCTTTTTTAGATTTAAAGTTAATTTTTAATATATCATTGCTATTAAACCATTTACCAGTGTTTTTATATCCAATTAGGGTTCCTCCATTTTCAATCCATTTTTTAAGTTTTTCGGCATCTGTTTTTGATAGTGCATTTCCCCAACTATTAGGTAAAATAATGTCGGTATATTTACTTAAATCTGTTCTGTTAAAATCACGTGTGTCTAATTTTGAAATTAGCATATCATAACGTTGATCAAATAAATGCCAAACTTCTCCTGCATCATAAGGAGTAATTCCGTTCCCTACAATTAGAGCCACCTTTTGAGGTTTTATTAATTTAAAGTTTCTACTTCCAAGATCAATACCTTCAGAAAGGCCTGTGGAAACTCCAGTTATTAATACATTGTTTTCTTTTGAAAGTTCATTAATAAAACTTGATAGTTCTTGCTTGTTAAATTTCTGACCTTGAACAGGAATTAATATAGTTCCATAATCATAATTTTTATTTTCTAGCTTAAATGGTTTTAATCCTACTTTTGCACGTAAACCTTTTTCTAGAATCTTATTTAAAACTTTAGGTGTGTTATAATCGTTCCACTCCATTAAATATGCATAATTTGAATTTGTAGGAACTGAAATATTTTTATTTTCTGTAGCCTTTTGACCTTGCTTACTTGAAGCTTCGTTTTCCTCGTAATCTAAATTAAAAGCTAGCGGAAAGGTCCAAGCGCTTACATCATAAAATAAACTATCTTGAAAAGTTGTTCGTTTTTGAAACATCGCATTAATTAATCGATGTTGTTTTTGATTTTTCGGAATTACATAACTATATCCCTTTTTATAATTCTTTCCATTTTTTGAAAAATCGCTTTTCAATTCATAAAACTCTATTTTATGGCGTTTTAAAATTTCAGCTAATTGATTAACTTTAGTCGCATCTTTTTCATCCCCAAAAACAATAACACCAGAATTTGCAGCTTCTTTACGAGCATTAACATAAAATGATTTTTGATAATTTAGTAATTCATCACGCATCCCAACCGCAGCTTCTAATGTAGAAAGTGCTGCTGTAAACTGATTGCGAATGGTAAATGGAAAGGTAAGTATTCCGTTATCACTTTCTTGTGCATGACCTCTCGAGGAAGCCTGTTCAAATAATATTCCAATACCACCATTTATATCTGGAAAAGTGGATCCTTTTCCATAATAAAAATCATCGAAACTTTCCTTGCTATAATAAAAACTCCCAATTTTATTTAACGCTTTTGCATGGTAGTTTCCGATATTTCCTGTAAGTTCTTGATTTTTACTCGGGGTTAAAGGATTTGTCCGCGAAGGAATACCGGGTTGAAAGAAAAAAGTTGAGTTGGTGCCCATTTCATGGTGATCGGTTAAAATATTAGGGTACCAGTTGTGAAAAGTATTAATTCTTGCCTGACTTTCTGGAAGCTGAACAGGTAACCAATCTCTGTTCATGTCAAACCAATAATGATTAGTTCTTCCACCTGGCCAAACTTCATCGTATTCTCTATCATTTGGGTCAGGATTGATGTTTTTACTTTTATGAATATTTGCCCAATATGCAAACCGTTGCAATCCATCAGGATTATAGGAAGGATCAAATAAAATAACGGTTTCGTTAAGTAATTTTTCAATTTCTGGACCTTGAGCTGCTGCTAAATGATAAGCTATTGCAAGGGCCGCATTAGAGCCACTAGGTTCGTTTCCATGAATTGAAAAACCCTGATACACTACAATTGGCATATTAGTTATATCAATATTGTCCGAACCATTTTCAGTTAAGGATACGTGATTCTTTCTTATTTGTTCTAAATTGGAATGGTTTTTTGGGGAGGTTATATATAAAAGTAAAAGTGGTCTCCCTTCAAATGTTTTCCCTCTATTCTCAATAGAAATACGGTCACTCGATTCAGCAAGGACATACATATACTGTGCTAATTTATCGTGAGTAATATGCCAGTCCCCAACTTCATGGCCTACTACACTTGCAGGTGTTGGTATGTTTTGACTGTATGATATAGTTTCAGGTAGAAAATAATCTAGCTTTACATGATAGTCTTGAGTGAAAGCTTTAATTGAAAGAAATAAAAAAAATAGAAGGGTATAGTTTTTCATGCGAATAAATTTAATTCGCATAAATATATAAAAAAACATCCTTTCAATCTTATATTATTGAAAGGATGTTTTTTGCAATTAAGCAGGGATAAAAATATTAGATATCATCAAAAGTTACATCTGTAAAACTTGATGTAGAGGTGTCTTCAGAACCAGAATCAGAATCTGAACTTGATACTTCTTCTTTCTTATAATCACTTTGGTGACGATCACTAATTACTTCTTCACCTTTTTCATCGATTATGAATGAAATCATTTCGTCTAAGCTATCTTTAAATTCAGAAAAATCTTCTTTATAAAGATAAATTTTATGCTTTTTGTAATGAAATGAGCCGTCGTCATTAGTAAATTTTTTGCTTTCCGTAATGGTTAAGTAATAATCTCCAGCCTTTGTTGCTCTTACATCAAAGAAATAAGTGCGTCTTCCAGCTCGCATTACTTTAGAATGAATTTCTTCTCGCTCCATCATATAATTATCACTCATAATTTTAATTTTATTGTTTAAAGGTTTTGTCAAAAATCTAAAAAAAATACAACTATGGCAACATTAAAGTTAATTTTCTTTTTCTAATAATTGTTTTGCATACAGTTCTTTATAATAACCATCAAGTTTTATTAACTCATTATGAGTTCCTTGCTGTATGATTTGGCCTTCTTCCAGGACAATTATTTTATCGGCATTTTTAGCTGAAGAGATTCGATGGCTAACAATAATAGTAGTTTTGTTTTTTAATAAAGTGGCGATATTATTTAAAATCCGTTCTTCAGTTTCTGTGTCCACTGCTGAAAGACAGTCGTCTAATAGTAAAATCTGAGGATCTTTAATAATAGCTCTTGCAATCGAAACACGTTGTTTTTGTCCGCCACTTAAAGTGATTCCTCGCTCACCTAAAATAGTTTCATAACCTTTGCTAAAACTAATGATATTTTCATGAACCGATGCTTTTTTTGCAGCTTCAAAAGCCTCTTCATTACTTGCGTTTTCTTTACCAAACTTAATATTGTTTAATATAGAATCGCTAAAAAGAAAAGCATCCTGAGGTACATACCCAATACTGCCTCTTAAACTTGAGATGTTTAAATCTTTTATATTTTTATTGTTAATTTTAAGTTGACCATTATCAACATCATAAAGTCTTCCGATTAACTCTAAGATGGTAGATTTCCCAGAACCAGTATTCCCTAATATCGCTAATGTTTCACCAGGATTAATTTTAAAGGTTATGTTTTTAAGTGCTGTAATATTAGTATCTGTATAGGTAAAAGAAAGATTTTTGAATTCCATTATTCCATTGATACTTGTTTCTGATTCTACATAGTTTTCAATAGCGGGTTTTTCATTTAAAAACTCATTGATACGTTTTTGAGAAGCTTCAGCTTGTTGAATCATAGAGGTTACCCAGCCTATGACAGCTACAGGCCAAGTTAGCATATTTACATAAATAAGAAATTCAACAATGGTTCCAAGGTGTTTTATTTCACCATTAATAAATTGTTTACCGCCTATGTAAATCACTAAAATGTTACTTAACCCAATTAAAAGTATCATTAAAGGAAAAAATAATGCTTGTACTTTAGCTAAGTCTATGTTTTTTTCTTTACTACCTTCAGATAAATCATCAAAATCTTTAATAATTCGGTGCTCAATACCGTAAGCTTTTATTACCGAAATACCGCTAAAACTTTCTTGCGTAAAAGAAGTTAGTTTTGATAAATATTGTTGTACAACGGTGCTTCGTTTATGTATTGCTGCACTCAGTTTATAAATTGCAACTGATAAAAATGGGAGGGGAGCTATTGCGTATAAAGTTAGAGTTGGTGCCGAATAAAACATATAACTTAACGTAACTATCAGTAAAGTGATATTAGTTATACTATACATTAAAGCTGGTCCGGCATACATTCTAACTTTAGATACGTCTTCACTAATTCGATTCATTAAATCACCTGTTCGATTTTGTTTATAAAACCCGAGAGAAAGACGTTCGTATTGTTTGAAGATTTCGTTTTTTAAATCGAATTCAATATTTCTAGAAACAACAATAAAAGTTTGTCGCATTAAAAAAGTAAAAAAACCGGCTAATAAAGCAGTACCTAATATAATAAGGATACTTATGAGTAATTCTTGTTTTACAACACTAAGATCTAATGTAGAACCGTTGATGTAATTTTCGATGATATTAATAATATCTCCAATTTTTTTTGGAACAATTAATTTGAATACGGTAGCTATAATTGTAATTATTAAACCGAGTAATAATCTTCCGCTATATTTTTTGAAATATAAGTTAAGGTGCTGAAGTTCTTTCATTTATGACAAACCAAATTTTATTAACAATATCATAATTTAATACTAATATTATTGCGAGATTATTAGCAAACAACTACTTTTGCACGTCCTATTTAAGGATGTTAAAATTCAATATATGGAGACTGAAGTAGTTAACAAAAATGATCTTAAAAAATTAAATCCTGTTTTTGGTCAGATATCATTTGATAATCACGAACAAGTTGTTTTTTGCAACGACAAAGATACAGGATTAAAAGCAATAATTAGTATACATAATACAGTTATGGGGCCTGCACTTGGGGGTACTCGTATGTGGCAATATAAAACTGAATGGGAAGCATTAAACGATGTGTTGCGTTTATCTAGAGGGATGACCTATAAATCTGCTATTACTGGACTTAATTTAGGTGGTGGTAAAGCGGTTATTATTGGTGATGCTAAAAGACAAAAAACACCAGAATTAATGTTGCGTTTTGGAGAATTTGTACATTCTTTAGGAGGTCGATATATTACTGCGGAAGATGTTGGTATGGCAACTTCAGATATGGATTTAGTTAGAACGGTGACTCCTTATGTAACTGGTATTTCTGAAGAAATAGGTGGAGCTGGTAACCCTTCTCCAATTACTGCGTATGGTGTTTTTATGGGAATGAAGGCAGCAGCACATCATGCATTTGGTTCTAATATTTTAGAAGACAAAGTAGTGTATGTACAAGGAATTGGTAATGTAGGTGAAGCTTTAGTGGAAAATTTAACTAATGAAGGAGCTAAAGTTTATATATCAGATATTAATCGTGAAAGATTAGAGGAAGTAAGAGATAAGTACAGTGTAACTATTTACGAAGGTGATAATATTTATTCTGAAGAAATGGATATTTATGCTCCTTGTGCTCTTGGTGCTACTATTAATAATCAAACTTTACCTCAATTAAAAGCAAAAGTAATTGCTGGTGCAGCTAACAACCAATTAGCTGAAGAGAATAGACATGGGTTTTTACTACAAGAAAAAGGTATTGTTTACGCGCCAGATTTTTTAATTAATGCGGGAGGGATAATTAATGTTTATGCTGAATTAGAAAATTATGATAAAAAAGAAATTATCCGTAAAACTGAAAATATATACAACACGACGTTAGAGATTCTGAAAAATGCAGATAAAAATGATGTTACAACTCATCAAGCAGCTTTTGATGTTGCACAGGGAAGAATTGATGCTCGAAAATTAAAAAACAATAAAAAGCAATTAAATTAATTAAAAAAAAGCACAGCATATTTATTCTGTGCTTTTTTTTGTTTTAACGTTCTTATAAATTATGCTTACACGAAGACACATTAGAGTAAAAGTTTTACAATCTATATATGCTTACTATCAAAGTGAAAATAAAGATTTAGAAAAACAAGAAAAGTTTTTACTATATAATATGGAGCAAATGCAGGATTTGTATTTATTAATGCTTCAATTATTAATAGCATTACGTGATCAAGCTGAAAATTATTTGGTTAAATCTCAAAAAAAGCATTTGGCTACCGATTTAGAAAAAAATCCAAGTAAATTATTTATTGATAACAAGGTGATTTCATTATTGAATTCAAATGGGACATTTACAGACATTATCAAAAAAAGAAAGCTTAATTACTGGGAGGACGATTCAGAATATATTACTATTATATTTAATGAATTAAAAGAAAAAACATGGTACTTAAATTTTCTAACTAAAGAGGAAACAACTTTCTCAGAAGACAAAGATTTTGTTATTAAAATTTTTAAAGAAGTTATTGCACCCAATGAAAAATTATACGAATATTTAGAAGATAAGCGCCTTACATGGCTTGATGACTTTCCTTTAGTGAATACATTGTTGTTGAAGATGTTGCAAAAAATAACTGAAAAAAATATTAACGATATTCTAATTCCTGAGGTTTACAAAAACAAAGAAGACAGAGAATATGCTTTGCAATTATTACAAAAAGTGATTATTAATGAAGATGAGCTTTCTGAAGAAATTGATGGTAAAACGCCAAATTGGGATAAAGAAAGAATTGCTGAAGTCGATATGATTATCCTAAAAATGGGGATTTCAGAGTTCTTGTTTTTTCCTTCTATCCCAGTAAGAGCTACTATTAATGAATACCTTGAGGTTTCCAAAGAATATTCTACACCAAAAAGTAGTAGCTTTATAAATGGTATTTTAGATAAAATGGTAAAGGATTTAACCAAAGAAGATAAATTAAATAAAATAGGGCGAGGGCTTAATTAAGTTTAAAAAAATAAGTATTTTAGCCACGCTAAAAATAAATCAAAATCAAATAAAATGAAAAAATTAATTTTAATTATTGCAGTAATATCTGCATTTAGTTTCACTTCTTGTAAAGAAGATGCTGCATCAAAAGTGAGTGAAGAAAAAGTGGCAGAAGCTGAAACACGTGATGCTAATGCTGGAAAATTTCCAAAAATGATTTTTGCTGAAACAGAGTTTGACTTTGGAACAATTGATCAAGGAACAAACGTAGAGCATGTATTTAAATTTACAAATACTGGAGATGCTCCATTAGTAATTGTAAATGCAAAAAGTAGTTGTGGTTGTACGGTTCCAACATATCCTAAAACACCTGTTGCTCCTGGAGATTCAGCAGAAATGTTAGTGAAGTTTAATGGAAGTGGTAAAAACCAAGTAAGTAAAACAGTTACTGTTACTGCGAATACTGAAACTGGAAAGGAAACTATCAAAATTAAAGCTTTTGTAAATCCAAAAGAAGGTAGTGGACCAACTTCTAAATAATTATTAATCAATAGAATTTACCTTTATGGAACAATTACAAAGTTTTTTTCCACTTATATTATTATTTATGGTCATTTATTTATTTATGATAAGACCACAAATGAAAAAGCAAAAGCAAGAGAAAAGTTTTGCAAATGAGCTTAAAAAAGGAGATAAGGTTATTACTAAAAGCGGAATGCATGCAAAATTACTGGAACTAAATGATGACGGGACTTGTATATTAGAATCTGCTGCAGGAAAAATGAAGTATGAAAGATCTGCCATTTCAATGGAAATGAGTAAGAAATTAAATGCTCCAGCTCCAGAAAAAAAGAAATAACTTTACAGATATAATTATATAAAAAAAACCTTCAGTTAATTCTGAAGGTTTTTTTGTGCAAATATTTTTTAAAATTATTGCTTAGCAACCAATTGTACTATGTTAACAATAACTTCAATGGCTTTTTGCATACTTTCAACAGGAACATATTCATATCGTCCGTGAAAATTATGTCCGCCGGCAAATATGTTAGGACAAGGTAGTCCCATATAGCTTAATTGTGAGCCATCTGTTCCGCCTCTAATTGGTTTTATTAATGGTTTTATATTTGCTTTAATCATTGCTTCTTCAGCAATTTTTACAATATGCATTACCGGCTCAATTTTTTCACGCATATTAAAATATTGATTTGTAATTTCTACAGAAATTACCTCTCTACCATATTGTGTATTTAACTCTTCAGCAAGTTTAATTATTACATTTTTTCTTGCTTCAAAATGTAAAAGATCATGATCTCTAATAATATATTCAAGTTTGGTTTCTTCAACTTCACCATTCATATTATGTAAGTGGAAAAAACCTTCTCTACCTTCTGTATGTTCTGGAGTCTCCATATTAGGAAGTGAATTGATAAACTGAGTAGCAATGTACATGCTGTTGATCAGCTTTCCTTTTGCATAACCAGGATGAACAATTTTACCTTTTATAGTTACTACTGCTCCTGCTGCATTAAAATTTTCATATTCTAATTCACCTACCTGACTTCCATCCATAGTGTAAGCCCAAGCTGCGCCAAATTTTTCAACATCAAATTTATGAGCTCCTCTTCCAATTTCTTCATCTGGAGTAAAACCTACTTTTATTGTTCCATGTTTTAATTCAGGGTGATTAATCAAGTATTCCATTGCAGATATAATTTCAGCAATTCCTGCCTTATCATCTGCACCTAAAAGAGTTGTTCCGTCAGTCGTAATTAATGTTTGTCCTTTATAAAGCAATAAATCTTCAAAATAAGAAGGAGATAAGATGATCTCCTTTTCTTTATTTAGTAAAATGTCACTTCCATCATAATTTTCTATAATTTGTGGTTTTACATTAGCACCAGTAAAATCTGGTGAGGTGTCAAAGTGAGAAATAAAACCAATTACAGGTACTTCTTTATCTACATTACTTGGTAAAGTAGCCATGATATAAGCATTTTCATCTATAGAAACATCTTGCATTCCTATTTCTTTTAATTCATCTACCAAAGCATTTGCTAAGTTCCATTGTTTCTTGGTACTAGGAGTGCTTTCGCAAGTTGGATCACTTTCAGTATCTACTGTAACATAGCTCACAAAACGATCTATTAAGTGTTGTTTTTCAATCATTACTTATTAAGTTTTTGTAAAGATAGTTATTCCTAAAATAAATTAAGCTTTAGTAGCAATTCTAAAACTTAAATATTAATAGTTTATATTAGCGAAATACATAAAAACAAACAATATGAAACAAAAAAACATTTTAGTATTATTACTTGCATTATTTATTACCACTTTAGGTTTTTCTCAGCAAGTTTCCGGTTTAATTACCGATGAAAATACAGACCCATTATTAGGTGTGTCTGTAGTAGTAAAAGGAACCTCAGTTGGTGCAGTTACAGATTTTGATGGAAAATATTCAATAGAAGCTTCTAACGGAGATGTATTGGTGTTTTCTTATGTTGGATTTGACTCACAAGAAAAAGCTGTTACTGGAGAAACTTTAGATGTAGTTTTAGCTTCTGGTGTTGCTTTAGATCAAATTATTTTAGTAGGTACTCGTAATCCAGGACGTACAGCACTTAATTCTGCTGTTCCTGTAGATGTATTAGATGTGTCAGAAATTGCACTAAATGCACCTCAAATTACAGTAACTGAAATACTTAATTATGCGGCTCCTTCTTTTTCATCTAATCCACAATCTATTTCAGATGGTACCGATCATATTGCGCCTGCTTCACTTAGAGGTTTAGGTCCAGATCAAGTATTGGTGCTTATTAATGGTAAGAGAAGACATAAGTCGGCTTTAATTAATGTAAATGGAACTTTTGGTAGAGGCTCTGTTGGTACAGATTTAAATGCAATCCCTGTTAATGCGATCGAACGTATTGAAGTTTTAAGAGACGGTGCAGCTGCACAATATGGATCTGATGCTATTGCAGGTGTAATAAATATTGTTTTAAAGAAAGCAACTAATGTTTTAGCTATGTCTGTTACAACAGGTGCTAATTTCACTAGTGAAAATTATGACGACGATATTGATGGAGAAAAATTTAATATTGGCGCAAACTACGGACTTCCAATAGGAGAAAAAGGGTTTATAAATTTTACTGGTAACTTTGATTTTAGAGGTGCTACTAATAGAATGAAAGAATGGGAAGGACAAATCTTTAATCAATACAATACGATAGAAAGAGTAGCTCAAAATGATGGTTACGATATTAGTCAACTATTAGATGATGATGTTTCTGATGTTATTAATTACGGAAACCAAGCTGGTTTTAATTTACCTTTAGACGCATCTAAAGAAGATCTTCAAGCTATTTTGAGTGCAGATAATACAACTGCTGAGTTAGGTGCTAGAGGTCTTGAAAGAAAAGATTTTAATATGCGCGTTGGACAGTCTCAATTAAGAGGAGGACAGTTTTTTGCAAATATGGAAATTCCAGTAAGTGAAGATTTAGTATTCTACTCTTTTGGAGGATTAGGATTTAAAAATGGTAATGCTGCAGGTTTCTACAGATTGCCATACCAATCTAGAGCATATACTCCTGCAAGAATAAACGGTTTCTTACCAGAAATTAACTCTAATATTAAGGATAAATCTTTAGCTGTTGGTATAAAAGGTGAAATTGGAGATTGGAATGTAGATTTTAGTAATACTTATGGTAATAACGAATTTAGTTACCGTATCGCAAATTCTATGAATGCATCTTTAGGAAATTCTACTCCTTTTGAAGCTGATGCTGGTGGGTTTTCTTCTGGTGAAAACACAACCAATTTAGATTTTTCTAAATTTTATGAAGATACTCTGTCAGGATTTAATCTTGCTTTTGGTGCTGAATATAGAGTTGAAAATTATAATATTTTTGCTGGAGAAGAAGCATCTTACGCTCAGTATAATACAGATGGAAATGTTAACGATCCTACAGATCCTGAATCAGTAGTTCCAACCGATTTCTTTGGAAACTCTAGACCAGGTGGAATACAAGTATTTCCTGGATTTAAGCCAGAGAACGAAGTAAATGCTTATAGAAATTCAATTGCTGCATATATAGATGTAGAAGCAGATTTTACGGAGAAGATTAGAGTTACTGGAGCGCTACGTTATGAAAACTTCTCTGATTTTGGAGGAACTCTTAATGGAAAAATATCATTTTTAGCTAATTTAACTGATATGATAAATTTACGTGGTTCTGGTCAAACAGGATTTAGAGCGCCATCTTTACAACAAATTCACTATAATTCAACTTCAACAATTTTTGTTGATGGGGTACCAAACGAAGTGGGTATTTTTCCAAATACATCACGTATTGCAAGAATTTTAGGAATTGAAGAATTAAAAGAAGAAACTTCTGTTGGATTTACATTAGGAGCTACTGCAAAAATTCCAAGTTTAAACCTAAAACTATCTGTTGATGGTTATTTTGTAGGTATTGACGATAGAGTTGTGTTAAGTGGACAATTTGATGATGGAGGAGATCCAGAATTGGCAGCGTTATTTGCACAAGCAAATGCAAGTAAAGCGGCATTCTTCACTAATGCGGTTGATACTGAGACCTATGGGTTTGACTTTGTAGCTGAAAATGATATGCGTATTGGAGATAATATGAGGTTGTCTAATACCTTGTCATTTACTTTTTCTAAAACAGAAGTAGTTGGAACTAATATTCCTACTGCAATTGTTAATGCTGGTTTATCTGATACTTTCTTTGATGAAACTAGTAGAATCTATATGGAATCTGCAGTGCCAAACACTAAAGGTTCTTTAACAAATAACCTAAGTCTAGGTGATCAATGGAATTTCTACTTAAGAAATACTTATTTTGGAGAAGTAGAAGAAGCAACTAACAACATAGACCCTTTAGTAAACAGAACTTACGGAGGGAAAGTAATAACAGATTTAACTGTTGGTTACAATGTTAATGAAACTTTACGTCTTACAGTAGGTGCAAATAACTTATTAGATGTTTATCCAGATAAAGCTGATGATGCTTTTAGATCTTCAGGAAGATTCGTTTATTCTAGACGTTCTACGCAATTTGGTACAGGAGGAAGATTTTTATTCGCAAGAATGAATATTACCCTTAAGTAAAAACATACAGTTCTTATTTATTGAAGAGGTTGTCTTATTTAAGACAACCTCTTTTTTTGTTTTAAAATCGAAGTAAATATCTATATCAATAATTTTCTTTTAATTATTGAGGACGTTAAGAAATATTTAAAAAATAAAGAAAAATTAAATGATACCTTTGTGCTCTCAATTTCAACTTAAATTTTCAATTAAAGAATTACAATAATGTATAGACTACTAATAAGACCTATCTTATTTTTTTTCGATCCAGAAAAAATTCATTATTTCTCTTTTTCTCTTATTCGTTTTTTAAACCAATTGGGAGTTGGCGGAATGATAAGGAGCTTATATCAAATTAAAAATCCAAAACTAGAACGAGAGTTATTCGGAATTAAATTCCCTAATCCTGTGGGACTAGCCGCTGGATTTGATAAAAACGCTGTTTTATATAAGGAACTATCGAACTTTGGTTTTGGTTTTATAGAAATAGGAACAGTCACTCCAAAAGGGCAAATTGGTAATGAGAAAAAAAGGTTATTTAGATTAAAGGAAGATCAGGGGATTATTAATAGAATGGGTTTTAATAATGATGGTGTAAAGGCTGCTGTTGAAAATTTAAAATCGAATACCAATGTAATCATTGGTGGAAATATTGGTAAAAATACCCAAACACTTCCGGAGAATTATACAGAAGATTACTTAAAATGTTTTAATGAGCTACATCCTTATGTAGATTATTTTGTGTTAAATGTTAGTTGTCCAAATGTATCAAGTCACGCAAAATTAAATGACAAAGATTATCTGGAAGAATTAATTACTGCTGTTCAAAAAGCAAATAAAACTTTTGACAAACAGAAACCGATACTTTTAAAAATCGCACCCGATTTAAATAATAAGCAATTAGATGAAATAATCGAATTGGTTAAAATTACTTCTATTAACGGAGTAATTGCTTCCAATACATCTACAACGAGGGATCACCTACTTTCAGAAAACAAAAAAGAAATAGGTGGTTTAAGTGGAAAACCGATTGCTGAAAAATCTACAGAAGTAATTCGTTATTTGCATACAAATAGTAATGGATCATTTCCTATAATAGGGGTAGGAGGAATTCATTCAGAAAAAGATGCATTGGATAAATTAAATGCTGGAGCTAGTTTAGTTCAACTTTATACTGGTTTTATTTACGAAGGGCCAGGACTTGTAAAAAGAATAAATAAAGCGATATTAAAAGGATGATAGAAAGTTTAATTTCATTTTCTATTGCCACTTTATTATTAGCATTATCTCCTGGACCCGATAACCTTTATGTTATAGCACAATCTTTATCAAATGGTACCAAAAGCGGTATTGCTACCACTATTGGCTTGGTAAGTGGATGTATCGTTCATACTACTTTATTAGCTTTTGGAGTTTCTGCAATTATAACTGCTTCAGAAACCTTTTTTTATGGGTTAAAAGTAATGGGTGCGTGTTATTTATTATTCTTGGCTTATCAAGTTTTTAGGAGTAATACTCAGGTCGATTTAAAAGATAAAGCTTCAAAAAAATCATATTTGCAACTTTTTAAACAAGGAGTCATTATGAATTTAGTGAATCCAAAAATCTTAATATTCTTTCTTGCTTTTTTTCCAGGATTTTTGTGGGATGAATCTCATAATACAATTTATCAGTTTTATGTTTTGGGTATTTCATTTATGGTTATTTCATTTATAGTATTTAGTGGCTTAGCAATTTTGGCAGGATATATATCTTCCACATTAAATGAAAATAAAAACGTTTCTGTATTATTAAAATGGATTCAAATTATTGTTTTTGTAGGGATAGCAGTTTTTATTTTAATTCCATAATAATTCTATCTAATTAAAAAAAGACTTCAAAGGAATTCTTATCTTTGAGTAATGCAAAATGTAAAAATTATAGAGTGCCCAAGAGATGCAATGCAAGGAATTCGAGATTGGATTCCTACTAAAGAAAAAGCGCAATTTATTCAATCATTATTACGCTGTGGTTTCGATACCATTGACTTTGGTAGTTTTGTTTCTCCTAAAGCAATTCCTCAAATGAAAGATACTTCAGAGTTACTTTCACTTTTAGATCTATCAAGTACAGATAGTAAATTATTGGCAATTGTAGCCAATACAAGAGGAGCACAAGATGCTTTGATGTTTAATGAAATTGATTATTTAGGCTATCCCTTTTCTATTTCTGAAAACTTTCAGATGCGAAACACTCATAAAACAATTGCTCAGTCTATTGAAACGTTGCAAGAAATTTTAAACCTTGCAGATTCAAAAAATAAAGAAGTGGTAGCTTACCTTTCAATGGGATTTGGAAACCCTTATGGTGATCCTTGGAATGTTGATATTGTTGGTGAATGGACTGAGAAATTATCCAATATGGGAGTCAAGATTCTTTCATTAAGTGATACTGTAGGTTCTTCGACCCCAGATATTATAACTCATTTATTTTCAGAATTAATCACCAAATATCCCAGTATTGAGTTTGGTGCTCATTTACATACAACGCCTACAAAATGGCATGAAAAAGTTTCAGCTGCCTACCTAGCTGGTTGCAGAAGATTTGATGGAGCTATACAAGGGTTTGGAGGCTGCCCAATGGCAAAAGATGATTTAACTGGTAATATGCCTACCGAAAAAATGTTAAGCTATTTTACTGCAGAAAAAGCGGCTACAAATATCAGTCCTATGTCTTTTGAAAGTTCTTATAATGAGGCTTCTAAAATATTTAATAAGTATCATTAATTAAAAAATATTCTAATGAAAAATCAAATCTTTTTTTTGTTTTTTATAATGTTATCTTTATTTAGCTGTAAAGAAAATCTTGCGGATAATGAAATAATATTTAAGTTTATTCAAGTGAACGATGTATATGAAATTGCCCCTTTAGGTGGAGGTGAATTTGGTGGGATGGCACGAGTTGCTCACGTTAGTGATTCTATAAAAAAAGAAACCCCAAATACTTTTTTGTTTATGGCTGGTGATTTTTTAAACCCTTCTTTATTGGGAACCATTAAAATTGATGGTGAACGAATTGCTGGTAAACAAATGATTGAAGTCATGAATGCCATGAATTTTGATTTGGCAACTTTTGGAAATCACGAATTCGATTTAAAAGACAATAATTTACAAAAGCGATTAAACGAATCTACGTTTCCGTGGATGTCATCCAACACACGCCATATTACTGCTAACGATACCGTTTTTTTTAAAGTCGAAAAAGAGAATGATACAATTTCTGTTGCAGATACTTATGCGATAAATATTAAAGATGCGAATGGAAAAGAAGTCAAAATTGGATTTCTAGGAGTGACTTTGCCATCTAATCCAAAAGATTATGTTTTTTACGGTGATATATATTCTGAATCTGAAAGAGCTTATAATGAATTAAAAAACAAGGTAGATGTAGTTTTTGGTTTAACTCATTTAGAAGTTGAACAAGATATAGAGTTGTTAAAAATAATTCCAGAAATACCTTTGCTAATGGGTGGGCATGAACATTACGCAATGTCTACTCCTGTTGGAAATTCAAAAATAACAAAAGCAGATGCAAATGCAAAAACCATTTATATACATACCATGGTTTATAATACCAAAACTAAAGGGTTAGTAATAGATTCAGAATTATTTTTTATAGATAAAAAGGTAGCTTCAAATTCAGAAGTAGCGGCTATAGTTAGTAAATGGCTAGGTATATTAGATTTAAAAATAAAAGAAATAATAGAAGATCCCAATGAAGTTGTTTTTACAGCAACTCAACCTTTAGATGGAACTGATAGTGCAAATAGAGGAATACAAACTAATTTGGGAGACATTGTTACCGAAGCAATGGCTTGGTCATATAATAATGAGGTTGATGCCGCATTGGTAAACGGAGGTTCTATGAGAATTGATGATATGCTTCCTAATAATTTATCTAGTTTAGATATTTTTAGAATCTTACCATTTGGTGGCGGAATTTTAAAAGTAGATATCAAAGGATCTTTATTAAAAGAAGTACTGTATTATGGTAAATCTAAGAGAGGAACAGGAGCTTATTTACAACGTTATAATATAACTGAAGGATTACAAGGTGAATGGTTAGTTGCTGGAAAACCTATCGATTTAAATAAAACTTACAAAGTTGCTTTTAGTGATTTTTTATTGAAAGGATATGATATTCCTTTTTTAACACCAGAAAATGAAGGTATAATAAATGTTTATAAACCTTTAAAAGATGAAAAGTCTTTCGATATCCGGAAAGCAATAATTTTATATTTGAAATCTTTAAATCATTAATTATGAGGAAAATAATAAAATATATAGGAATGTTATTATTGGTTTTGCTAGTTGTAGTGCAATTTATACGTCCTGAAAAAAATAACGGAGGATTAGAAGGAATTACAGCTTTTAAAAACGATACAAAACCTTCTGATGAAGTGTTTATGATTTTAAAGAAAAATTGTTTTGATTGCCATTCAGACACAACAAAATACCCATGGTATGCTGAAATTGCACCGGTATCTTATTGGTTAGCAGATCATGTAAAAGAGGGTAAAGGGGATTTTAATATGGCTGCTTGGGAAACGTATTCTACAAAAAAGAAAGATCACAAATTAGAAGAACTAGTTGAAGAATTAGAAAAAGGTGAAATGCCATTAGATTTTTATACTTGGATTCATGGAAAACTTTCTAAAGAAGATCAAGAAACACTAATTCAATGGGCTAATTTGGCTAGAATACAATACCAAGATGAATTAAAAGTTTCCTCGAAATAACTGACTTTCATAATTAAAAGTAAAGTATTAATTTATTGTGAGAAATATGTTGGATGTATAGGAAGTAAGCTTTGGTTCAAGTAGTTTAATGGTAAATCTTCAAACTCTCCAAATGGTATTGAAGAAAATTATTAAGGTAATGAAAATGATGAAGCTGCTGCAGTGATGAAATTTGAAAACAGCAACCGTGAAATGTTCACTAATTTACACTCACATATTTTAAGCTTGTCTTTTATGTTTTTATTTTTAGTAGCTATTACTTCAATTCCTGAAAAATTAAAATCTTTTTTAATAATTAAGTCTTTTTTCTCCATCATATTAACTTTTAGAGGAATTTAATTTTTTTGGCAAGGAATGTTTTGGATCAAATATATTGTTATGGTTTCTGGTATTGTAATGACAGGTGTATTTTTAACAGCATCCATTTCTATTTTATTACAATTATTAAAAAAGGAAAAATAGTCAACAATTTGTAGTAACTTTGCACGCAATTAATTAGTAACCATTTCTTCAAACGGAAAATAATTTTAATTGCAATGACCGCACACAATAATAAGATTTTAGGCGAAGGATTAACATACGATGATGTATTGTTAGTCCCTGCTTATTCAGAAGTTTTACCTCGCGAAGTATCAATAAGTACTAAGTTTACTCGAAACATTACCTTAAATGTTCCTGTATTATCAGCAGCAATGGATACCGTTACAGAAAGTGCAATGGCAATGGCAATGGCTCGTGAAGGAGGTATTGGAGTGCTACATAAAAACATGAGTATTGAAGCTCAGGCTGCTGAAGTTAGAAAAGTAAAAAGATCAGAAAGTGGTATGATCATCGATCCAGTCACACTTCCTAAAACTGCGACTATTGGCGATGCTCAGAATACAATGCGTGAATATAGTATTGGAGGAATTCCAATTATCGACAATCAAAATAAATTAATAGGAATTGTAACTAATAGGGATTTGCGTTTTGAAAAAGACTACAAAAAGCCATTATCTGAGGTCATGACTACTGATAATTTAGTCACTGTAAGTAAAGGTACTTCTTTAGCAGAAGCAGAAATTATATTACAAAAAAATAAAATTGAAAAACTTCCTGTTGTTAGTGATGACAATACTTTATTGGGTTTAATAACATTTAGAGATATTACTAAAGTTACTCAAAAACCTATCGCTAATAAAGATAGCTATGGAAGATTAAGAGTTGCAGCAGCAATTGGCGTTACTGCTGATGCAGTTGAAAGAACACAAGCGCTTGTTAATGCTCAAGTTGATGCAGTTATCATAGATACTGCTCATGGTCATACAAAAGGAGTCGTCGTTGTGTTGAAAAAAATTAAAAAACAATTTCCTGAATTGGATGTAGTAGTTGGAAATATTGCAACTGCTGAAGCTGCAAAATATTTAGTTAATGCCGGAGCAGACGCAGTTAAAGTAGGGATTGGACCAGGTTCTATTTGTACAACACGTATCATCGCAGGAGTAGGATTTCCTCAATTTTCTGCAGTATTAGAAGTAGCTGAAGCCCTAAAAGGAACTGGAGTTCCTGTTATAGCTGATGGAGGTGTTCGTTATACCGGTGATATTGTTAAGGCAATTGCTGCAGGAGCAGATTGTGTGATGTTAGGTTCGTTATTAGCTGGTACTAAAGAATCACCAGGTGAAACAATTATCTACGAAGGAAGAAAATTTAAATCATATCGAGGAATGGGCTCTGTAGAGGCAATGAAGCAAGGCTCTAAAGATCGTTACTTCCAAGATGTTGAGGATGATATTACAAAGCTTGTTCCTGAAGGTATTGTTGGTAGAGTTCCTTATAAAGGGGAGCTTTTAGAAAGTATGACTCAGTTTATTGGTGGGCTAAGAGCCGGGATGGGTTATTGTGGAGCGAAGGATGTAGAAACGTTAAAGGAATCTGCTAAGTTTGTGAAAATCACAGCTTCTGGGATAAAAGAAAGCCACCCACATAATGTTACCATTACAAAGGAGGCTCCTAATTATTCTAGATAAATAAAAGTGTTTGCAATTATTTAGGAATAGTTAATCCCATTTTTTTCATTACTTTAAGTGTAAGATCCATATTTGGATCTAGATACACAATATTATTGTTGATTGTAAATACTTGTGTAAAGTTTTCTGCTTTAGAAACAGTATTAAGAGCTTCACCAATCATTTGATAAAGAGGCTGAACTAATTCATCTTGTTTTAGTTGAGCTAACTTATTTGAATTTTGCTGAAACTTTTTAATGTCGTTCTCTAAAGCAATTATTTCACTTTGTTTTTCTTTTTTAATG
>CEWR01025424.1_pt1 | contig 22253 bp, 19 predicted proteins | sample 356321 | NCBI WGS metagenome assembly CEWR01 (sample SAMEA2621551, study PRJEB7988) | marine metagenome | biome: marine biome (ENVO:00000447); feature: mesopelagic zone (ENVO:00000213); material: "saline water (ENVO:00002010), including plankton (ENVO:xxxxxxxx)" | depth 790 m
ACCCTGTTTTAGACGTGGGACTATGGTTAAACAAAGAACGCTGAAAAACATAATACGAGCAGCCGGTGTAGGGTTACACACTGGGGAAAAGGTTTTTCTGAGTTTACGGCCTGCGCCACCTGATACCGGCATTGTGTTTACGCGCACGGATGGTGATTCGCCGATACCGGTGAAAGCGAACGCGGTCAATGTATCTGACACCACAATGGCGACTTCGATAGGCGAAGGATCTAATAAAATTTCGACGGTTGAGCACTTGATGTCCGCTATGGCTGGGCTGGGGATTGACAATGCTTTTGTTGACGTTAGTGCGTCAGAGCTGCCTATTATGGATGGGAGTGCGGCACCCTTCGTATTTCTAATTCAATCAGCTGGATTTCAAGAACAGGACGCGGCTAAAAGGTTCATCCGCGTCCTAAAGGAACTCAGTTACGAGGAAGGTGGGGCGAGGGTAACGATTTCTCCTCACACCGGTTTTCGAGTCGAATACACGCTGGATTATGACCATCCAGTTTTTCGGACACATGTCCGACACGCGTCGGTTGATTTTTCTACTACTGCTTTTGTGAAAGAGGTCAGCCGTGCCCGAACGTTTGGTTTTCTCGCAGATTTTGAAAAATTGCGTTCAATGGATCTTGCCCGAGGCGGTAGCTTAGACAACGCGGTGGTCGTTGATGACTTTAGGATCCTTAATAACGATGGCCTTCGGCAAAGGGATGAGTTTGTCAAGCACAAGATTCTTGATGCGATCGGGGATCTATACTTATTAGGGCATAGCGTCATCGGGGCCTTTTGTGGCTTTAAATCCGGTCATTCGACGAATAACGCTTTAGTTCGACGCTTGCTTGCGGATCGTGACGCATACGAAGTCGTAACGTACAGCAACGAATCTGATAACCCGATTTCATTTGGCAAACCTGCATACGTAGCTTCCTGAAGTTCTTTCTCGTAAACCATTTTATTTGATTCCAGCGAATCGTTGTCCGGAATCCTGTTCAAGCGGGACTACGCTTTTGGATCATGCCCCGATAAATTCGTCCGTCCGTGCTGAGCGAGTTTTCGTAATGCACTTTTTAATTCGCCTTGTTCGGTTCGATCGGCGAGCTCTTCAAGCGGTTCACGCGCTGGCGTCGATATATTCTCCGAGAGGCTACGTTGAGTCGCAGAGGGCTCGAGCGATGACACAGAACGAATTTTGATCTCTTCGATTTGCGAAAATTCCTGGAGCTGACAAAGTTGATTTAGCAGCCTCGGTGTGTCGAACCGGAGCCGGGTTGCCCAGGAAGCGTTTTTCGCGAGAATTGTCAATCTGTTTCCGCGAACATTCGAAACCTCGAATTGGAGGGCCATGTTTGCCGGCAGGATAGATCGTAATATTTTTGTTTTGTGTTCTTGGTCTAAAGCTCGGTTTACAAGTCGGTAGAGGGGTGATTTCGAGCTATCGGAATGAAACCTTCGGCGTAACAGAGTTTTTATTTTGTTATCAGGCACGGCGTCTAGATTCAAGAGTGGTTAATGTTTTCTTGCTTTACTTGATCTAGACATAATAGATCTAAGACATACATTTGGTCGAATGCTAGCGCTTGATATAAGTGACGAAACCGTTCGGACCTTGGGCACGTTATGGACATTCCCATGTTGCGGCGTTGATTCGAGTTAAAATAACGTTTTCCCAATCCCCTTAAGGTTATGTTTGGCCAGTTAATCCGTAATTTGTTTGGAACTCGCAATAGCCGGGAACTCAAGCAAATGGAGAAAACGGTTGCTCGGATCAACGGGCTAGGCGCTGGTTTGCTCGGATCGTCGATTCAAGACTTAAAGTGCCGAACTGCCGAATTTCGGGAACGACACCAGAACGGTGAAACGCTGGACGACCTCTTGCCGGAAGCATTTGCATGTGTCCGTGAAGTTGCAGAAAGAGTGAGTGGGACACGCCACTATGACGTTCAACTTATTGGTGGGATAACGCTGCACGAGGGCAGGATTGCCGAAATGCGTACCGGGGAAGGGAAAACGTTAGTAGCAACGTTGGCAGCGTATTTGAATGCACTTACTGGGTACGGCGTTCACATCGTTACCGTCAACGACTATCTCGCGCGCCGAGACGCAGACTGGATGGGTCCGATATATGGAGCGCTCGACATGACTGTCGGCGTGGTGCAGTCGGGTCAAGATATGGAAACGAAGCGTGGGGCGTACGCTGCTGATATTACCTATGGGACCAATAACGAATTTGGATTCGATTACCTTCGCGACAACATGGCTTTTAGGAAAGAAGACCGGCTGCAGCGACAGCTCAGCTTCGCGATTGTCGACGAGGTTGACTCGATCCTAATTGACGAAGCACGAACGCCTCTAATCATTTCGGGGCCGGCCGAAGAGAGCACCGATCTCTATCGGAAGATCAACAAATTCGCACCTAAATTGGTCCAACAGGAGCAGGTCGAGGTCGCATTGCCTGCGATTATGGGTGGCGAGGAAATAGAAGACACCGGTGATTTTTTTGTCGACGAAAAAAATCGTCAGGTGGAATTGACAGAACGAGGGCACCTCGCGGTTGAGGACGAGTTAAAACGCAACGGGATGTTGGGGGAGGGTGATAGTTTGTATGCGGCGTCCAATCTAGGCCTGTTACATCACGTCCAAGCCGCCCTGAAAGCACATTTTTTATTCAAGCGCGACATTGACTACATGGTTCGTAACGACGAAATCGTTATCGTCGACGAACACACGGGTCGTGCTCAACCTGGTCGTCGTTGGTCCGATGGTATCCACCAGGCAATAGAAGCCAAAGAGGGAGTCTCGATTCAGAACGAAACCCAAACGGTCGCTTCAACTACTTTCCAAAATTATTTCAGGCTTTATGGAAAGCTTGCTGGTATGACGGGGACCGCGGATACGGAAGCCTTCGAATTCAAACAGATATACGGCCTAGATGTTGTAGTGATCCCGACGAACGTTCCCATGATCCGTGAGGACCGGACGGACCTCATATATCTAACTGTCGAGGAGAAATTCGAGGCGATCGTAAACGAAATACGAAAAAGCGTTGACGCAGATCAACCCGTTCTAGTCGGAACAGCGTCGATCGAATCGTCTGAAAGGATTTCCCATGAGCTGGACCGAGCCAAGGTCTCTCACAATGTGCTCAACGCCAAACAACACGAAAGCGAAGCGGAAATTATTGCCCAAGCGGGTCGTCCAGGGTCCGTGACTATTGCTACCAACATGGCGGGTCGAGGCACGGATATAGTGCTAGGAGGTAACTGGCAGGTTGAGGTGGAGAAACTCGGTGATGAACCCGACCCTTCTGAAGTCACTAGTGTCAAAACTGCGTGGAAGGAAACCCACGAAAGAGTGATCGACGCGGGAGGCTTGCACATTATCGGAACAGAAAGGCACGAATCCCGCCGGATCGACAATCAGTTGCGCGGCCGGGCAGGAAGGCAAGGCGATCCCGGATCCTCGCGTTTTTTCATTTCTTGGGAAGACAACCTGCTTCGAATTTTTGGAGCCGATCGGGTTCGCGGAATGTTAGATCGTGCTTATACCGAGAAGGGCGACTCAGCCGAAGGGGCTATATTTGATCGCTCGATTGAACGAGCTCAACGCAAGGTGGAGGGCCGGAATTTCGATATTCGCAAGAATCTCCTCGAGTATGACGATGTTGCAAACGATCAACGAACGGTGATCTACCAACAACGAAATGAATTAATGGAGGCTAACGATATCCGCGAAATGCTAGAGGACATTCGTACAGAAATAGTGGACGAAGCAATTTCCGAGCACATTCCGCCCGAAAGCATAATGGAACAATGGGACATACCGGAGTTGGAAAAGACTTTGGTATCGGAGTTCAACTCCACCCAGCCCCTGGGGAAAATAGTCCAGACGGAAGACGAGGTCACTGAAGACGATTTGCGGCGAAGAATTAGCGAACAAGTCCAGGAGGAATATGGGGTTAAAGTTCTTGCATGGAAATCGGAAGGTCTAGATATGAATCGCGTCGAGAAGGAAATCATGCTCAGCGTTCTCGACCAAAAGTGGAAAGAGCATTTAGGGACGATGGATTATCTCCGCCAAGGAATACATTTGCGGGCATATGCCCAAAAGCAGCCTAAGCAAGAATACAAACGAGAGGCGTTTGAACTTTTTCAGGACATGCTTTACGGCATTAAGCGGGATGTGATTCGGATTCTATCTCGCGTCGAATTGGACCGTGGCGAGGATTTTGGCGGCGCGGAGAGGAGGCGTCGAGTCGAGAATAGTAAGCGTATGCAATTTCAGGGCTCCGAAGCCGCCGAAGCGAATTTCGATCAAATGGGCGTTTCGGGTGCTGACGTAATGGCTCCTATGGCGGTAGGCAAGCCACAAACGTTTGTCCGAGAGGATCGCAAGGTTGGACGTAATGAAAAGTGCCCCTGTGGTTCAGGTAAAAAATATAAACAGTGTCATGGGCGAGCAGCATAGCTTCGCGAGGTTGATTTAAGTGTCTGTCAATTTGCCTGTTATGGGCGTACTTGAAGAGGTTCCCGGAATTAGGTTAGGCACAGCGGATGCCAGAATTCGCGATAACGGTCGTGACGACATTGCAGTGTTTTCTTTTGAACCTGGAGCGACTGCTGGTGGCGTGTACACGCGCAACAGTTACAGGGCGGCACCCGTCGAAATCGCGTCAGCTTGTCCCGGTCCCGCCCGCGGTTTCATTGTGAATAGCGGGAACGCCAATGCTGCGACTGGAGAGCGCGGCGTCAACGATGCTATGCAAACGTGCTCACACTTGGCTTCGCTTCTAGAGTGTGATGTCACAGAGGTATTACCATTCTCGACGGGAGTTATCGGCGAATTTCTACCGATGGAAAAAATTCTTGCCGGTATCGACCGGGCTCACCAAGCGCTTAGTCCCAACCATTGGGCCCAGGCAGCGGCAGCGATTATGACGACTGACACTATTCCGAAGGGACTTTCGAATCGCTTTAAATTAGGCGGTCGTGAAGCGATTGGCACCGGAATCGTCAAAGGTTCAGGAATGATTCGACCCGACATGGCGACGTTGTTGGCTTTCATCGGCACGAACGCGTCGATAACACCAGAAATTGCCCGAAGATTAACTCTCGATCTCGCAGAACTAAGCTTTAACCGTTTGACGGTCGATGGGGATACTTCGACCAACGACTCCTTTGTGTTGGTGGCGTCAGGAGCAGGAGACCACGACACAATACATGACAATTCGTCGCGCGAGTATTTCGAGTTGTTCCGTGGCCTAACTCCGATCGTTAGGGAATTGGCGATCCGGACAATACGGGATGCCGAAGGGGCGACGCGCTTTATTACCATACATGTGCATGGAGGCCGTGATTCTTCGGAATGCATGCGCGTTGCATACACGGTTGCACACTCTCCGCTTGTCAAAACAGCCTTGTTTGCCGGCGATCCCAATTGGGGACGTTTCTGCATGGCCATCGGTCGAGCAGGTATCAGGGATTTGGATCCATACGGAGTTTCGCTCAATTTAAATGATGTTCGCGTGGCGATAGGAGGTATGGTTTCAGACAGTTATCGCGAAGAGGATGGGGCGGAAGTTATGGCTAAAGACGAATACGAAATAACGATTGATCTTGGTCGAGGAAGCTCTCAAGAAACGATATGGACATCCGATCTCTCGTACGAATACATTCGCATTAATGCTGAATATCGTTCCTGATCGGCGTTAGTCGTTCGAGTCGCTGGAACCAAGGTCGTCAAAGTTCCGTTCGCCTGGGATCGCATGTTTTTCGTCTGCCCATGCGCCGAAGTCAATCAGCCGGCATCTTTCGGAACAAAATGGACGAAACTCGTTTTCCACGGTCCAACGTAAGACTTTCTTGCAAGTAGGACAGGGAACGATCTGGGTGGTCTTCTCAGGCAATGGCCCTCTCTATATAGTGACTATGTAGTTTTCGCACCTTGCTATTGAGCCTCAGCAATGAACCCTCGTTCTGGATGACGTCATCGGCGAGCGCCAGTCGACCAGCCCGATCGAGCTGGCTATCCACAATCGCCTGGGCCTCTTTTCTGGCGACCTTGTCTCGTTCCATCGTACGCTCGATCTGTACTTCAACGGCTGCATCAACCACGAGTATGCGGTTGACGTAACCTCCACGGGCTCTAAGAAGCGGATTAACAACTATTGCATATATGGATTGGACGGCTTGTAACTGCCGCAACGTCCATTCATTAATCAAAGGGTGCAACAATTTTTCCAACCAACGTCTCTCTGTCGGGTTGTCGAACACTTGTTGCCTCAGTGCCTTTCTGTCGAGATGCGCGTCTGATCCGACTACGCCGCCGCCGAAATGGCCGGATATTTCGTTAAGTGCTTGGGTGCCTGGTTCAACGACTACACGAGATGCAGTATCGAGGTCGATGACATCTACTCCTAGATTTGAAAAGCGATCGGAAACCACAGTCTTACCACTGCCGATCCCTCCGGTAACTGCAACGACAAATTTCGACATCAAAGGGAGAAGAAAGCCGCAAAAAAATCGCTAGTCGCGAGAGTAACGCAGCCTCCAATACTTAAAAAGGGCCCGAAAGGAATTGCTTGTTTCACCGACAATTTGCCCAAGGAGATTAGAAACAAAGCATAGGCTAGTCCTAATATTGATGCGACGAGTATGACGGTCGGCAGGGCTTGCCAGCCGAGCCAAGCCCCCAGTGCGGCTGTCAATTTGAAATCGCCATTGCCCATACCGTTCTGCCCCCGGATTAGTTTGAACACTTGGTTGATGGCCCACAGTGACGTATAGCCGACGGTCGCTCCCACTAGAGAAGATATGGGGCTGGGGAAATCGCCAGTGTCGACATACTGGTGCGATACGATAAGTCCCAGCCAGACGAGAGGCAGCGTAATTTGATCTGGAAGCAGCGTCGTTTCGATGTCGATAACTAACAACGTTAATAAAGATGCAAGGAAGACAAAGTAAAGCAACGCCGCAATTGAATATCCCCATATCGAGATTGTTCCGATCGCCAACAGGCACGTGATGCTCTCAATCAAGGGATAACGTACCGAGATTGGACTTGCACAGAGAACGCACTTGCCTCTTAGAATGACCCAGCTAATCAATGGGATGTTGTGCCGCGGCGAGATAATGCCTTCGCAAGAAGGGCAGTGGGAGCGGGGATGGACCAGGTCAAATTTCGTTTCAGTTGAAACGTTGATGTGGAGCGCTCGTTGGGCTTCTCGGCGAGTATTTCGCTCGAGCATTAGTGGAAGCCGGTAAATGATTACGTTTAGGAAGCTTCCGATCGCCAGAGCGATGAGTCCCACGAACGGCAGTGTCAACCAGTCCACCGATAGCATTTGGCTTAAATTCTCTATTCCGCTGGCGGACAAATATTTGCACTCCCTGAAAATGGGGTTACTTTCAAGATAACGCCAATAGGTTATACGGAAGCTATATAGATTTCTAAGATTCGAATATTTGTCCTATTAGCTTCTGGGTCCTATTTTCCTTTTTTTGCAGAAGTGATGAAGTAAAAAATCACTCTTTAATTTATACGACGGTCGAAGCCGATGATTAATAGTGGAAGGCGTCAAATTTTTTTAAAGAAAGAACGCCCGCCGCGTGAATCTCTTTATTGAGGAACACTTGTTGAGACGTTAAGCTTTGCGCCGCCCGCGCCGGAATAGCTCAGTTGGTAGAGCGACTGATTCGTAATCAGTAGGTCCGCAGTTCGATTCTGCGTTCCGGCACCAGCTGTCAACGCGAACGCAGAGCCGTCAAACACAATGCATTTTATGGATGAATACGTCTATCGCGCGGTTACGGCGGATTATTCGTTACACCGAAAATATCCTGTCTTATCAAATTGATATAAACAGCTCAGAAGACCGTTTGAATTGTCTGGTCGCGCGCTGCTGTCATGAATATAAGGTTAACGATGACGGTTAAGTATTCTGCAGATCGGACAATAAATTAGATTGATAATTGGAACTTTTAAACTGCGTTTTACCTGTCTCTTATTGTTGTTAAACACTAGATTATTTATATAAGGGTGTTTACAAACCCAGTTTCATTATGTAACTTTATTATAATTTCTTGAAATGGGAATAGTAAGAGGGATTATGGCTGCTAAAAAACTTTCAGTATCCGAGCTTCAAGCTCTTATCCGTGACGCGAAATCTGAAATAGAAAAGCGACAGAAAAGACTGGATCGAGTTAAAGCAAAAGTAGATACGATATTAAAGAACGAGGACGTGACGTTGGATGATCTTTATGCGACGCGTAACCCTTCTAAAAGGCCTGCCGTTGCTCGTAGAAAGCGCAAAGTAAAACCAGTTTACAAGTCCGGGAACAATACATGGACGGGTCGTGGTCGGGCTCCAGGATGGGTCGTTAAGATCTGTGAGAAGGACGGAGTAGACGTCATTAAGTTCAAGACTCTGTCTCAGTATAAGATCTTATAACGTCGCCTAAAGCGCCAATGGCTTCGTAAATATTTTCAAAGCCATTGGATCTTGGTGTGGTCGAGAATCAATGCATGAAGAGACATGTATGGTTTTCATTAGGGACTTTGAGTTTATTTTTCGGGCTCGAAACGTAAAGAGAGATCCATCGGCTCGATATTTTTTGTTATCTCGCCGACTGAAATATAGTTCACTCCTGTTTGGGCGATCGAGACTACGTTTTCGAGTGTGATACCACCGGATGCTTCGAGTTGTATGTTTCCGTCACTAAGTGTTACCGCTTCGTGAAGCTTTTCCATTGAGAAGTTGTCCAGCAATGCCATGTCGACGGCTGCTTCGATTGCCTCCACCAATTGGGAAATCGTCTCGACTTCAACTTCGATTTTGATATGGGGGTTTTGTCGTCGCGCAACGTCGACACTCTCGGTGATCCCGCCGGCCGCGGCGATGTGATTTTCTTTAATCAGGTACGCATCAAATAGTCCCAATCTGTGATTTTTCGCGCCTGCAACCGCAACCGCATATTTCTGGGCTATCCGAAGGCCGGGCACAGTCTTACGGGTGTCTAGAATCTTAGCGCTGGTTTCCGAAATCGCTTCCACATACTGGCTTGCGGCGGTTGCTGTTCCCGAGAGTAGTTGAATAAAGTTCAACATGATTCGTTCACAAGTCAGCAAGCTTCGTGCGGGTCCATGTGCAACTAACAGGGCATCGCCCGGTGTTACGCTTTGGCCATCGTGCACTAGCCATTCGAGGGTAATTGATGTGTCAATTTGCTGACAGGTTTCGTCAGCCCAGGGTTGACCACAGAATACGCCTGCGGTTCGAGTAATCAGATGCGCCGTGGCAAGTTGATCCGTTGAAATCAACGCCGCGTTAATGTCGCCCGAACCAACGTCTTCGACGATAGCGGCTCGGACGTTGCGACGAACCTCGTCGAAGAAGGCCTCGTTGACCGATAGGGGTGATGGATCCATAGTCGTCATTATGTCATTTCAGCGAAATCGAAGAGTCGCGTAGACGTGGTTGTAACCATCGATCACTGGTTATCGAGAGTTACTCGGAAACCATCGATCAATTGCGATGATCGACCCACGGGTGCCGCGATTACACTCGTGGTAATTCACTCGATATCCCTTCCAGCGGGCGTGTTCGGAGCCAATCTGGTGCCTGCTTTTTTTTGTAATGAGCTAAATTTGGATGACCATCCTCAACTTCAATCGTTGGAAGGGATGAAAGTCTCGCCGCACATATATATTACCCGACGCGGTCTGGTGATCCAGTTTGCACCCTTCAATCGAAGGGCATGGCACGCGGGGGTTTCTTCTTTTGGATCACGATTGGCGTGTAACGATTTTTCCGTTGGAATCGAACTAGAAGGGACGGATCGCAGCAAATATACGAATTCTCAGTACCGCAAACTCGCCGTCATTTTGCGGGCGCTCATTGCCAAATACCCCGCGCTCTCGCTTGGCCGAATTGTTGGTCACCAGGAAATTGCACCCTTGCGTAAGAAAGATCCCGGTACGGAGTTTGAATGGGAGCGGATCTATACAGAAGTGGTGAGACATTCGAGCTGACGATGCGTATAGGAATTGACCTAGGTGGTACTAAGATTGAAGGAATCTTGATGGATCGTGAGGGCAACGTCGCAGAAGTGATTCGACTGGCCGTGCCTAGAGAACAATACGATCAAACCGTTCAAACAATTTCGGAACTTGTTCGAGAACTCGATGATGAAGCGGGTATCAAATGCCCGGTTGGAATCGGCACGCCTGGAGCCTGGATTTCCAACCGGTCTGTGATGAAAAATTGTAATTCAACTTGGCTTAACGGACGCCCCTTGCTGGACGATCTGATTAAGTCGTTGAGTCGGCCTGTTCGAATTGCAAACGATGCCGATTGTTTTGCTTTATCGGAAGCTGTGGCGGGTGCGGGTCGAGAAAGTCAATGTGTCTTCGGCATCATTCTAGGTACTGGCGTCGGAGGTGGCTGGGTAATGAATGGCCGACTTCTTGTTGGCCCGAACCGACTGAGTGGCGAGTGGGGCCATACACCCTTGCCCTACTTCCGTTCCGACCGCCATGGGACTTCTGCGGAGGCAGATCTTCCGGATCGAGAATGTTATTGCGGTCGGGTCAACTGTGTCGAAACCTTTTTGTCCGGGCCAGGACTTTCATTGACGCATCGTCTGTTGACCGGTGAAAACCGCGAAGCGGATACGGTTGCGGGCTCCGAGTTCGGCGAACGTTCGTACGCTTTGTATACCTCAATGTTGGCGCGAACCTTGGCCCAGATAATTAATGTGATCGATCCCGACATAATTGTTTGCGGAGGAGGTATCTCTAATTCGAATTACCTGTATCGCGACTTGCCAGTCAAAGTGGCTGAATACGCCTTCACTTCGGAAGGCACTACTCAAATCGTGCCGGCTGAACATGGCGATGCAAGCGGCGCACGCGGCGCCGCATGGCTGAATCCAGCGTAAGATGGTTCATGCTCTACGGGTTTTCGGGCGAAGCATGATCATCGGCAACTGGAATTGGGTGTAATGGCAGCTCGAGGGGATAGGGAGGATACCAATCCTACAGAGACACAAGAGTGGTTAGCTTCGCTCGAATATATTCTCGATAACGAAGGGGTTGAACGGGCTAATTTTTTGTTGAGACGATTGTCTTCTCGAATGACTAAAACGGGCGCCTCGCTGCCCTACACCATCACCACGCCCTATCGGAATACCATCCCAGCCCATCTCGAGGCGTTCATGCCGGGCGATCTTTTCACGGAAAGGCGGATCCGCAGTCTAATTCGCTGGAACGCGCTAGCGATGGTAGTCCGAGCAAATCGTCGGGACGGGGATCTGGGTGGACACATTTCGACTTTTGCTTCTTCGGCGACTCTCTATGAAATTGGATTCAACTACTTTTTCAGAGGACCGACGCCAGAGTACGCTGGAGATTTGATCTATTTCCAAGGGCATAGCGCCCCGGGTATATATGCGCGCTCCTTTTTAGAACGCAGACTGAATGAAGAACATCTTGATAATTTTCGCCAAGAAGTCGGTGGTGATGGACTTTCTTCCTATCCCCACCCATGGCTCATGCCTGACTATTGGCAGTTCCCCACCGTTTCGATGGGCCTTGGACCAATTCAGGCAATTTATCAAGCGCATATCATGAAATATCTTGATTCGCGCGGCCTCATTGCGATGGAGGATCGTAAGGTATGGGCGTTCCTTGGTGATGGCGAGTGCGACGAACCCGAGTCCCTTGGCGCGCTCGGGCTTGCGGGACGCGAGCGACTCGACAACCTTGTTTTTGTCGTCAACTGCAATTTGCAACGACTGGACGGACCCGTCCGCGGAAACGGAAAGATAATCCAAGAACTTGAAGGCGAATTTCGCGGCGCAGGATGGAACGTAATCAAGGTTGTATGGGGGCGATTATGGGATCCGCTCTTCACCAATGACGTTGATGGGCTCCTGCAGCAACGCATGAACGAGACCGTGGACGGCGAATACCAGAATTACAAGGCGAAAGGCGGCGGCTACACCCGCCAAGAATTTTTCGGGAAACACCCAGAATTGCTGAAACTTGTCGCTCACCTATCCGACGATGACATCATGCGCCTCAATCGCGGTGGCCACGACCCCTTCAAGGTGTACGCAGCTTACCAAGCGGCCATGGATCATCGCGGCCAGCCCACGGTCATTCTTGCGAAGACCGTGAAGGGATATGGGATGGGCGATGCTGGGGAATCCGAGAACACCACGCACCAAGTCAAAAAGCTTGATCTTGACGATCTAAAGCATTTTCGTGATCGCTTTGACATCCCTCTGTCAGACAGTGAATTAGAGTCGGTGCCGTATTACAGACCGCCTAGTGATAGTCCAGAAATGGTGTATATGCTCGAGCAGCGGGAGAAACTTGGCGGTCCGATCCCGAGTCGTATTGCCGCCCCATCCGGATTCGATATCCCCTCTCTTGAATATCTTGACAATTTGCTACAGGGCGGCGGCGAACGAAAATTCTCGACGACGATGGGCTTCGTAAGAATTCTATCAACACTTTTGCGGGACGAGTCAATCGGAAAAAGGATCGTGCCGATCGTTCCCGATGAGGCCCGGACCTTTGGTATGGAAGGGATGTTCCGACAATTGGGGATCTACTCTTCGGAGGGGCAACTATACGAGCCGGTTGATGCCGGCGAGTTGACCGCATACCGAGAGTCGAAAGATGGGCAGGTTCTTGAAGAAGGGATCAACGAAGCTGGTGCATTTGCCGCGTGGCTGGCAGCCGCTACGTCGTATAGTACGAACCAGTACACGCTGATCCCCTTTTATCTTTTTTATTCCATGTTCGGATTTCAACGCGTTGGCGATCTCGCTTGGGCGGCAGGCGACATGCAAGCACGAGGGTTTTTGTTGGGAGCCACTTCGGGGCGGACAACTCTCAATGGCGAGGGATTGCAACACCAAGATGGGCACAGCCACCTGCTATCGGGAGCCGTTCCAAACTGCGTTTCGTACGACCCATGTTATGCATACGAGCTAGCCGTGATCGTTCAGGATGGACTCCGGCGAATGTATGTCGAGGATGAACGGATCTTCTACTACATCACCCTGATGAACGAAAACTATATTCAACCGGCGATGCCAGAAGGGACAGCAAGCGGCATCCTAAGGGGGATGTACGAATTAATGTCCTTTGATTCGAGTAGGTCGGCCAGAAAAATTCGGCTGCTGGGTAGTGGTGCGATACTAAATGAAGTAACAAAAGCGTCGACCCGATTAAAGCGCGATTATGGTGTCGACAGCGAAGTCTGGAGCGTCACCAGCTTTACAGAGTTAGCAAGGGATGGACACGACGTTGCGCGATGGAACATGCTGCATCCTGCGGAGGATTCACGCCGCAGTTATGTTTCAGAGTGCCTTGACGGCGACATCCCCGTCGTTGCCGCAACCGATTACGTCAAACTCTACGCGGAATCTATTCGTGCTTTTCACGCCGCGCCGTATCGAGTTTTGGGGACGGATGGTTTTGGACGCAGCGATACGAGGGAACAATTGCGTGGTTTTTTTGAAGTCGATGAGCGATTTGTCACACTAGCAGCTCTAACGGAACTCGCGAGCGCGCAGGTGATCGCAGAGAGCGACGTTGAGGATGCGATTGAAGAAATGGGGATCGCCCCGGATAAACCAAATCCTCGACGATCATGAGCCTCGTTGAGGTCAGAGTCCCTGATGTCGGCGACGCCGAAGAAGTTGAAGTCATTGAAATCTGTATTGCCGAGGGAGACGAAATCCCGGTTGATACTACGTTGGTCGTTATCGAATCAGAGAAGGCGTCCATGGAATTACCAGCCGAGGTGGCTGGGAAAGTTGTCGGAATCAGTCTCGCGGTCGGCGATATCGTTAATGAGGGGGATTTGGTTGCAACCATAGAAACGGATGGCAACCCTGCCCGGACAGATGAAGCGGATAGCATTATCGACGAAGTCCGCGAAGACAAAACGTCTGGGGTAGAGAGACGGCGTTATGCACTGCGAGAGTCGGACGATGGGAATCGCGATGCACCCACTTTAGAAGGCACACCACAGGTCGAAGTACGGGTCCCCGATCTGGGAGACGCCGAAGACGTTGTTGTGATCGAAGTAACAGTTGCACCAGGGGACGCCGTGTTTGTTGACGATCCTATAGTGGTGATTGAGTCAGAAAAAGCGTCGATGGAAATCCCGTCACCCGTAAACGGGAAGGTGAAGTCCGTCGCATTAGCAGTGGACGATGAGGTGGTCGAGGGGGCGGTCGTTGCGGTCATCGTGCCGGGTGACCCAGTTGACGTGGCGGTTGGAACGCGTCAGTCGAATGTCGCTCCAAATACGGTCGCGACCGATCTAGATATAAGCACGCCAAGAATCCGAACGACCCAAACTCTTGAGCCCGGGGTTCGGTTGACTGATGAAACGATTTATGCCGGACCGGCGGTACGCAGGCTGGCTCGGGAATTAGGGGTTGAACTGAATTCTATACAAGGCTCTGGTGCTCAAGGTCGGATTGTTAAGGACGATGTTAAAGCGTACGTCAAGGCGGTTTTAACGAGTTCAAGCGATCCCAACCAAGCTGTCCTTCCGAGCGTGCCTTCAGAGGACTTCACGAAATATGGGACCATCGAAGAGGTTGATCTATCGCGTGTTCGCCGCACCGGTGCCGCGAATTTACATCGAAGTTGGCTCAACGTCGTGCATGTCACCCAACACGATCTCGTTGACGCGACGCACTTGGAAGATGTCAGGGCGAAGATGAAACGTGACGAGGGGATAGAATCGCTTACGCCTCTCGCATTTGTGTTAAAGGCATGTGCACTAAGTCTTGCCGAGTTTCCACGATTTAACGCGTCGCTGAGTCCGACTCTAAGGACGTTGATATTGAAAAAATATTGCCATATTGGTTTTGCAGTCGATACCGATGTTGGGCTTGTGGTGCCAGTGATTCGAGATGTGGACGAGAAAGGTATCGTGGATCTTGCCGAGGAGGTAACAGAACTTTCCCAGCTAGCCAGGGGACGAAAACTCAGACCTGAGCATATGGCAGGGGGTTGTTTTACTGTTTCGAGCTTAGGCGCAATTGGTGGCACGGGCTTTACCCCCATCGTAAACGCGCCTGAATTAGCCATCCTGGGTATCGCCAGGATGGATACTCAGCCGCTTTGGGATGGGCAGCAATTTGTACCCCGAAAAATGTTACCGGTCTCTTTGTCGTACGATCACCGAGCAATTAATGGGGCCGAGGCTGGCCGATTTGTGCGACGGCTAGGACAGATTCTTACCGAACCTGAAAGCTTGCTCCGTTAACGAGTGGGGTCGCCGCTTGTCACCGGTTGCCAAGTTTGTTCTATGCCGTCAGCGGTAGTGCGCGCGACGACGAACAAGTAATCCGATAGACGGTTTAGATAAGCTCCGGTACCGGCTTCAATTAAGGCATTGATTTTGGCACGCCAAAACGTGCGTTCTGCGCGTCGCATTGTCGCTCTTGCCAGGTGCGCGAGTGCACAAATCGTATTTCCTCCCGGCAGAACGAACTCTTGAAGTGGATCAAGCTCTTGATTTAAGAGCGCGATTTGTTGGTCGACGACCGCAGTTTCGCCGGTACAGTCGAGATGACTGGTGCCTGTTGCCACAGAAGCGCCAACGTCGAAGAGACGGGACTGAACGGTCACCAGAAAGGCACGAAATGGACAATGGGCGTCCAGATTGGCGATCAACACGCCCAAGGCACAGTTGGCTTCGTCCAAGGTCCCGATCAATTCCATCCGCTCATGTTCTTTGCGATAGCGCTTACCGTCAGCAAGGGAGGTTTGGCCGTCATCGCCAGTGCGGGTGGTGACACGATTGATCCGATTAGGCATGACGATACTCCGTTGGAGAACCATACGGTAACAGCGTCGGCAGCTGGACGTTAGCTATGTGATTCGCGTCCGCCGTGAACGAACGCTGAAAGGTTAGATGCTGGTGTGACGAGAATTACGAATAAGCTTTCGACACCGATTCGTACAATCCTTGCCAGAAAACGGTTCTTGTGCGAGCGTTGGCGTGATCCTCATAACCGTCGCGGGAGGAGGCTCGATGCTTGTAGAGTCGGCTGGTTTAAGAGGTCGCTTGATCAAGGTGGGTAACTAACGCGTATGCCAAGTTTTGATGTGGTTTCCGAAATCGAGGTCCAGGAAGTCCGAAACGCAGTCGACCAAGCCGCTCGGGAACTCGGCACTCGATTTGACTTCCGTGGAGTTGATGCCGGTTTCGACTTTGAGGAAGGGGAGATCCTGGTATGGGCGGAAGAGGAATTCCAAGTCCACCAGCTGACCGATGTGTTGAAAGAAAAGCTCGCCAAACGGAAAGTCGACGTCGGAGCGCTTGATGCCCAAGCCGTGGAAGCATCGGGCAAGCAGAAGCGCGTGAAGTTTCGACTTCGACAAGGGATTGATCGGGACGTGAGCCGGCAGATCACTAAATTGGTGAAAGATTCCCGGTTCAAAGTCCAAGCTCAGGTGCAGGGCGATAAAGTGCGGGTAACTGGCAAGAAACGTGACGATCTGCAAACGGTGATGGGTTCTCTTCGTGATGCCGATATCGATATACCGCTCCAATTCAATAATTTTCGAGATTGAGAGTTAACTCGCCCCAGCGCTGGCTGGCATCGATTGCCATTTATTGGCATCCACGCATTGTGGCGCTGTTTTTTCTTGGTTTTTCCGCCGGACTGCCGTTCTTACTGGTTTTTTCGACGATGTCGGTGTGGTTGACAGAAAACGGTGTGAGTCGGTCAACGATCGGGTTCTTTAGTTGGGTGGGTATTACTTATTCCGTCAAAGTGTTTTGGGCGCCAGTGGTCGACCGAATTCGGTTGCCCGGGTTTGGCCGACTGGGTCAACGACGGAGTTGGATGTTGGTTGCCCAATTAGGTATTTGCGCGGGTCTTGTTGGCCTTTCCATCATTGACCCGGACCAGAACTTACATGGTGTTGTAGTACTCGCCTTGGTGGTGGCTTTCGCCTCAGCGACGCAGGACATTAGCATCGATGCGTATCGGATCGAAGCCGCGGAAATGGAACGTCAGGCGGCAATGGCGGCTGCCTATGTCTTTGGCTACCGGGTCGCGTTACTTGTCGCAGGCGCGGGTGCTCTCTTGATAGCTGAATTCAGCTCGTGGAGCACGAGTTACGCAATTATGGCTGGTTTGGTTTCAGTCGGCGTAATTACCACATGCATCATCCGGGAACCGGAGCATGATGCATCGATCGAGCAACCTTATACGAATGTTGGTGAACCCCGGCGACAACGTATCGTTCGCTGGTTTCGAAGCGCAGTGGCCGCACCGTTCCACGAGTTCTTTTCGCGCCACGGCTGGTTGGCACTGGTCCTCTTGGGTGTCATCGCGACTTATCGCATCAGCGATATCACCATGGGAGTGATGGCGAACCCCTTTTATCTCGATCTTGGTTTTACCAAGGCCGAAATCGCGAGCATTGTCAAAGCCTTTGGCTTTTCGATGACGCTCGCAGGTGCGGCGTTAGGAGGCATATTTGTGGTTCGTTTCGGACTCATGCGGATGATGTTGATCGGAGCCATTATGGTCGCGCTGACGAACCTCCTCTTTGCCCTTATGGCTGAGCTGACGCCGACGAGGATGCTTCTGGCGATGGTTATCAGCGCGGATAATTTAAGTGCGGGTGTTGCGAACGTGGTATTTGTAGCCTTCCTTTCCAATTTGGTGAATAAGACCTATACGGCGACGCAATACGCGCTATTTAGTTCGGTGATGACGTTGCTCGGTAAATTTATTGGCGGGTTTGCAGGAGTAGTTGTCGACGGCCTCGGGTACACGATGTTCTTTCTCTATGCGGGCGGGATCGGCATCCCGGCGATGCTTCTCGTATTCGCAGTAATGCGATTTGAGATTTTTTCCGATACACCTAAGGTTGCCAGCCAAATTCCGCCAAACTGACATGTTTTCGCGTGACGGTAACGCCTTCTTGAACGAGAAGTTTTTTCTGGCGTGTTGCCTGAGCCCCGGTAAGCGAAATTTCTCCGCGTGCATTGACGACTCGGTGCCAAGGCAATTTGGTTCCCGTTGGGAGATTGCTAAGAATCCGACCGACAGTGCGTGCTGCGTTGGGTAGACCAGCAAGAGCGGCGACTTGCCCATAGGTTGTTACATGGCCATACGGGATTGCAGCAATGATCAACCATATACGTTCATTAGGGGCCGACATTGACATCACCCTATTTCGTCCCCAGATTGTCATGTATGGGCAAGTGGACGCTGGTTTTCTTTTTAACCCCGCTCGTTGAAATGTACATCCTTATCGAGGTGGGTGGCCAGATTGGCGCCACGTCGACGGTTTTATTGGTGGTTATAACGGCAGTAGTTGGCGTGGCAATACTGCGACGAGAAGGTTTCCGGACGTTGACCAAGGGCCTCAGTCGTCTAGAACAAGGTCAAGTGCCTGCGATCGAAGTGGTCGAAGGTTTGCTGTTGGCGGTTGCCGGAGCCCTTCTACTGACACCAGGATTTGTAACAGACTTTGTTGGATTTACGATACTCGCGCCGGTGATACGGAACAATATAGCCAAAAGAATACTCGCCCAAGTCAACCTGAAAAGCCCGGCAGAAAGACCCGCGGGGGCAGGGAAAACTATCGAAGGTGACTTTCGACGCCGACCATAGCGCGAAAAAGAATCGCAAATAGGGGTTGAAACGTATGATTCCATCCCTATTATATGCGTCCCCTGATTAGCACTCTCTCTTTCGGAGTGCTAATCGGATTAAGTAGGAAGGGTATAAACCTTGGGAGACATTTGTTCATGAATATTCGACCCTTACACGACCGCTTGGTTGTGCGTCGGTTGGAAGAAGATACGACCTCCGCTGGAGGGATCGTGCTTCCCGACTCGGCTGCAGAAAAGCCATCGCAAGGAGAGGTTCTGGCCGCTGGCCCGGGCAAAATCCAGGACGATGGCAAACTCCAGAAAATTGACGTGAAAGTTGGCGACAAGGTCATTTTTGGCCAATACGGCGGCAGTACCGTCACGCTTGACGGAGAGGAACTGTTAATGCTCTCCGAGAGTGAAATTTTCGGGGTGTTGGAAGACTAACCAATTGATTCATAGAGGAACTAAGCGATGAGCGCTAAAGACGTAAAGTTTTCAGACGACGCTCGCGGACGTATGCTCGAGGGAGTAAATATGCTTGCGAATGCCGTTAAAGTTACGCTGGGACCTAAAGGACGTAACGTGATCCTAGACAAGTCCTTCGGCGCGCCGACGGTCACCAAAGATGGTGTTTCGGTTGCCAAGGAGATCGAACTGCAAGATAAGTTCGAAAACATGGGTGCACAAATGGTCAAGGAGGTTGCAAGTCATACCTCTGATGAAGCCGGCGACGGCACGACCACGGCAACCGTGTTGGCCCAGTCGATTCTGACCGAGGGCTTGAAGGCGGTGGCTGCTGGAATGAACCCCATGGACCTTAAGCGAGGCATCGACAAAGCCGTGATCGCGGCTGTCGCTGAGATCGACCGCATGTCGACCCCGTGTGAGGATACCAAAGCGATCGCTCAGGTTGGTACCGTTTCAGCCAATAACGACACGCAAGTGGGTGATATTATTGCCGATTCGATGGACAAAGTAGGCAAAGAAGGCGTTATCACCGTAGAGGAAGGTAGCGGTCTTGAAAATGAACTCGACATCGTCGAGGGCATGCAGTTTGATCGTGGCTATCTGTCGCCGTACTTCATCAACAATCAAGATTCCATGTCGGCTGATCTCGATGAGCCGTACATCCTTCTTTGCGACAAGAAAATTTCTAACATTCGGGACATGCTCCCGGTGCTCGAAAATGTCGCGAAGTCGGGCAAACCGCTGATGGTGATTGCTGAAGACATTGAAGGGGAAGCGTTAGCGACATTGGTTGTTAACAACATGCGTGGCATTGTCAAAATTGCGGCGGCGAAAGCGCCGGGGTTCGGGGATCGCCGTAAAGCGATGCTCCAGGACATTGCAATCCTGACCGGGGCGACCGTCATTTCAGAAGAAGTCGGACTTACGCTTGAAGGCGCATCGTTGGATGATTTAGGTACCGCTAAGCGTATTTCGTGCTCCAAAGAAAATTCCACCATCATTGATGGTGCCGGTGAAAAAGGTGATATCGAAGGTCGGATCAAGCAGATTCGCGCGGAAATTGAGGATACCAGCTCCGATTACGACCGCGAGAAGCTACAGGAAAGACTAGCGAAGTTGGCAGGTGGTGTTGCCGTGATCAAGGTCGGCGCATCGACCGAGATCGAAATGAAAGAGAAAAAAGCACGCGTCGAAGACGCGCTGCATTCGACTCGCGCTGCCGTGGAAGAGGGCATTGTTCCCGGTGGGGGCGTTGCGCTCATCCGGGCATTGCAGAATATCGAAGACCTAACGGGCGATAACGAAGACCAAAATGTGGGTATTCAAATCGCGCTTCGAGCCATGACTTCTCCGATGCGGCAAATTGCTGAAAATGCAGGAGACGAACCGGCCGTGGTCGTTAATAAAGTTCGTTCCCTTAAAGGAAATATGGGCTATGACGGTGCCACGGGCGAATACGGTGACATGATTGAGCTCGGGATTCCAGATCCGGCCAAGGTGACGCGGATTGCTCTGCAGGCCGCGGCTTCAGTCGCGGGTCTTATGATCACGACCGAGGCGATGGTGAGTGAACTTCCCGAAGACAATGCTCCGGCGATGCCTGGAGGCGGCGGGATGCCGGACATGGGCGGCATGATGTAAGTCGTCGCCGGCTCAAACCCCGTTCAGAAGTCGTCGCATACTGTGGCGACTTCACAAGCGGGAAGCCCTATGAAAAGCCCCGCCATGTGCGGGGCTTTTTTGTGGGCCCACGTTCGTCGGGAAGCTTCCATCGCGGATGTTGATCAGGTTGGGATTACGTGAATAATCAAGGATTGCGGACGCAGGGCGTTAAAAGTCGCTGTAAAGCAGAGTATGATCGGTGGATGGAGCCATTGAGTTCGGTATAGGGGGAGTTATGGAAGTCGTCGAGTATTTAGTGCGGTGGGGTCACTACATTTTCGGTATCACGTGGATTGGCTTGCTTTACTATTTTAATTTGATTCAAGGCGGGTACATGGCGGCGGCTTCGAACGAAGCAAAAGTCGATGCGTTCACAAAACTGGTGCCGAATGCACTTTGGTATTTCCGTTGGGGCGCCATGTTGACCTTCTTGACTGGACTCGTGCTGCTTGAGGCGGTCTGGAGGTCTGGTCGTTTGGGAATCGATATTGCGGTTGGGGCAACCATGGGGACGCTGATGTTCCTTAATGTGTGGCTCATTATTTGGCCCAACCAGAAGATTGTGATCGCGTCGAACGAAGCGGTCGCCGCTGGCGGTGAAGCGGACCCGGGCCAAGCGGGAGCGGCTGCGACGGCGCTGCTTGCGTCACGAACCAACACCCTCTTTTCGCTACCGATGCTCTTTTTCATGGGTTCGAGTTTTCATTTCCAGCAGGGCCCCGGGTTGCTCGATAACATTTCAGCGCCTGGTCTCATCGTGGCAATGATTATCATCTTGGCGCTTGAGGCCAACGGAATATGGGGCAAGTTGTCGGTAATTACGACCGTCAAAGGTGTCATTCACTCGAGTCTGATTCTGACGGCAGCGCTTTGGGCGGCGGTTGCACTACTGTAGACGACGATGCTAGGACCTATTAGAAGAGGTCTCGTCGAGGCCCTTTTTTTTCAGAGGCTAGGGCGCTAATCTCTCGCGGTTTCTGACGTAGAGACTGAGATATTGAGCGAGCAAACGCCCGAGACAGATTCATCCATATCTGCAACCGGGAGTGGCGGTCGCTATCCTCGGACGGGCCGACCGCTAGCATCCAGAGCGAATAATAGTTCTATTCCTTATAGCCTTTTGCTTGTCATGGCGATAATCATTGGTGTCGGTGGTTGGTTTGTTTACGACGTATTTGAAGCCACTGAGGATGAACTGGAAAAGGCGCGTGCGCGCATAACGCGGTTAGAAGAGCGTGTCCAGATTACTGACGAGGCGGTAACGGAGACTGGCGCCAGTGCCAGCGAACAGATCAATCTTTGGGAGTCGGAAATTCGACGATTGGAACAACAGAGGAAAAGGAACAAAAGTGCGATTGAAGAGAATCAAGCTGCGTTCGAAAGAGGAGCCAAAACGGTATCTGCGATCGAGACCAGTATTCGGGGATTGAAAGCCCAGGTGTCGCGTCACGAAGGGTCGTTCAGC
>CEWR01074731.1_pt1 | contig 22248 bp, 17 predicted proteins | sample 356321 | NCBI WGS metagenome assembly CEWR01 (sample SAMEA2621551, study PRJEB7988) | marine metagenome | biome: marine biome (ENVO:00000447); feature: mesopelagic zone (ENVO:00000213); material: "saline water (ENVO:00002010), including plankton (ENVO:xxxxxxxx)" | depth 790 m
TAACAATCCTGCTAGTTTATTTCCAAATCCTGTCATTGCAAAATAAACGCCCATCATAAGAGAAGCATACTTTACAGGAGCTAATTTTGTAATGTAAGATAAAGCAACTGGAGATATACACAACTCTCCAATTGTATGAAATAAGTAAGCTAAAACTAACCAATACATAGCAGAAGCTCCATTAGATTCGTATTGAGCTGCTGCTGCTGTCATAAAAAAGAATCCAGTTCCCATTATAATTAGACCTAAAATCATTTTAAATAATGACGTAGAAATTTTGCCTTTTAATTTTCTGTTTGCCCAATAACCTGCAACAGTAGTTCCTAAAAATATAATGAACATTGCATTTAAAGATTGAAACCACGATGCTGGTACTTCATTTCCTATAAATGGTAGAGAAAAAGATAAAATTCTATCAGTCTTATCCGATGCATAAAGATTCATTAAACCTCCAGCTTGCTCAAATGCTCCCCAGAAAATGATTACTAATAAAAAAGAAATTAATAAGACAACTACTCTGTCTTTTTCTATTTTACTTAAAGGCTTATTCATTGCATCTTTTTCTTCCTTATTTTCTGAAGCTCCAAGAAAATTACCAACACTTTTTAAATACTTTTGCCCAAAAAGATATTGAACTAAACCTGCAGCCATTCCTATTCCTGCTAAACCAAATCCATAATGCCAACCATAAACCTCTCCAACTGTTCCAACGATTAAACTTGATAAAAATGCACCTACATTAATTCCTATATAAAAAATTGTGAAACCTTTGTCTCTTCTTATGTCTCCTTGTTTGTATAGACCACCAACCATTGTAGAAATGTTTGGTTTTAATAAACCTACACCAGCTATAATTAAACCTAAACCTGTATAAAAGGCCCACATTTCTTCAATAGCTAAAATACTATGTCCAGCAACTAAAAGTATTCCTCCATAGAGAACAGATTTCTTTTGTCCAAGAAATTTATCTGCAATCCAACCACCAGGTATAGAAGCAACATATACAAGCATTGTATACCATCCATATAAAGATAAAGCTTCACCGTTTGTCCAACCTAATCCAGAGTTTTCACCCTGAGTTTGCGCTACTAAGTATAGAACTAATATTGCTCTCATTCCATAATAAGAAAAGCGCTCCCACATTTCTGTGAAAAATAAAACGTATAATCCTACTGGATGTCCAAATAATTCTTTTTGATGTGGTAACTTAACAGTATTACTCATAATTTATTTTTTATTTGTATTGATTTAGTTAATTTTATTTAAATTTTCTTGAATGAAATTTGTCATTTTTGTATACAAGTTTAAACGAGTATTTTTTCCTTTGTAAATTCCATGAGTTCTATCAGGAACAATAAACATGTCAAATTGTTTGTTGGCTTCAATTAAAGAATTGATCATTCTATAAGAATTTTGAACATGAACGTTATCATCTCCCGTTCCATGAACTAATAAGTAGTTTCCTTTTAATTTTTCAGCATAATTTACAGGCGAATTTTCATCATAGCCTGCAGGGTTTTCTTGCGGAGTTCTTAAAAAACGTTCTGTATAAACAGTGTCATAAAAACGCCAAGAAGTTACAGGTGCAACAGCAATGGCAGTTGTAAAAATATCACTTCCTTTTAATAGTGCGTTTGTACTCATGTGTCCACCAAAACTCCATCCCCAAATACCAATATTATTTTCATCAATATAAGAACGTTCTGCTAGTTTTTTGGCTGCAGCAATTTGATCTTCAGTTTCAAATTTAACTAGATTTAAATAGGTTGATTTTTTGAAATCTGCACCCTTAAAACCGGTTCCTCTTCCATCAACACAAACTATAATCATACCTGTTTGTGCTAACATATTGTGCCAATAATCATTGCTTGCATTCCATTTATTTGCCACTTGTTGTGATCCTGGACCTGAGTATTGAAACATCAACATTGGATATTCTTTTTTGGCATCAAAATTAGCCGGTTTCAGCATCCACATATTTAAATCATTTCCATTAATATTGATCGTTGAAAATTCTTTTGGACTCATTTTATAGGCTGATAAATCATCCTTTAATTGCGAATTGTCTTTAATTACTTTTAACATTTCTCCTTCTCCAGAAAACAAAGAATATATTGGCGGAATTTCTGTAGATGAAAACGTATTGATAAAGTAGTTTAAGTTTTTACTAAAAGCAGCAGTATTTTGCCCATCTTTATTACTTAGTAGTTTTTTATTTTGTCCGTCCAAACCAATAGAATAGACACCTCGGTTTGTTGAGCCATTTTCTACAGATTGGTAATAGATCATTTTTTTAGGCTCGTTAAAACCGTAATATTTAGTTACTTCCCAATTTCCTTTTGTAATTTGATTGATAAGTTTTCCGCTAAAATCATAGTGATAGATATGATTAAATCCATCTTCTTCACTAGTCCAAATAAAGCTGTTATCATTTAAAAAAGTAAGATTATCTGTAATATCAATATAAGCTTTATCTGTTTCATTGAACACTAAAGTAGAACTGCTTTTTAAAGCATTTACTGTATGTAATTTTAAATTATTTTGATGACGGTTTAACGTAGTCGCTATTAAAATATTGGCATCATTTGTCCATTTAATTCTTGGAATATACTCGTAATCTCCTAGCGCAATTTTTTTGCTATTTTTTGAAGAAAAATTATACATATGTAAAGTTACATTTGCATTTTTTTCACCTGCTTTTGGGTACTTAAATACTTGCTGATTTGGATAATTTCCTTTGCCTACAATATCCATAGAAAAGGTAGGGACATTCGTTTCATCAAAACGTAAAAAAGCTAAATTTTTGCTATCATTACTCCATTCGAAAGCTCTAACAAAAGCAAACTCTTCTTCGTAAACCCAATCTGTAATTCCGTTTATAATACTATTTATCTTGCCATCTTTTGTAACTTGAGTAATACTATTCTTTTCAATATTTTTGATAAAAATATTATTATCCTTTGCGTAGGCAACTTTTTGATTGTCAGGTGAGAAAATAGGTTCTTGAATATTTTTACCTATTAAAGTAAGTTTTTTTGATGCAATATCATATCCGTAAAATGTACCTTTAAAAGAATGTCTGTAAATTTTTTGAAAATCAGTTCCTAGAATAATTTTAGTTTCATCATTATTAAAACTGTAAGAAGAAAAACCATCTAAATCTTTTAAATCTTTACTATTTACGATAGTTTCAACTTTTTCTAGTGTTTTGTAACTATATTTATCTACGGTTACAGATTTTGTGGCTCTATCGTTATTTAATAAAGAATAAAAATCTCCATTCATAGAATTTAAAGAGTTCATTCTTTTTGGAGAAAAAGTTCCGTTCCAAATTTTTTCTAATGTAATTTCTTTTTTGGTTATTGTTTGTTTTGAATTTGTTTGTGCAAATGCTTTGCAACTAACTAATATTAGAATAGTTATTAAAAGGAACCCTTTTTTCATTATAAATCTTGTATTTGATAATAAGTTTGCCAAGTTTACGTAAAAATCCCCAAAAAATAGTTGTAAAAAGGATAAATCTTGATTATCTCACATTTTTAGAAAGGTTTCAATTATATTTGTTGATTATAGTTCATAGACACATAAATGAGTAAAATTATATCTGGTTTTTCGAAGTTTACCAAAGAAGAAAAAATAGCTTGGTTAACAAAAAATTACTTTCACAAGCAATCCGAAACTGTAAATATTATCAAACAATATTGGAATGTTGATAACGATTTACAACAATTACATGATGACTTTATAGAAAATACAATTTCTAATTTTTACATGCCTTATGGTGTGGCACCGAATTTTCTAATTAATGATAGAGAATATGTAATTCCTATGGTTGTTGAAGAAAGTTCAGTGGTTGCTGCAGCTTCTCTAGTAGGTAAGTTTTGGAGTACAAGAGGAGGTTTTAAAACGAAAGTAATTGGCACAACCAAAATTGGTCAAGTTCATTTTATGTATGAAGGAGATAAAGCCGAGCTGGAAAGTTATTTTAATAAAAATAAAACTGAATTATTTACTTCAACTCTATCCATTACTAAAAACATGGAAAAACGTGGAGGTGGAATTTTAGATATTAAATTAGTTGATAAAACAGCTAAACTCTCAAACTATTATCAACTGCATGTAACTTTTGAAACAAAAGATTCAATGGGAGCAAATTTCATAAATTCTTGCTTAGAAGCGATTGCGAAAAAGTTTGAAAGACAAGATATAGAAATTGTGATGAGTATCTTATCTAACTATACTCCAGAATGTATAGTGAGAGCAGAGGTGAGTTGTAAAATTTTAGAGTTAGGAGGCGAAGATCCTCAGAAGTTTGCAGAAAAATTTTATCAAGCAGTAAAAATTGCAGAAATAGAACCCTACAGGGCGGTGACCCATAATAAAGGAATTATGAACGGAATCGATGCTGTCGTTTTGGCAACTGGTAACGATTTTAGAGCTGTAGAAGCCGGCGCTCATTCTTATGCTTCAAAATCTGGGCAATATTCAAGTTTATCTCATTGTGAAATTAAAGACGGTATTTTTAAATTTTGGATAGAAATTCCTTTAGCCCTTGGAACAGTTGGCGGATTGACAGCTTTGCACCCAATGGCTAAATTATCTTTAGAAATGTTGCAAAAACCATCTGCAAGAACTTTGATGCAAATTATGGCTGCAGCAGGTTTAGCACAAAATTTTGCAGCTTTAAGAGCATTAACTACAAAAGGAATTCAGCACGGACATATGAAAATGCATTTGCAAAATATTTTAAATCAATTTGAAGCAAATGATAAAGAAAAAGAGATTGTTACAAGTTATTTTGATAAAAGAACAGTAACCCATTCTGCAGTTGTAGAAAAATTAAATTCTCTAAGAAAAACCAAAATCAACTGGGTCAATTTTTTAGATGAAAATATAGTAAGAACACAACTGTCTAAATTAAATAAAAATTCTAAGCCTGTTTTTGGGTTGATGAACGCACAACAAATGATAGAGCATTTAAGTGCTGTAACTCAGATTGCTAATGGAAGTTGGGATTTAGATATTTTTGTTTCTGATGAAAAAACGATTCGAAGAAAACCATTTTTAAATACAGAGAATGAATTGCAAGCAGGTTTTAAAGCTTCTTTTTTAGCTGAAGAACCTTACAATTTAAAATTTAATTCCATTGAAGAAGCAATTGGAGATTTAATTCACCAAATTGAAACATTTGTAAAAGTTTTTAAGGATGATAATAGTAGAACGATTATTCACCCATTTTTTGGTGTGCTAGATTATGAGTATTGGAAGATGTTTCAAGTAAAACATTTCACACATCATTTTAAACAGTTTAATTTGTTATGATAAATTTTTACTCAAACGGAAAACTGCTGTTAACAGGAGAATATTTGGTGCTAGATGGAGCAAAATCCTTCGCTTTACCAACAAAATTTGGTCAAGATTTAATTGTTGAAAAAATTAAAGAATCACAAATAATTTGGGGTAGTTTTACGCATTCAGGAGAATGTTGGTTTGAAGCTGTTTTTGATTTACAAAAATTACGCTTAGTTCGTTGTAATTTTAACTCTGATAAAGAAGGAAATGCAGAATTTATAGCAGAAACTTTGTTAGAAATATTAAAAGAAGCAAGAAATTTAAATCCAGATTTTTTAAGTTCTAAAAATGGATTTGTTGTAAAAACAAAACTAACTTTTCCAAGAAATTGGGGTTTAGGAAGTTCATCAACTTTAATAAATTCTATTGCTTCTTGGGCAAAAGTAGATGCTTTTAAATTACTATGGAACTCCTTTAAAGGAAGTGGTTATGATATTGCTTGTGCACAAAATAATTCACCTATTCTTTATCAAATAGAAGATGCAAAACCAAAGGTTAAACAAGTAGAATTCAATCCAACCTTTAAAGAAAATTTGTTTTTTGTACATTTAAATGAAAAACAAGATTCTAAAGAAGGAATTGCAAAGTTTAGAGAAAGTAAACAGAATATTGAAAAAGAAATAAAAATGATTTCAGCGATTTCTGACGCATTTTTAAATGCAAAATCATTAGAAGATTTTGATCAGTTAATCATTGAGCACGAAAGAATTATCAGTTCAATTATCAAATTAAAGCCAGTAAAAGAAAAATTATTTCCAGATTATTTTGGAGAAATAAAAAGCTTAGGAGCTTGGGGAGGAGATTTTGTTTTAGTAACAGGAAACTCATTAACACCAGGATATTTTAAGAATAAAGGATTTGAAACTGTGTTGACGTATCGTCAAATGGTTTTATAATGAAATGTCATATCGAGATAATTTATTAAAGAATAAAATAAATTTGTGTCGATATGATTTTAATAAAGATTTATCGAAAATATTCTGATAAAAAAGCAGAATAACTCGAACAGATAACATAAGAAATGAAAAAAGTAGTAATTATTGGAGGTGGAGCAGCAGGATATTTTACGGCTATAAATGCAAAAGAAAATAATCCAGAACTAGATATTACGATTCTTGAAAAAGGGAAAGATGTTTTACAAAAAGTGAAAATTTCTGGAGGTGGAAGATGCAATGTAACACATGCATGTTTTGAGCCAAAAGAATTGGTTAAATTTTATCCAAGAGGAGAGAAAGAATTGTTGGGACCTTTTCATCAATTCATGACAGGAGATACTTTTGAATGGTTTGATAGTAGAGGAGTTCCTTTAAAAATTGAGGATGACAATCGTGTTTTTCCAGAAGCAAATACAAGTCAAGCAATTATAGATTGTTTTCAAAATGCTGTTGATAAGTTGAATATTAAAGTGTTAACAAATTGTGGTGTAAATTCGGTAACACAAAAAGATAATAAATGGATTATCAACACAAAGGAGAAAACTTTTGAAGCGGATAAACTAGTAATTGCAGCCGGTAGCTCTAAGAAAGTTTGGGAATTGTGTGAAACCTTAGATCATTCTATTATAGAACCAGTTCCTTCATTGTTTACTTTTAATATCAATGATAAAAGGTTAGTCAATTTATTAGGAACTTCTGTGCCTAATGCAACTGTGAAAATTTCAAACACAAAATTAGAAGCTTCAGGGCCTTTGTTAATTACACATTGGGGAATGAGTGGACCTGCAGTTTTAAAATTATCTGCTTTTGGTGCAAGAATTTTAGCAGATAAAAAGTATCAATACAATGTGGAAGTAAATTGGTTGTCTAGGCCAACTGATAAAGTATTAAATGTTTTACTAAACTTAAAAAAGAAAGAACCTCGTAAAACAACTATTTTAAAATCACCATTTAGTGAAGTTTCTAAAAGATTGTGGGAACGTTTTGTTTTTGCAGCAGGAATATTACCGACTCAAAATTGGGCGGATTTAAATAATGTTCAGTTAGAGAATCTAGCAAATCAATTGACAAAAGGAGTTTATAATGCTAATGGTAGAACTACATTTAAGGATGAGTTTGTAACTGCTGGTGGAATTGATTTAAAAGAAATTAACTTTAAACGTTTTGAAAGCAGAAAACATAATAACCTTTTTCTTGTGGGTGAGGTTTTAAATATAGATGCAGTTACTGGTGGGTTTAATTTTCAGAATGCTTGGACAGGTGGATATATTTGTGCCAATGCTTTAAGTGACAATTAAACTTCATTATAATAGAAACGAATCAATCTAATAATCAATTTTTTTTCAACCGCTTAAAAAAAGCTCATTTCGGATAGATATTCTGAATTTAAAATAATAAAAAATGGCACTAACAGAATCAAACGAATTTGCAATAGCAACAAAAGCTCCAGATTTTAAGCTAATAAATACAGTTGATGATGCTGTCGTTTCTTTAGAAGAGCTTAAAGGAGAGAAAGGAACTGTTATTATGTTCATATGTAATCATTGTCCGTTTGTAATTCACGTGAATGGTGCGTTGGTAAAAATGGCGAATGAATATCAACAAAAAGGAATCAGTTTTATTGCGATAAGTTCTAACGATGTTGAAAATTATCCGGAAGATTCTCCAGCGCTAATGAAGCAACTTGCTAAAGATCTAAAGTATCCTTTTCCTTATTTGTATGACGAAAATCAAGAAGTAGCAAAAAAATACAACGCTGCTTGTACTCCAGATTTTTATGCATTTAATGAAGATTTAAAATCGATTTATCATGGGCAATTAGATAACTCTAGACCAGAGAATGGCAAGCTAGTTACAGGAAGTGATTTGCGAAATTCTTTAGATTTTTTATTAGAAAAAAAACCTCCTTTAGAAAATCAAAAACCGAGTATAGGTTGTGGTATTAAATGGAAATTATAAATAGAAAAAGTTTAATATTTTTGTTCTTCTTTGTTTTGTTCTTGTTTTTTAACTTGAACCTGTTCTTTTCCAAATTGTTGTAATTTATTTCTTCTATAGTTTTGAAGTTCTTTTCTTAAATCTTTTTGATGCTTTTCTTCTTCTTCTTCTTCTTCTGAGAAGTCATTTAACATTGTCGATTCCTTAATAAAAATAGGCTCTTGTTGATTATCTATCGTTTTAATAACTCTACCTTGATCTTTAGCCTCTATATCTAGTATTTCACCAAATATAATTGCAACTAAAAGGGCCCCAATTACAGAAGTTTGACCAAAAAAATAGAATAATATAATACTAGAAAATAACCACACCGCCATCCCCATGTTTACGTAATGGTCTTCTGAAATAATTGAAAACTTATTATGTAAGAAATATTCAAAAGAAGCAAGTTCCTTATTTAAATTATTTTTTAAGTTTATAGATAATAATTTAGTTTCTATATTTCTTCTTTGATTTGAATTAAAATCTCTTTTTTGAAGATCTAAAAGTATTGTAATAAAATTGGAGTAAATTATTGATTCATTCCTATCTTCAGTATTATTTCTTAATTGGTAAAAAATCATTAAAGCTTCATCGATTTTCATGCTTTGGAGGTAATTAATGATGATGAAAAAGTATAATTTATAATTAGGAATGATATGTTGTTCAAAATTAATAGATAATTAAAGATATTTAGCTAATATATATAAAAAAAACATTATTTGTGTACATGTATTTAATCTATTTTTAGCTTATAATTAAATTTAGTGTTTAAGTAAACATAAACAAACTTATTATAGAAAACCAAAAACTAAGCTTGGATGAAGTCTTAAGTGGATGTAAGTTTTTGTGTGTGTGAATTATTTAATAGCAAAACTATTTTTTGAATACTTCAATAAACCTCAGTAATATATGTTATTGTAGCAAATAAAAAGGAAATTAAGATTTTATAAAATAGTAGATAAATTAAAGAAGAGTATTTTTACTGACTTTAAAATTCTGTTAAACAAAAGTTTCATTTGTTAAATTTTTGTAACTTTACATTTCGTATGAAGAAAATATTCTCTAAAGTAATGTCAATATTAATGAGTTTTGTAGTGTTATTATCTACAATGTCATTTACTATTAATATGCATTATTGTGGTGATACTTTGGTAGAAACTGCTATTTTTCATAAAGCAAAAGGTTGCGGGATGGAAATGCAGAAATCTTCAACTGAAGGTTGTGTCGTTGTAAAAAAGAACTGTTGCAAAGATGAGCAATTAGTAATTGATGGTTTAGATGAATTACAAACACAGACTGATGCTATTTCTTTCGAGCAACAAATATTTATTGCGTCAATTTTATATACTTACAATAACCTTCCTAAAAGTTTAGATAAAAATGTATCTTCTTATGGAGTATATAAACCACCACTCGTCATAAGGGAACTTTACAAGATTGACGAGACGTATTTAATTTGATTTTTAAACAATAGACGATGTTGTCCTATGGCTTTAATGTTATAAGGATGATTTGTTGTATTCGGTGTTTTTCTAACGTCCAATGTCTAACTATTTAATAATCAAAACTAATGCTAAATAAAAGCATCAAATTTTTAATAGAAAACAAACTCGTAGCAGTACTATTACTCGTCCTTTTTATTGGATGGGGAACAGTAAATGCTCCTTTTAATTGGGATATAGGATTTTTACCTAGCGATCCTGTAGCGGTAGATGCCATTCCAGATATTGGAGAAAATCAACAAATTGTCTTTACAAAATGGGATGGTCGCTCACCTCAAGATATTGAAGATCAAATTACCTATCCGTTAACTACATCTTTACTTGGTATTCCGGGTGTAAAGACGGTTCGTAGTTCATCTATGTTTGGTTTTTCAAGTATCTATATCATTTTTGAAGAAGATATCGAGTTTTATTGGAGTCGTAGTCGCATCCTTGAAAAACTAAACTCATTACAAAATGGTTTACTTCCTCAAGGTGTGAACCCTACTTTAGGACCAGACGCAACAGGGCTAGGACAAATATTTTGGTATACATTAGAAGGTCGGGACGAAAAAGGAAATGTAACTGGTGGTTGGGATTTACAGGAATTACGAAGCATTCAAGACTACTATGTAAAATATGCTTTATCGTCTGCAAGTGGTGTTTCTGAAGTTGCTTCAATTGGTGGATATGTTCAAGAATATCAAGTAGATGTTAACCCAGAATTGATGCGTCAATATAACATTGGTTTGAATCAGATTGTTAAAGCGGTCAAGGAAAGTAATAAAGATATTGGTGCACAAACATTAGAAATAAACCAAGCAGAATATTTGGTGCGTGGTTTAGGTTACGTAAAATCCATTTCAGACTTAGAAAATGCGGTTGTTACTTCTGAAGATTATACATCAATTAAAATTAAAGACATTGGAAAAGTATCATTAGGCCCTGGAGCACGAAGAGGTATATTGGATAAAGAAGGTGCAGAAGTAGTGGGTGCTGTGGTAGTTGCCCGCTATGGCGCGAACCCGATGGAAGTCATTACCAATGTTAAAGAAAAAATTAAGGAATTAAGTGCAGGTTTACCTTCAAAAGTCTTAGCAGATGGTAGCACTTCACAGGTCACAATAGTACCTTTTTATGATAGATCTGAGCTTATTCAAGAAACATTAGGGACGTTAAATGAAGCCTTAACATTAGAGATTTTAATTACGATTCTGGTTATTCTCATTATGGTTTTTAATTTACGAGCATCTATTTTAATTTCTGGATTATTACCCGTTGCTGTCTTAATGGTATTTATTGCAATGAAGTTTTTTAACGTAGATGCAAATATTGTAGCGTTGTCTGGTATTGCAATTGCTATTGGTACTATGGTAGATGTAGGCGTTATACTTTCGGAGAATATTATTAGGCATCTCGATGAAGATGATAAAGTCATTCCGATAGCGCAAGGAATGAGTGGAATGGAATTTCCTAAAAAACTTCCGATTAATGAAATCGTTTATAATGCTACGACAGAAGTATCTGGCGCGATTGTTACCGCAGTAATGACCACTATTATTAGTTTTATTCCGGTCTTTACAATGATTGGTGCGGAAGGAAAATTATTTAGACCCTTAGCCTTCACAAAAACTTTCGCATTAACGGCATCTTTAATTGTTGCTTTATTCTTAATTCCGCCATTTGCAGCCTATTTATTTAGAAGGAAAAGTATTAAGAAAAGCTTTAATTATGCTTTAAACATTGGTCTATTGCTATTCGGTTTAGCGGCTATTTTATATGGTTATTGGTTAGGGGTTATTTTGATGACTTTTGGAGTTGTAGGACTACTGAAACTTCAAGAAAAACTAATTAAAAAACAAGCAAACGGTATTAATATTATTATTTCTGCTTTGTCAATTGTATTTTTATTGGCTGAATATTGGAGACCTCTTGGAGTTGATAAAAGTATCTTTTGGAACCTCATTTTTGTGAGTATTATTTGTTTTGGATTGTTAGGTGTTTTTGTATTATTTAGAAACTATTACACACGTATTTTAAGCTGGTGCTTAGAGAATAAGATTTTATTTTTGTCTTTACCAACAGCAATCGTTATTGCTGGTATTTTCATTATGAAAAACACTGGAAAGGAATTTATGCCATCTTTAAATGAAGGCTCATTCTTATTAATGCCAACATCTATGCCTCATTCTGGTGTTGCTGAAAACAAACGTGTCTTACAGCAATTAGATATGGCGGTAGCTAGTATTCCAGAAATTGAAACGGTTGTGGGTAAAGCGGGGAGAACCGAATCAGCTTTAGATCCTGCTCCCTTATCTATGTATGAGAATATTATTCAGTACAAATCTGAATATATGTTGAATAAAAACGGAGAGCGTCAACGTTACAAAGTGGATGATGATGGCCTATTTGAATTGAAAGATGGACGTTTTATTGCAAATCCAAATATTACAGAGAATGCTAACTTGAGTGCGGTTAAAAGGTCTCAACTGATTGCAGATAATGATGGAGACTTCTACCGAAATTGGAGACCAGAAATAGAGTCACCCGACGATATTTGGAAAGAAATAATAAAAGTTACTAAATTACCAGGAGTAACCTCAGCACCTAAACTTCAGCCTATTGAAACACGATTGGTAATGTTGCAAACAGGTATGCGAGCACCAATGGGAATAAAAGTAAAAGGACAAGATTTAAAACAAATAGAAGCCTTTGGAGTGCAATTGGAACGTGTTTTAAAACAAGCAGAAGGTGTTAAGCAGGAAACCGTATTTGCAGACCGTATTGTTGGTAAACCATATTTGCTAATTGATATTGATAGAGAGGAAATTGCACGTTATGGTATTTCAATACAAGATGTACAAGATGTATTAAAAATTGCCGTTGGTGGAATGGTATTAACTCAAACGGTTGAAGGTCGCGAACGTTATGGCGTGAGAGTTCGTTACCCGAGAGAATTACGAGCAAATCCAAGTGATTTAAAGAATATTTATATTCCTATTGGGAAAGGAAATCAAGTACCTTTAAGTGAGCTGGCATCGATTCGGTATGAACAAGGTCCGCAAGTAATTAAAAGTGAAGACACTTTTTTAGTGGGTTATGTCTTGTTTGATAAATTAGATGGTTTTGCAGAGGTTAGTGTAGTAGAAAATGCACAAGCCTTAATTCAGCAAAAAATTGATTCAGGCGAATTGATTATTCCAAAAGGGATTAACTATAAGTTTACGGGAACATATGAAAACCAATTAAGAGCAGAAGAAACCTTATCTTTAGTTGTACCATTAGCACTAGCTATCATATTTTTAATTTTATATTTTCAATTCCGTTCTGTATCAACATCTTTAATGGTATTTTCGGGGATAGCTGTCGCATTTGCAGGTGGTTTTATAATGATTTGGCTTTATGGTCAGGATTGGTTTTTAAACTTCAGTTTCTTTGGAGAAAATTTACGTGATTTATTTCAAATGCACTCTATTAATTTAAGTGTAGCCGTCTGGGTTGGATTTATTGCATTATTCGGAATTGCAACCGATGATGGTGTTGTAATGGCCACTTATTTGACACAAACTTTTGATAGAAATACTCCAGAAAATAAAAAGGAAATTAGAGCATCAATTGTAGAGGCAGGAGAGAAGCGTATTCGTCCTTGTTTAATGACTACCGCAACAACAATATTAGCTTTATTACCAATTTTAACATCAACAGGACGTGGAAGTGATATCATGATTCCTATGGCGATTCCAAGTTTTGGTGGAATGTTAATAGCACTAATTACCTTATTTGTTGTGCCAGTGTTATTTAGCTGGAAAAAAGAATATCAACTTAAAAGAACAGCAAAATGAAATACATAAATTTCAATATAAAATTAGTCTTGGCTCTTGGTTCTTGTTTCTTGAGTCTCTTTATGAATGCGCAACAATTAGAAACGTTTATAGATGAAGCGTTAGCAAATAGCCCAGAAATCCAAAAATTTGAATTGCAATATAGCATTGCTTCTGAAAAAATAAATGAAGCAGATACGATGCCTAATACCGAATTTGGTGTTGGCTATTTTGTAAGCGAACCAGAAACACGAACAGGAGCTCAACGCTTTAAAGTATCTATTAAGCAAATGTTGCCTTGGTTTGGTAATATCACCGCAAGAGAAAATTATGTAAGTTCTTTGGCAGACGCTAAATATGAAGATATCGTAATTGCTAAAAGAAAACTAATGGCTTCGGTATCACAATCGTATTACAATTTATATGCGAATATGGCAAAGCAAGTGGTGTTAATTGAAAATATTAGGCTACTTGAAACCTACGAAACATTAGCGCTAACATCTGTTGAGGTAGGTAAAGCATCAGTAGTCGATGTGTTGCGATTACAAATGCGTCAAAATGAAATGGAGCAGCTAAACAAGGTTTTAAAGCAACAGTATTTAGCAGAACAAACAAGGTTTAATAAATTCTTAAATCGAGATAAAGGCATAGCCGTGAATGTTATAAACGAATTAAATATACCTTTAGAAGACTTTGACATTAATTCTAACAACTTGGTCTTACACTCTGAATTATTAAAATATGATAAACTCTATTATTCGGTGGAAAAATCTGAATTATTGAATCAAAAAGAAAGCGGTCCAATGATTGGTTTTGGGTTAGATTATATCAATGTAAATAAGAGATCAGATCTAAACTTTAGTGATAATGGAAAGGACATAATTATGCCAATGTTGTCATTATCTATTCCAATATTTAACAATAAATACAAATCAAAAACGAAGCAAAACAAATTGCAACAGCAAGAGATTGTTGCTCAAAAGCAAGAACGTTTCAATACCTTAGAAACGCTTCTAGATAAAGCAATAAACGATAGAATATCTGCAAGAATCACTTACGCAACTCAAACTAAAAATTTAAAGCAAGCCAAATATGCAGAAGGAATTTTAATAAAAAACTATGAAACTGGAACAATAGATTTTAATGCTGTTTTAGATATTCAGGAACTACAATTAAAGTTTGAAATAAACAAAGTAGAATCCGTGAAAACGTACTACATGCAAACGACTATTATTAACTATTTAATAGAATAAGACATGAAATATATTTATAAAATAGAAGGCATGACTTGCGGTGGTTGCAAAGCGTCCGTAGAGAAATATTTAAAAGAAATAGAACACGTTACCAGTGTTTCTATTCATCTTGAAAAAGGAGAAGCAGAAGTTACAATGGATAAAAATATTACAACTGATGTGCTTCAAAAAGTATTGCCAGAAAAATATACTTTATCTATAAAATCAGAAGAAAACGTGTTTGTGTCTTCAAGTATTTCTTCGATGCCAAATGTAGAAGAAGAGAGCAAATTGCAACAACTAAAGCCTTTGTTACTCATTCTCTTTTATATTGCTTCGGCGAGTATATTACTTAATTATAAAGTGTGGACTTGGAAAGAGTTTATGTTAGATTTTATGGGTTTATTTTATATTGTATTTAGTTTTTTCAAAATGTTAGACTTAAAAGGATTTCCAGCATCTTTTAGTATGTATGATCCAATTGCAAAAAGAGTTCCCTTTTATGGTAAATTATACCCATTTATAGAGACTGGATTAGGGTTGATGTTTTTAATGCGTTTTGAAATAGGCATAGCTTTAATGGTAACACTATTTGTCCTAGGAATAACTACTATCGGAGTAACAAAAACACTTTTAGATAAAAAATCAATTCGTTGTGCTTGTTTAGGTACTGCACTTAAATTACCAATGACTGAGGCCACTTTCATAGAAAATACTATTATGATTGTAATGGCTGTATTAATGCTTTTAAACATATTTTAAATTAATAAATTATGATAAAATTACTTACAATATTTTGCTTCACTATTTTAGTTGTCGGTTGTAAAAATCAAACCAAGAGTGAAAAGGAAGAAATGCACAATCAGCATGAAACAGAACAGCAAATAAAACCAACAAAAAAGAAGGTTTTAAGTCCACATCAATCAGCAATGACAATGATTGGAGATGCTCATATTCATATCGATTATTCATCACCAGGAGTTAGAAGTAGAATCATATTTGGCGGTTTGTTGGCCTATGATATGGTTTGGCAAGCAGGAGCTCACAAGGCAACTTGGTTAGAAACAAATAAAGATTTAATAATAGATGGTAAGACACTTGTTGCAGGGAAATATGGGTTTTTCACAATTCCGTCTAAAGACGAGTGGACAATTATTTTTAACACCAATTGGAATCAACACGGAAAAGACGAGTATGATTCGAAAGATGATGTCTTACGATTTAAAGTGAAACCGATTATTTCTGAAATGACAACAGAACATCTAACATATAAAATAAAGAAGACTGATGAGAATGAAGGGACAATTTCATTGGCTTGGGAAAAGGTGTTTATTAACTTTATTTTTAAAGTAAATAATTAATGGTAGAGAACTTGAAAATCGAAAAAATACATTCGTATTTAGATCTTTTTTTAGGTGTTCAATTTTTGTTATGGTTTATAAGTTTACTATCCATAATAAAATTATAAGAGGATAAAAATAAATAAAGATGAAGAAATATAGATTTTATATAGGAACATTGCTAGTTGGTTTGTTTTTAGGTTGGTTCCTTTTTGGAAATTCAGCCAATGAAAACACAGCACATAATCATGCTGAAACAGTTGAGAAAAGTCAAATATGGACGTGTTCTATGCATCCACAGATTACGCAGCCAGAAGCAGGAGATTGTCCTATTTGTGGAATGGATTTAATTCCTGCTGAAAGTAGTGCAGATGGTTTAAGGGTCGATCAATTTAAACTTACTGAAAATGCAATGGCTTTGGCAAATATTGAAACATCTATTGTTGGCAATCGTAAAGCAGAAAATAATGCGATTAAGTTATCAGGAAAGATTGTAGAGAATGAAGAAGCTAATGCAGTTCAGGTGAGTTATTTTTCGGGAAGAATAGAGCAATTAAATGTTAGTTTCACAGGAGAAGAAGTGCAAAAAGGGCAATTGTTGGCAACGATTTATTCGCCAGAATTATATGCAGCACAACAAGAATTAATTACAGCTGCATCTTTAAAAGAATTGCAGCCAGCATTGTATGAGGCAGTTCGTAATAAATTGAAATTATGGAAACTTTCTGAAAGTCAAATCAATGAGATTGAAACTTCTGGTAAGGTCAAAGAAAACTTCCCTGTCTATGCAACAGTTTCTGGTACTGTGTCAGAAAAATTAGTAGAAGAAGGTAATCATATTAATCAAGGTCAGCCTTTGCTGAAAATAGCAAACCTTAGCACTGTTTGGGCAAATTTTGATGTGTATGAAAATCAAATTAATCGCTTTAAAAAAGGACAAGAGATATTCGTGATTACAAATGCATATCCTAATAAAGTGTTTAAAAGTAAAGTAGATTTTATAGACCCTGTTTTAGATGCTAAAACACGAACCTTAAAATTAAGAGTGGTACTTAATAATAAAGATGAGGTATTTAAGCCAGGAATGTTTGTTGAAGCAAAAATAAAAGGAATTACATTAAGTAAAGAAGAAGTTGTAAACATTCCATCAACCGCTGTATTATGGACAGGTAAACGTTCTGTAGTGTATCTGAAAGCAAACCCAAATGAACCTGTTTTTGAAATGCTTGAAATTACATTAGGCAATAAAATTGGTGATACTTATGAAGTGTTAAAAGGATTAAATAATGGTGATGAAATAGTAACCAATGGAACATTTACGGTTGACGCAGCTGCACAATTGCAAGGTAAAAAGTCGATGATGAATAAAGAAGGTGTTAAAACAACAACTGGTCACGAAGAACATCTTGGCGTTGAAAAGTCAACTTCTTTTGAGAATAAGAATGAAAGATTAAACGTTTCAAAGGGATTTCAAAATCAATTAAAAGCTGTTTTTGAGGAATATATTAAATTGAAAAACGCTTTCGTGAAGGATGATTCGAATAACGTAATACTTGCATCAAAAAGACTATTAAATAACTTATCTAAAGTTGATATGAAACTATTAACAGATAAAGAGGGTCATGCTCATTGGATGTCGTTAGAAAAAGTGATAAAAATAGCAGCAACCTCAATTTCAAAAACGTCTAATATCAAGGGGCAAAGAAACCATTTTAAACAATTATCTTCAAATATAGCCGTAGCTTTGGAGGTATTTGGTATCAACGAAAAGGTGTATCATCAATTTTGCCCAATGGCAGATAATAACAATGGTGCCTATTGGTTAAGTAAAGAAGAAAAAGTCATTAATCCTTATTTTGGTGCAGCAATGCTAACCTGTGGAGAAGTAAAACAAGTAATAGAATAATAATAATTAAATTTTAATACAATGAAGAAAATAATTTTAAGTATCGCTATACTAGCAGCGATGGTATTTACAAGCTGTAAGAATGAAGCTAAAAAAGAAACAAAAACGGTAACTACAGAAGTGGCGAAAGACATAGCAATGACTGACCTGTCTTTTGGAGTAAGAGGAAATTGTGGAATGTGTAAAAGCACTATCGAAAAAGCAGCGAATGGTGTTGAAGGTGTAGGAACTGCAACTTGGGATGTAGATAAAAAGAAAGTTGATGTTTCTTTTGATGCTACCAAAACCGATGTAATGGCGATTCATAATGCAATTGCAGCGTCTGGTTATGATACTGAAAAAGTTGCAGGAAGTGAAGAAGCTTACGAAGGTTTGCCAGGTTGTTGTAAATACGACCATGAAATGACAATGAATCTAGATGTTGACAAGAAAGAGGAAGATCATTCAACTCACAACCATTAGAATCAATTAAAAAAGAGCCCTTTTAAGGGCTCTTTTTTAATTTCCTTATAAACTCAAATCAGTTTTTTTATACTTCAAAAATTGGGTCGTTTTTGTGTGGTTTCTTTTTTTTTGATAAAAGCTACAGATACAAGGTTACAATTCAAAGTTATCTCCTTCATTGGCAAAACGAAAACCTAACTTTTCAATTTCTTTTCTCTGTTTGCTATTTTCTTGAAGTGCAGGGTTTGTATGATTAAAATGGATGAAAATCACTTTGTTTTTAGTGGCTAAACTTTCGTTTTGAAATAATGCGATCGTTTCTTGTATAAATGGATGCGGAACTTCAGACATGGCTCTTTTTACTTCATGTTGATTTAAAAAGGTGGCGTCTAAAAAAGCATAATCTACCTTTTTAACTTCTTCAATAATACTTTTATTCCATGTTTTCCATTTATCAATATCAGGAATAAACAATGCAGTTTTTTTTGTTCCTTCAATTTTATAACCCACAGTTTCAGAAAATTCATCTCTATGTGGCACTAAAAAAGGAGTTACTTTTAGCTGCTGATTTAAAATTATGGTAGAATCGTGCTTTATGTTTTTAAGAGCAATATTTTTTAAATCTATTAACTGATTCCAAGGTCCGTTATTGGTTAAAAAGCTTTTCATTTTTGGCATTGCAAAAACAGGAATGTTTTTTTTTCCATAAGCTTCTCGCCCAAAATACATTAAGCCTGTATAATGACCAATATGAGCATGTGTTAAAAATACACCGTCAATAATGGTTTCTTTTTTAAGATGATTTTGTTCTAAATTTGCTAATTGTGTATGCAGATCAGGAGTCGCTTCAAACAACCATTTTTGTTGATTCTCTAAATCTACCAAACCTAAAGAAACGACGCTTTTTCTTGCTGATTTTCCATTGTAAAAATTAGCACAACATATTTTTTGACAACCAATGTGAGGGAAACCTCCATCTTGTGCAATTCCTAAAATGGTAATGTATTGTTTGTAAGTTGTTTTTTTATTTTCAATTTCAGGATTACAAGAAAATAATAAAATTGAAAGAAGAAGAAGTGCACACAGGTTTTTCATCAAAAAGTATATTTTTTTTAAATCTACAAAAAAAGCATCAATTTAATAATTGATGCTTTTTAAATATTTTAATACTGTTTACAAACTAGATAAAAACTCTCCATCCGTAAGGATCTTCTGCTTTGTTTGTTTGTATATCTGTTATTCGTTTTTTTAATTGAGCAGCAAAAGGATTGTCTAATTCTGGTAAATCATAATCATTTTCTTGATATCCAAAACCTGCTATTGGCGATATTACTGCCGCTGTTCCAGTTCCAAACATCTCTTTTAACGTTCCGTTTTTAGCAGCTTCTACAACTTCTCCCACAGAAATTTTTCTAACCTCTGTAGTAATTCCTTGATCTTCTGCTATTTGTAAAATACTTTTACGCGTAATACCATCTAAAATACGGTCGCTCGTTGGGCTTGTAATTAAAGTATCATTTATTCTAATAAAAATATTCATTGCACCCGCTTCTTCGATAAATTGGTGGGTGTTGTCGTCTGTCCAGATTACTTGATTGTACCCTTTCTCTATTGCTAATTGAGTTGGATAAAATTGGGCAGCATAATTACCTCCAGCTTTTGCAAAACCAACACCACCATTTGCAGCACGCGCAAATTTTTCTTCAATTAAAACTTTTACTTTACCCGCAAAATAGGCACCAGAAGGAGCAGTACAAATTATAAACTTATAAGCATCTGCAGGTGAAGCATGAAAACCATTACCTGAAGCAAACATAAAAGGTCTTATATATAATGAACTACCTTCATTTCTAGGAATCCAATCGCTATCAATTTCTAGTAATTTAGTCAATCCTTCCATAAAAATATCTTCAGGAATTGAAGGAATTACTAAACGTTCTGCAGACTTATTTAAACGCTTACAATTTTCTAAAGGTCTAAAAAGCATCATGTTTTCATCAGCATCTTTATAAGCTTTCATACCTTCAAATATAGATTGCCCATAATGAAAAATCTTTGCAGAAGGGTCTAATGTTATCGGTGAATAAGGTTTAATTACCGGTGTTTGCCACTCACCATTTTTAAAATCACACTCTAACATGTGATCAGAATAAACGCTTCCGAAAGGTAAATTATCAAAATCAACAGCGTCTATTTTTGATTTTTTTACACGTTGAATTTCTATATTAGATTTCATTCTTTTTTGTTGATTGTTTATAGTACAAATGTACATAATTTATTTATCCAATGCCTATGAGCATTCTCAATTTTCTTACATTTGTAGTAAATCCTTTAAATATTTATAAGATGAAAAAATTGATTAAATTTTGTGCTGTTACTTTATTGATTTTTGCAGCATGTAAAAATGAAAAAGCAGCTAATAAAACAAAGCAAGATGTAAAACCCGAGATTGTAGCGTTTGATTCTTTTGGAGCTAAAATAACAAAAGACGCAGCATTAAATTCTGATGAAATGTTGTTGAAATTCAACAATTTGAAGGTTGGTGATACGATCAATGTAAAATTTGCTTCTAAAATAAAAGAGGTTTGTTCTAAAAAAGGATGTTGGATGAAATTGCCCTTAGATGATACAACTGAAACGATGGTTCGTTTTAAAGACTACGGTTTTTTTATGCCTTTAGATTCTAAAGATAGAGAAGTTACTATAGAAGGTAAGGCTTTTGTTCAAGAAACTTCTGTAAAAGAATTGCAACATTATGCAGAAGATGCAGGAAAGACTAAAGAAGAAATAGCAAAAATAACAGTATCAAAAAAGGAATTTGTTTTTGAAGCTAATGGTGTATTAATGAAGAAATAATTTTATAAATATTTCTAACTGAGTTTTTAATTTTTGAAGTCATTTCGATGACGCGAGAAACCAAAATAAATAGTTCTATTCTTAAAACCTATACTAATGAAACGTGAAATAATCATAACCTCAGATGGTTCTACAACTATATATTTACCAGATTGGGATGAGCAATATCACTCTAAACACGGAGCTATACAAGAAGCGTATCATGTTTTTATTAAAACAGGATTAGAGGTTGTAAATCTAGATGAGATTTCGATTTTAGAAATTGGCTTTGGTACAGGTTTAAATTCTTTTATCACGTTCTTAGAAGCAAAAAAAAATAACAAAAAAATTGAATATGTAGGAGTAGAAGCCTATCCTGTTTTAGATGATGAAATTAAAAAATTGAACTATGTTTCAGAATTAAATGTACCAAATAGTCAAGTTGTTTTTGATGAAATGCATACAGTTTCTTGGGACGAAAAACATCAAATTTCAGAAGATTTCGCTCTAACAAAAAGGAAACAATTTTTTGATGATATTGATGATGAAAATTACTTTAACCTTATTTATTTTGATGCGTTTGGAGCAGAACATCAACCTAAATTATGGACAGAAACTATCTTTGAGAAAATGTACAATGCTTTAAAAATGGATGGAGTTTTAGTAACCTATTCAGCAAAAGGAAGTGTAAGAAGAGCAATGCAAACTGTTGGTTTTACAGTTGAAAGATTAGAAGGGCCTCCGGGTAAAAGAGAAATGCTAAGGGCTACCAAAAAAATTGGTATTTAGCTATCTTCAGTTATTTTTATCTGTTTAGTTGAGTTTACTGAGAATGACTAAATTTGTTTTAAGAACTAATAATTATAAGAATGGAATTCAAAAGAAAATTTGGCAGAAAAAAAGAATCAAAACCTACAAAAGG
>CEWR01053784.1_pt1 | contig 22159 bp, 23 predicted proteins | sample 356321 | NCBI WGS metagenome assembly CEWR01 (sample SAMEA2621551, study PRJEB7988) | marine metagenome | biome: marine biome (ENVO:00000447); feature: mesopelagic zone (ENVO:00000213); material: "saline water (ENVO:00002010), including plankton (ENVO:xxxxxxxx)" | depth 790 m
ATCCAAAGGACTAATAATTTTTTTATTATTCACTTCAATATTTTTTTAATTTTCTTTTATTTAGCCTTAAAATCAGATTTATCATAAAGGACAAAAATCTTACCGTAAATATATTTCCAATTCTGTGTTTTGTAACTTCTTCTGATAGTTTTTTTTCATTCCTCTCAATATTTATTCGCTGCTTACTAATATCAGCTTTCCATTCATTTTGTTTTATTTGATTTTTACTTCCATTTATCAAATATATCGAAGATTAAAACTACACATAAAACAACTCCGCAGCAATCCCATCCGCTAAAAACTTTCCACCAACAGTAGTTTTTAAACAGTCCTCTACAATCTCCAAAGTCTTCGCCGTTATAAAAGGTTTTGACTGCGTTAATAAGTAGTCAAAATACGTATCTCCAAACTTAGTCTTTAGTTTTCCCAAATCAACTCCGTAAATCGTGCGCAAGCCAATCATCACCGTTTCATTAAATCGGTTATTAATTGTCAATTCTTCCGATTCAAAATAAGACGTTCCTAGTTCTAAAGCTTTTACATACTTGGCATTGTTCGCTACATTCCAACTTCTAGTTTTTTCAAAATAAGAATGTGCAGAAGGTCCTACTCCTAAATATTTGTTTCCTTTCCAATGAGAAGTGTTGTGTTTTGAAAAGTAATTTGGCTTCCCGAAATTCGAAATTTCATAATGTACAAATCCGTTTTTTTCAGCTTCCACAACCAAACTATTAAAATGCGCCAAAGCCAATTCTTCATCAATTGGAGGCATTATTTTTTTCTCAATAAAAGTAGCCAAGGCTGTTTTTTCTTCAACAGTTAAAGCATAACAAGAAATATGATTGATTCCCAAATTAAAAACGCGTTCCATATTCTCTTGCCAACGCTCTTGAGTCAATCCTGGAATTCCATAAATCAAATCAACTGTAATATTCTCAAAATATTTTATTGCGAGCTCTAAACAATGTATTGCCTCTACTGAATTATGAGCCCTATTCATCATTTTCAAATCTTCTTCAAAAAAGGATTGCACTCCAATACTCAATCTATTAATTTTTGATGCTGCCAATTCTAGAATAGTAGCTTCATCTAAGTCATCAGGGTTTGCTTCTAACGTAATTTCTGCAAACTCAATCACAGTATAATTCGCATAAATCACAGCTAAAAAAGAATCTATTTCTTGCTGCGTCAACAAACTAGGCGTACCTCCACCAAAATAAATAGTCTCAATAACATCTTCTTTAAAACCAATTGATCGCTGCACCAATTCCTTTTGAATAGCGAGCAACATTTTTTCTTTATACCTCAGCGAAGTAGAAAAATGAAAGTCACAATAATGACATGCTTGTTTGCAAAAAGGGATGTGAATATAAATTCCTGACATTAACTAGTGTTGAGTGTTGAGTGTTGAGTGTTGAGTGTTGAGTGTTGAGTGTTGAGTAATTTATTTTTTTGGACTAACAACCCAAAACTAAACACTAAAAACTTACCTAGTTTATTTTATAGCGAATATTTTCTTTTTCCATACGAGCAAAAAACTCTGCGCTCGCATTTAACTTCATACCTCTACTGGGCATGGTCAAATCTATTTTTTCTTTTCTTTCACGAATGGCAAATTCTAATTTTTGTTTACCAGCAATAGCATAATCGGACAAGACAGTATTCAAATGATTGATATATTGCTTGGTTACTTCATTCATGTTTAATTGAATCGTAATTTTTTCACATTTATCATCCATTACATCATGCAATAACATAAAATTGGTGAATTTCAATCTTGGCTCTCCTTGAATTCCTGTTTCTTTATTTGGCCATCCTGGTTGTAAAATTGCATTGACATACAAAAAAGTATTCTCTGTCAAAAAAGGCCTGAATTGCAAATATTCGTTCCCAAAAATCCGAAACTCATGACTGTCTCCATAATCTTCAATAATAAAAGTAGCCCACCCTTTCCCCATTTTAGAAACTCGATGCTCTACACTTGAAACAATGGCACCAATACTAAGTTTATGACCAAGATAATTTGTCATATCCCCTTTAAAGGCAGACAGTTTAGTATTACAAAAACGCATTTCATTTTTAAAATCATCTAACGGGTGTGCAGAAATATACATTCCTGTTACTTCTTTTTCTCTTGCTAGTAGCTCCATGGTTCCCCATGTTTCACAACCTGGAATATCTGGTTCTGGAAACGTAATTTCAGAAGCTTCACCAAAAAGAGACACTTGAGAAGAATTTTGACTCTCTTGGTATTTATTTCCGAATTTTAAAGCTTTCTCTAAAAACGTGGATCCTTTTTCATCTTGCACATAATACTGCGCTCTATGTGTGCTTGTAAACGAATCAAAACCTCCTGCTAAAATCAATCCTTCTACTGCTTTTTTACCTGCGATTCTTAAATCAATTCTTTTGACTACATCAAAAATAGACGTGAAATTTCCGTTTTCTTTTCGCTCTCTAATAATTTCTTCAACAGCATTTCCTCCTACTCCTTTTATCGCTGCCATTCCAAATCGAATCGCCCCGTCTTCATTTACAGAAAACTTCAAAAATGACTCGTTTACATCTGGCCCTAAAACCGTAATTCCGGCTCGCTTACATTCCTCCATAAAAAAGGCAACCTGCTTGATATCACTTAAGTTATTCGAAAGCACCGCTGCCATATATTCAGCAGGATAATGTGCTTTTAAATATGCCGTTTGATACGCAATCCAAGCATAACACGTAGAGTGAGATTTATTAAAGGCATAGGATGCAAAAGCCTCCCAATCTTTCCAAATTTTCTCTAAAGGCTCCGCGGCATGACCTCGCTCTACAGCCTGAGTGATAAACAAAGGTTTCATCTTTGCCAATACCGCAATTTGCTTTTTCCCCATTGCCTTACGCAAAGTATCTGCCTGACCTTTTGTAAATCCGGCCAAATCTTGAGAAAGTAACATTACTTGCTCTTGGTATACTGTAATTCCGTAAGTTTCAGCCAAACGCTCCTTCATTTCTGGAGCAGGCAAATCGTACATAATCTCTTCAATACCGTGTTTACGGTTGATAAAACTTGGAATATATTCTATCGGTCCTGGTCTATACAAGGCATTCATTGCAATTAAATCCGCAAAAACAGTCGGTTTTAATTCCTTCATGTATTTTTGCATTCCAGCAGATTCATATTGGAATATTCCAACGGTCTCTCCTCTCTGGAACAACTCATATGTTTTTACATCATCAATGGGAAATTCCTCTGGATCTAAATCTACATCGTGTCGTGCTTTTACAATTCTACAGGTATGCTTTATCAACGTAAGGGTCTTCAGACCCAAAAAGTCCATTTTTAGCAGACCGGCATCTTCCACCACCGAGTTGTCAAACTGGGTGACATACATATCTGAATCTTTCGCAACCGATACGGGTACATATTTGGTAATATCATCAGGAGTAATAATGACCCCACAGGCATGAATTCCTGTGTTCCTTACAGAACCCTCTAAAATTCTTGCTTTGTTAATCGTTTCAGCAGTCAAATCGTTTCCTTCAGAAATACGTTTTAGCTCGTTGACCATTTCTACCTCTTCCGAACGCAATTTACCAGACAGCTCTTTGTCACTCAGTCCGAAAATCTTTTTCAATTTCATTCCCGGAATCAACTTCGCAACTCGATCCGCTTCATATAAAGGCAAATCCAATACACGTGCAGTATCACGAATAGACGATTTTGCCGCCATGGTACCATAGGTAATAATCTGTGCTACCTGATTGGCACCATATTTATCAATTACATAATCAATAACACGTCCACGTCCTTCATCATCAAAATCAATATCAATATCGGGCATGGATATACGTTCTGGATTCAAAAAACGCTCAAAAAGCAAATCGTATTTGATAGGATCAATATTGGTAATCCACAAACAATAGGCTGCTACCGATCCGGCTGCAGATCCACGTCCGGGTCCTACCGAAACGCCCATATCCCGAGCGGCTCGAATAAAATCTTCCACGATCAAGAAATAACCAGGATATCCTGTTTTCTCAATGACCCCCAGTTCTAAATCCAATCGCTCTTTGATCTCTGGTGTAATTTCTCCATATCGTTTCTTAGCACCTTCATACACCAAATGTCCTAAGAAATTATTCTCTCCTCTTTTTCCTGCATCTTCCAAATCCGCAGCATCCATAAATCGCTCAGGAATATCAAAGGCAGGCAACAATACGGCACTTGCTAATGTAAACGGAGTGATTTTATCTACCAAGCCTTGAATATTGGTAATAGATTCTGGAATATCAGCAAACAACTCCTTCATTTCTTCTGGAGATTTAAAGTAATACTGATCATTTGGCAAACCAAAACGGTAGCCTCTACCTCTACCAATGGGAGTGGCTTGTTTTTCACCATCCTTTACACACAACAAAATATCATGCGCATTGGAATCTTCTTTGTTTATATAAAATGTATTATTTGTAGCAATGGTTTTTACATCATATTGCGCTGCAAATTTCAATAATACTTTATTGACAACATTTTCATCTTCCTGTCCGTGACGCATTAATTCGATATACAAATCGTCACCAAACTGTTCTTTCCACCACACCAAAGCTTCTTCGGCTTGCTTTTCACCAACGTTTAGTATTTTACTTGGTATCTCACCATACATACTCCCTGTAAGCACAATAACATCTTCTTTGTATTTTTCAACAACCTCTCTGTCGATACGTGGTACATAGTAGAAACCATCAACAAACGCAATAGAAGACATTTTCGCTAGGTTTTGATACCCGTTTCTGTTTTTCGCCAATAAAACTACTTGATTCCCATTGTCTTTTTGTGTCTTATCAAGATGGTTTTTACATACATTAAATTCACATCCTACAATAGGCACTAATTCTTTACCATCAAAAGTTTCCCCGGCTGCTTCCGCTTCTTCTTTTTTGGCTCTGATTCCTTTATTAAAACCATCGACTGCATTTGTAAAGTGAAAAGACGCCATCATATTGGCAGTATCGGTCATGGCAACGGCAGACATATTGTGTTTTCCTGCATTGTTTACCAAAGCACCAATTTCTATCGTTGATTGTAAAATAGAATATTGAGTATGATTGTGTAAATGTGCAAAAGGAACTTCTTGTAACTTTTCTAAACTTTCTTTTACATTAACACCTTTCCCCTTCGCTCCTTCTTGAGCAGATTGGCGTTTTCTTATTTTATCACTTTCTTTTTTAAGGTTTAGGTGTTTTAAACCTATTACTGCAATCGTAGTTGGATTTGCCTTTTTAAAGTTGACGAAATACTCCTTAGAAACCTCTAACTGCTCTTTCGTAAATCGTTCTCTTCTTAGCAATTCGAAAAAACAACGTGTTGTTGCTTCCACATCGGCAGTTGCATTATGCGCATCACCAAAGCCTACTCCAAATAAATAATGATGCAGCTCGGTTAAGGTTGGTAATTTAAATTTACCACCTCTACCTCCTGCTATTTGACACATAGAAGCAGTAGCTTCTGTACAGGTATCTAAAATTGATAACGAATTTTTATCAATATCTTTTAAATCATCAATCGCTAGTACTCTATTTGCAGGCTGTTTGGCGATAAAATCATATTCTTCTAAGTTGAAACTATCAAATTCAAAAGCTTTAAAATTAGGTTGTATGCCTGCACGAATAAATTCGGCTCCCATAATATTAACATCAAACGTAACATTTTGCCCAACAAGAAACTTTGTTTTACCCAAAATCTCATTGAACCTTTCTAAACTTTCTAAAAACGGAATTCCTTGTTCCTGTGCTAATTCTGTAGATATACCATGTATTTTTTCTGAATCATACGGGATATTAAAACCGTCTGGCTGCACCATGAAATTATCATGCTCCAGAACCTTTCCCATAGCATCATGCAATTGCCAAGCAATTTGAATACATCTAGGCCAGTTGTCAATATCTGTCATTGGAGCCTTATAACTCTTTGGCAATCCGGTAGTTTCAGTGTCAAAAATTAAATACATAGAGAAATGGTATACTGTGCTTTTTAGAAGGTTTAAAAATACAAATAATTCAAACTATCTGAACAATGAGTTATCAACAATAAATTAAATTTTAAACACAAAAAAAGACAGTCTGTTTTACCATTCTGTCTTTTTTTATTTTACACAGCTAAGTTTGTATTCCTTATTTCAAATAAGAGTTTAGCATCCAAATTACTTTTTCAGTTTCTGTAATATAATCACTCATTAAACTTGCGGTCCCTTCATCTGTTGCATTTGCTGCATCTGCAAGAATTTCACGTTCTTGAGAAATTAGAACTGCAAAGTTTTTCAATACAATATTTACGCCTTCAGTACCATCTGTAATTCCTTTTGCTTCCTTAATATTTGCTTTTTCTAGATAATCTGTAAACGTATGCAACGGTTCTCCTTCTAATGTTAAAATCCTTTCCGCGATTTCATCAATTTTAAGCACAGCATTGTCATAAAACTCTTCAAATTTCAAATGCAATTCAAAAAAGTCTTTTCCTTTGATATTCCAATGAAACCCTCTTACATTTTGATAAAACAACTGATAATCTGCCAACAACTGATTCAATTTAACAACCAATACTTCTGCTTTTACAACTTCTATTCCTATACTATTCTTCATAATTTATTATTTTAAATACTGTTCTATTGCTACATGCAATCCTTTTGCAACTTCAAGCCCTAATTTTGGACTCACTCGAAACCAATGACATATTTGACGATTGATGATTTCATCTTTCTTTCCTCCTGAGATTCCACTCATAGAATCTACAATTGTATCAATTGTTCTTTGTTTTTCTTCTTCTGAGAACACATTTTCAAACAAACCCCTAGGCTGTGAAAAGTGATCGTCCTCATTTTCATTCCTATCAAAAAAGCCAATTTCAGCATCTTGGATTTTATAAGACTCGTCTTTTACCGTTTCTGCTTCAGTACTTGAATCAAAACTATTTGGAAAATAATTTGTTGTATCTCCTCCATTCCCATCAAAACGCATGGCTCCGTTTCTATGGTAATTGTTTGTCATATACATACATTTATTTACAGGCAACGCATTGTAATTTGCTCCAATACGGTAACGCTGTGCATCTGGATAAGCGAAAATTCTACCTTGTAACATTTTGTCTGGAGAGAAACCAATACCATCTACTATATTTGAAGGTGAAAAAGCAGCTTGCTCTACATCTTGGAAATAATTTTCAGGTATTTCATTCAATTCTATCTCTCCCACATCTAATAAAGGATATTCTTTATGAGACCATACTTTTGTCAAGTCAAATGGATTCCATTGAAAATTTTGAGCCTCCGTTTCTGTCATCACCTGAATTTTCAATGCGTATTTAGGAAAATCACCTTTAGAAATAGCACGCATTAAATCTCGCTGAGCATAATCTGGATCTTCTCCTTTTAAACGCGTTGCCTCTTCATTAGACAATGTCTTTGTTCCTTGCATTGATTTATAATGAAACTTCACATACATCAGTTCTCCAAGATCATTTAGCAATGAAAACGTATGACTTCCATACCCATTCATAAAACGGTAACCGTCTGGAATTCCTCTATCTGACATTAAAATCAGCACTTGGTGTATACTTTCAGGATGCAAAGACCAATAATCCCAAACAGCAGTTGCGTCTTTTAAATTTGTTTTCGGATTTCTTTTTTGTGTATGCACGAAGTCAGGAAATTTTTTCGGGTCTTTGATAAAAAAAACGGGCGTATTATTACCCACAATATCCCAATTTCCTTCTTCGGTATAAAATTTAACTGCGAAACCTCTTGGATCTCTTTCAGTATCCGCCGATCCCATTTCACCACCAACAGTTGAAAAACGAGTAAAGACTTTTGTCTCTTTTCCTATTTCAGAAAACAGCTTCGCTCTCGTATATTTTGAGATATCATGCGTAACCGTAAATTTACCAAAAACACCTGTCCCTTTTGCGTGCACAACTCTTTCTGGAATTCGCTCTCTGTTAAATAATGCTAATTTTTCTTGAAGGAAATAATCCTCTAATAAAACAGGACCTCTTTTGCCTACTGTTGCACTATCTTCATAATGATTTACTGGGCAACCATTATCTGCTGTTATTTTTTTAGTGTTAGGCATATATTTGATTTTTATTAGTACAATACAAAGGTGCAAACAATCTTCACATAATCCAAATTGATAGTTTTTATTTTAGCATCGACAAAATTGATGAAACAGTTTCTAAATACTAAAAATTTAATTTCTAAAGTAAACGGAACCTAAAAAGAATACTCCAAAAGTAAAAATCAATATTTAAAGAACTAAAGATAACAGAATTACATTTATAAAGACTAAGAAAATCTAAAATAATCGAAGACAAGCAAAACAGTAATCTCACTAAGAAATGTTAACATCTAACCGCTTAAAAACCAAAGAATTATTTTTCAAAAAACTTATTGAAAATTTCATAAAAAAGTGTAATTTTGCAGCTTATTAATAATCAAGGTCGAGAACCTTAAAATTTAAATTATGTCAGTAAAAATTAGATTACAAAGACACGGTAAGAAAGGAAAACCATTTTATTCAATCGTAGCAGCAGATGCACGTTCTAAAAGAGATGGTAAATTCTTAGCAAAATTAGGAACTTATAACCCTAACACAAATCCAGCAATTATCGAATTAGATGTTGACGGAGCTGTAGCATGGTTACAAAACGGAGCACAACCTACAGATACTGCGAAAGCAATTTTATCTTACAAAGGTGCAATGTTAAAAAATCACTTAATTGGTGGTGTTCGCAAAGGAGCAATTACTGAAGAACAAGCAGAAGAAAAATTCAATGCTTGGGTTTCTGAAAAAGAAGCTAGAGTTCAAGCTAAAAAAGACGGATTATCTGCTGAAGAAACTGATGCAAGAGCGAAAGCATTTGCAGCTGAACAAGCAGTAAACCAAAAACGTATTGATGACGCTCAAGCTGCTGAAGATGCTATCAAAGCTGAAGCTGCTGCCGTTGCGGCTGCCGCTATTGCTGAAGCAACTGCTGCTGCTGCTGCTGCTGCAGAAGAAGCTGCTCCTGAAGCAGATGCTACTGAAGAAAAAGCTGCTGAGTAATTCATTTTAACGAGATGCGTAAAGAAGATTGTTTTTATTTAGGCAGAATCGTTAAGAAACACAGTTTTAAAGGGGAAGTTGTAATCAAACTTGATACAGACGAACCTGAAATGTACAAAGAAATGGAATCCGTTTTTGTCAATCTTGGCAATAACTTGATTCCATTTTTTATTAAAGATTCCCTCCTTCAAAAAGGAAATCAATTGCGTGTTCGATTTGAAAATATTGAAAACGAAGAAGATGCAGATTCTATTTTAAAAGCCGGTATCTACTTACCGCTTGCAATGCTACCTAAACTTACAGGTAAGAAATTTTATTTCCACGAAATTATCGGATTCGAAGTTGAGGATGAAAAATACGGAAATATTGGTGCTATTACAGGTGTAAATGACACCACTGCACAACCTTTATTCGAAGTAGAAAAAGGTGCTACACAAATTTTGATTCCTATGATTGATGCTTTTATTGTCAAAATAGATAGAGAAAACAAAATACTCTTCCTAAAAACCCCAGAAGGCTTGATGGATATGTACTTATAGAAAAAGTGATGCGTTTTGAGTCGTGAGTTTTGAATAAAAAAGCGCAACACTAAAAACTAAAAATTCAACACTAAAAACTCCCCTCCAAAGATGAGCAAACCATTTCAATTCAAAGAATTTACTATTGAACAAGATCAATGTGCGATGAAAATTGGTACTGATGGTGTTCTATTAGGAGCGTGGGCAACAGTAAAAAATGAATTTTCAATTTTAGACTTAGGAACAGGAACTGGAGTCATTAGCTTGATGCTTGCACAGAGGAGTAATGCTGAAATAATAGAGGCTATTGAAATTGATGCTCCTGCTTTTGAACAGGCCATGAGTAATTTTGAAAATAGCGACTGGAGTGATCGTTTGTTTTGTTACCACGCTTCTTTACAAGAATTTACAGAAGAAATTGAGGACAGCTATGAATTGATCATTTCTAACCCACCCTTCTATACTGATGCAAATCCGTCTGAAAATAAAGAAAGAAGTACCGCTCGTTTTGAAGACGCGATGCCCTTTACACACCTTACAAATGCAGCCTCAAAATTATTAGACCCGAATGGAATATTTGCTGTGATAATCCCTTTTAAAGAAGAAGAGAATTTTGTGGCTTTAGCAAAAGAAAATAAACTTTATTTAAACAGAGCCTGTAGAGTAAAAGGAACTGAAATAAGTGCTATTAAAAGAAGCTTGTTAGAATTTTCATTTACAGAGTCTCCTATTACAGAAGAAAATCTTACTATTGAAATTGAGCGTCACGTATATACTGAAGCTTATAAAAATTTAGTACGAGATTTTTATTTAAAGATGTAATCTAATCTTAAAGAAACAAGAAGTCATTTTTCATTTCCAGGCCTTAATCAATAGCTGCCATTTCACACATAATCTCAGCTCGTATTTTCAATTGTTCGTTCATTTTATGAAAACTACTTTTAGTATCCGTATCCAAGCTTTTGGAAAATAGAGGAAGTAGCAAACCGTTAAAGACTTCACTTTGCTCAAAAGTTGTGGTACCATCAGTATTCTCGATTAGAAAAAAACGATGTTCTCCATCAAACAATCCTTTAAACAAAAGATGCCCTAACCATTTGAATTCCGAATTTTTATTCAGCGTCACAACCTTCGGTTTAAAAGACATTCCATGAAATTTAACGTGGAGCTTATTGCCTATCTCAACCGCTCCGGTAATAGATTTTATAAACGGATTCCATTCTGAATATTTTTCAAAATCCATCAATACATTCCATACCGTTTCTTTGTTTGCATTAATTTGAATAGCTGTTTTTATTTGCTTTGTCATGATCTCTATTGTATACCACAAAATTAGATACAAAGACAACGATCCCTCTTGATAAAAATCAAGAAATCTTTTTGCGACGTATTCTACTGAACGTTTCTGGAGTCATACCCAACATAGAGGCTATGTATTGCAAAGGCACCTGATTAAAAAGTTCTTTATTAAATTCAAACAACTGATCGTAACGTTCTTCAGCGCTCAAGGAAAGATGAGTAAAAACACGATCTTCTAGAGTTACAAAACAGCCTGCTATAAATTGTTTTTCCATTTCACTCCAGTTTGGGACAACCGAATTTAACAACTCATAATTTTCTTTTTCTATTGTATATAGTTTGCAATCGGTCAACGCTTGCATATTCCATCTTGCTCTTTGTTTAAACGTAAAGCTATAAAGATCGGTAATAAAATATCCCTTAGAAGATATCCATTGTGTTATTTCTTTATCCTTGGCATTTGCAAAAACTCGGATAAATCCACTTTGTACAAAACTTAACTTTTCACAATACTGCCCCTCCTTAATAAAGTACGCTCCTTTTTCAAGTGTAGTTTCGGAAAACAATCCTGTAACCTCTTCAATATTTTCATTTGTAATTCCGAAATATGAGCTTATGTATTTTTGTAGTTCTGTCAAGTTTTACTTTTCTTTTGCTATTAGACATTATTGTTTACAAAACATATTTTTCAAAACAATCTTGTAATTCTTTTTCCGGATCAACACATATTCCTGAATGCGTTTTAGAACTTTGAATAATCGTACTTCTGCAAGCTGCTAACCAACGAAATCTATCTGACAATTCCATCTCTCCAATTCTTCCTCCTTTAGAACCGCCATCGCAAACTAACTTCCAAGCATCTAAATAACTTTCTAAAGATTCGAACTCAATATCACGAGAAAACGCTTTCAATTTATCTTGATCGATAAAATATTTTATTCCAAGAAATTTTTTGCGTTTGGAAAACAAAAGCACCCCAATATTAAAGAACTCTTCTCGTTCTACCTTTGGAACAACTCTAATGATCGCATATTCAAAGGTAACTCTATCTTGCATCTTTCGCTTCTTTAACCAACACATCTACCATAGATAGCTTGGCGTTTATAAATTCAATATAGGCTGCTCTCATATCGTTTGAACTCATCGTGTCTGCTTCACTTAACAACCAATCTTCGGGAATATTAGAAATAATCTCAGTGATTTTCTCTTTCGTAAACATTTGTTTGATTTCATCGGCCGCTTCTGATAACTTAGTCGCTTGTGGCAACAGCACATGTTCTTTTATCAACGGAAAGGTTCTAGTCAAATGCTTTTCCCAGTTTTTCCAATCGTGATGAAAATAGAAACTAGCCCCATTATCAATAATCCACAATTCTTTATGCCAGTTTAAAAGATTTGTGTTTTTTGCTGTTCTATCTATATTACTAATTAGACTATCCAACACCACTACTTTTGAGGCTATAAGAGAACCTACATGAGTAACCAAAGGATCAAAAGTAATCGCACCAGATAAAAAGTGCAAGCCCAAGTTTAAACCGACGCTAAACTTTAATAAATCCTGAATTTCTTCGTCGGGTTCTGTTTTACTAAAGGAATCGTCTAGATTCATAAAAACCAATTCCGGAACATTAAGACCAATGGAACGCGCAATTTCTCCACCAATAAATTCGGCAATCAAGGCCTTCTTTCCTTGGCCTGCTCCTCTAAATTTTAATACATACAAAAAATCATCATCTGCTTTTACAATAGCAGGCATAGAACCTCCCTCTCGCAAAGGCTGTATATACTGTACTACATCTACTGTTCGAATATCAATTTTATTCATAGTTACGAATTTACTAAAACCAAGTAAAACATAAGTACCAATTACTCAAAAAAAAACTCAAATTTCTTTGAGGTTTTTTTATACTATTTATCAAGTTATTTTCTATTTTAAATTCATCCAGCTACCACCATTGTAACATTCAACGCCTGCACTTTTTAAAATTGATGTTGCAGATCCACTTCTCATTCCACCAGCACAACAAATAACTACTGGTTTTTTCATCTTATTAATTTTAGTTATCTGGCCACTAATATCGGGTAGCGGCATATTAAGACTTCCCTTTACGTGTCCTTGTTGAAACTCACCTTCTGATCTAACATCAATTATTACAGCTCCATTTGCTAACACGTCCTGTATCATTTGTTTCTTCTTTTTACCAATTCCTAATAAGTCCAATAACCCCATATTTTTATTTTTTTATTTGCGTTTACCCAAGCCTTTATACCAACTTGTAAATGATAAACAGAATCATACCTCTTTTCTTTTAAAAAGACAACTGCCTTTCTGCTTCTATTTCCCGACCTGCAATAGATATACAATCTTTTTTATAGAGAGTAAACTGAATTGTTCCTTAAGTTCTGGACCCAGAATATCTAAAACTGCAGCTCCTTCTATAATTCTATCCGAAACTTCGCTCGGAGTTCTGACATCTAATAAATAAGCATATTCTTAGGAAATATGTTTCTCAAATTCTAAAACACTTAATTTAAATTTATTTTCTCCTTTTTTTTAATACAACCTGCTAAAAAAACCACCAAGAATAACAATATCACAGTTCGTTTATGCATCATCTAATTTCTGTATTTTAAATCAATTTATAAATCTTCATATTTGTATTTTATAGCATTCCATAGCAAAACTAAGAACATTTTAATTTTCACACCGTAACAAATGTTACACAGCGTAAAAATTAATCTTTGCTTTAATACCTATTTAGTATCCATATTATATAATATCTTAGCCGTACAAAACAACAACTCACTTTATGAAAAATAAAATATTGATGGCAACTTCTCTTCTAGGAGTATTGACAATTATTCTAGGTGCTTTTGGAGCACATTCCTTAAAAGAAGTGTTGAGTGACAACCTTCATAAAAGTTTTGAAACAGCAGTCCGTTATCAAATGTACCATGTATTAGCGCTATTATTTATCAATACGACAAATAGCATCTCATTGACTTTTCAAAAAAGAATTAGCACTCTGTTTTTCATAGGAATCACACTCTTCTCTGGCTCTATTTATATGATGACAATATTTCATGTCCCTGCAAAATCTATTTGGTTTGTAACACCGTTAGGTGGTTTGTTTTTAATCGCTGGTTGGGCAACACTTTGTTTGAATTTCATCAAAAACCATAAAAGTTAACTTTGTATTTGTATTCTACAAACTTAAAATAGTTAAATAATTTATAGTTTACCTCTACCCCATAATCAACAGAAGCTTCATAGTTTATTTGTTGTTCATAAAGCTGAGTAGAATATCTAAATGGTTGTCTAACTCTAGCATTCCATTCTTGCACATAGAAAACATTTTTTGTCCTATAATACGATTCCGAATAATACCACATAGGTTTTGCTATTGAAATCAAATAAGCACTAAACCCCTGATCAATGATAATAATTTCGTATTCTAGACTGTCATTAGAAATAACAACCCTTTCTTCTTTGTCATCAGTATTATTTTTAATTTTTTTTGTCCCATGACAAGAAAACACCAACAAGACCAATAAGAAAACAATGAGTAGTTTGTCATATTTCATAATACCTATTTTACAAAGTATAATTTACGAAATCATGCCTTATCAAAAAACAAAAACTCTATAATAAAGTTTTTATATTTGTGAAATCTACATAAGACATCTATGGCTAAAAAAATTAAAGACCCTGGACTGGGTTACAGTTCTAATAAGAACGTTCAAAGTTTTATAAATAAGAATGGATCTTCTAATATTCTACATTTAAATAGATCTAGAAATTTTGATGATTTATACACCTATTTATTAGGTTTGTCATGGACTGTTTTTTTACTTTTTGTTACACTTGGTTTTATCTTATTAAATACCTTTTTTGCCTGTATCTATTTATGGATTGGTCTTGAGGAGTTGACAGTTATTCCTGGTACATTATGGGAGAATTTCCTAAATGCTTTTAATTTTAGCGCACAAACAATTACAACAGTTGGATATGGTGCCATTTCACCAAATGGAATTCTAAGTGGAATTGTTTCATCCATAGAAGCGCTAGCAGGTTTGATGAGCTTTTCATTTATTACTGGTTTGCTATACGGACGTTTTTCTAAACCAAAATCATCCATCCGGTTTAGTAAATATTTTGTAGTTCGTAAATTTGAAGAAGAAAGAGCTTTGATGTTTCGCTTGACAAACAAACGAACAACGATCATGATAGAGCCTGAAATAAAAGTAACCCTTACAATAACCGAATTAGATGACTCAGGAGAGTTTAAACGTTCATTCTATCAATTAAAACTAGAAAGAGACAAGGTTACCTACTTACCTACTATGTGGACTATTGTACATAAAATAGGCAAGGACAGCCCTTTGTATAAATATACTGATGAAGCACTAAATAATTTAACAGCAAACCTGTATATTTTGTTCCAATACCATGAAGAAGCGTATTCACAGAAACTATATAAATTACACTCGTATCAATTTGAAGATTTGAAGACAAAAACAACTTTCAAAACTTCAGTCCGTTTTAGTGACAAAGGACAAATTGTTTTAGACCACGATTTATTAGATCAAACAGAACCTTATAACTAATGTATTAAGATACGAACTACAATAAAAACAAAAATTATGAGAATACAGGTAATTCCTACTTTATAGCCTACATTCTTATAATGCAACCTATGTCTCTTTATATCTTTACCATAACTCCATACCATCATAGCTATAAATGCGACCATAAAAAAACCGGCAAACACCAACTGACCTCTACTAAACATAATTTTGTATTTTAGACAAAAATAAACAAAACAAGATGGATAGTATAGCTTCTATCTTAAAAACAATATAAATTTCAAACAACTACTATAGAGATGAAAAACAAAATTAAAGCCGTTCAAGAATTTCACGAATCTTTTAAACTAGGAATCAATCATGCACCAATAGCAGATTTAGGAGAAGCTAAAAACAACCTTCGTTTCAACTTAATGGCAGAAGAAAATGAGGAGTATCTTGAAGCTGCAAACAACAATGACTTGATTGAAGTTGCTGATGCTTTAGGTGATATGTTATATATTTTATGTGGAACTATTTTAGAACACGGAATGCAACATAAAATCGAAGAAGTTTTTAATGAAATTCAACGAAGCAACATGAGTAAACTTGGAGCTGACGGAAACCCTATTTATCGTGAAGATGGAAAAGTATTAAAAGGTCCTAGTTATTTTAAACCAAATATTGGAAAAATATTAGAAGCCAATTAAACATAGGTTACGCTCTAAAAACACCTCCTTATAAATAGGGATTTTATAATTTACACATTTATAGGTATTGTCTATACTATTATAAAAAAGTATATTTGTCTACCCCTAAGTTTATGTATTTTAATAAGATATGAAATGTATATAGGCTATTATAATAGTCTATATACAAATCTTACAATCATGCATTGTATTTACTCTTAATGATAAGTTTGCTGTAGAAAAGACTTCTAGCTTAAATCAATGGAAAGTTGCTATGAAGAAGATTTTCATGAACGATTTTTTACAGTTATGATCCGATTTTACAATTCAATTATGAATTGTAAAATTTGGATTATTTAAAGTCCTTATTAAAAAAGCCACCTCTATTTTCCTTACGTTTCATAGAAAACTCGCAAATTAAATATGCGGTCGTAATTAAGTTTCTCAATTCACATAATTCTACAGAAATAATAGATTCTTTATAAAGTTCTTCAGTTTCTTCATAAATAAAACTCAAGCGCTTTTCAGCACTTTTTAAACGCCTGTTTGATCTAACAATACCTACATAATCACTCATTATTTTTTGAACAGCAGAGCGTCCGTGAGTAATTAAAATATTTTCTTTATTCTTAGAAGTATTTGCTGCATTCCATTCCGGAACATTATCATTAAAATCAATGTTCCGTGCACTATCAGCACTTGACAAAAAGCTTCTTTGAGAATAAACCAACGCTTCTAGTAATGAATTTGAAGCCAATCTATTAGCTCCATGTAAACCTGTTGAAGTACACTCACCACAAGCAAATAGATTATGTATAGAAGATTGACCATTCATATCAACCTTTATTCCTCCACAAATATAATGAGCAGCCGTAACTACTGGAATCCATTTTTTTCGAACATCAATTCCTAAACTTTTACATTTATCTAAAATATTAGGAAAGTGTTTTTTAAATTTCTTATAATCTAAATGTGTACAGTCTAAAAATACATAATTATCACCACTAGCTTTCAACTCTGTATCAATAGCTCTTGCAACAATATCTCGAGACGCTAGCTCTTCACGTTCATCATATTTACGCATAAAGAACTCACCTTTCGGGGTACGAAGTCTAGCTCCAAAGCCTCTTACTGCTTCTGAAATAAGAAACGCTGGAGATTCTTGTGGCATTTGAAACAATGCCGTTGGATGAAACTGAACAAATTCTACATCTACAATTTCTGCTTTAGCACGATACGCCATACCAATACCATCACCTGTAGCAATCAAAGGATTTGTAGTAGTCGTATAGGCTTGTCCACTTCCACCTGAAGCAACCATTGTAATTTTTGATACAATTGTTTTTACGCTATTCGTCTCTTTGTCTAATATATAAGCACCAAAACAAGTAATATCAGATTTGCGTACAGTTTTTTCGGATTGTAAATGATGCTCTGTAATAAAATCTATTGCATAATGTTTCTCAAAAACTTCAATGTTTGGTGTTTTTGAAATCATTACTAATAATGCTCTTTCAATTTCATAGCCTGTAATATCCTTATGGTGTAGAATTCTATTCTGTGAATGTCCTCCTTCTTTACCTAAATCAAAATCACCAATATTATTCTCATCAAACTCAACCCCCCAATCTATTAATTCTTGTAAACGAGCAGGACCTTCTTCAACAACCATGCGAACCACTTCTTCATCACAAAGACCGTCGCCAGCGATTAAAGTATCTTGAATATGTTGCTCAAAAGAATCGATATCCAGATCATGAACCGTCGCGATTCCTCCTTGAGCATATTTTGTATTTGACTCACTTTTATCAGCTTTGGTAACAATAATTACATTGCTGTCTTTAGAATGATGTGCAACACGTAATGCATAAGTTAGTCCAGCGATACCAGATCCTATTACAAGATAATCAGTTTTAATCATAAGTTAATTTTCAAAAAAATATAAAATAATATTATGATAATTCAAGCATTCGTGTGATTGGCAACAAAGCTTTACGCGCAATCTCTGACTCAACATCTACTGCTGGAAGCTCATGTTTCATACAGGTATACAATTTTTTCATTGTATTTAATTTCATGTATGCACATTCGCTACAAGCGCAAGTATTGTCTTCTTTTGCTGGAGCAGAAATCAAAATTTTATTAGGTACTTGCTTGATCATTTCGTGCAAAATACCGGCCTCAGTGGCAACAATAAACTTTTCTTTTTTACTTTCTCTAGCGTATTTCAACAAACCAGCTGTAGAACCTATATAGGCTGCTGTTTTTAAAATATGGGCTGGGGATTCTGGATGTGCAATAATTTCAGCATCCGGATGCTCTATATGTAAATCTAATAATTTTTCAATTGAGAAAGCTTCGTGTACCATACAGGCTCCATCCCACAATAACATATCTCTACCTGTTTCCTTATTTAGATAATCCCCTAAATTTTTATCTGGAGCAAATATTAATTTTTGATTTTTTGGAAAAGATTCTATAATCTTCACAGCGTTAGACGATGTACAAACCACATCACTTAATGTTTTAATCTCTGCAGAACAATTGATATAAGTTACTACTTTATGATCTGGATGTGCATCTTTAAATGCTTTAAACTCTGCTGGAGGACAAGAATCTGCTAATGAGCATCCTGCTTTTAAGTCTGGTAATAATACGGTCTTTTTAGGATTCAAAATTTTAGCTGTTTCAGCCATAAAATGAACTCCTGCAAAAACGATAATATCAGCATCCGTTTTGGCCGCTTCTTGAGCCAATGCCAAACTATCTCCTACGAAATCTGCAATATCTTGAATTGCTTCTTCTTGATAATAATGCGCTAAAATGACTGCGTTCTTCTCTTCTTTTAATTTTTCTATTTCTTGAACATAATCAATTTTTTCTGGAGTTATTAAATCCAAAAAACCTTTAGAAATCATGTTATCTTTTGCTTGTTCTAGTGTATTCATAATAGTAGTGTAAATAGAGAATAGATACTTATATATCCAAAAAAACTTGTATAAATAATCCGAGTTATACGCTTAGTACGTGTTTTATTTGATTTTGATAAATAGGTTTAGCCATTACCATTCTCTGTATTGTTTTATGAAAAATGCTTTGTTTAAATTGAGCTTTATTAATTCTAAAACAGAATTCATCAAAATAAGCTTGTACGTGCCATTTACTTATATGCGTTGGTACTGCTCTTAACCAAAATTTAACTTGCATAATTATAATATGCTGTTGTTTACAATTCTTTCCCTTATTGTTGTAAATTTTTTCAATATTACAGATCTCTTTTAAAGGTTCGTATCCTCTCCATTTATCCCTTATTATTTTTGCAGAGGCACTAATATGTTCTTCAAAAATAGGGGTTAAAGATTTTGCTGAATAACCTTTGAATCCTTTAATATATACTCGTTTTACTGTATTATTATCGGTCAACTCAACTACTACCACAGCTTTTTTCTTCTTTGTATCATAACTTCTGCCTTGTTTACCTTCTTCTTTTTCTCCAACGGTAAACTCATCTACATGCACCAACTCTGACAAAGGATATTTCTGACCACTTGCCATTGCTTTGCGTACTTTTTGCATAAAATACCATGCGGTTCCTTGACGAATACTAAAACGTTTTCCCATTTGAATACTCGAAATACTTTTACTACTTGTACTCATTTCAAAAACAACGCAAAACGCCTTTTGTAGACCAAACTTTACTTTATGAAAAAGTGTGTTTGCAGTAGCGCTTTCAACATGATGACAAGCATAACAATGATAAGTATAACCGGCTTTTTCACATCCTTTGTTGTGACCACATTTGTTACAGGTAAATCCGTCTTGCCATTTTATTTTAGATAAATAAGCCTTGCAAGCCTGATCGTTAGGTAATTCTTTTACAAAGCTTAATATATCTTGTCCGATAAATTGATCCATTACTCAATGTTTTATGTATTAAATATACGGAAATTAAATGACTAACTCAGTAAATAATTACACAAGTTTTTCTATGTCTTTATTGAGATTATATTTCTCTTACTTTATAAGTCCAACCAAATTTATCTTCGGCTTTCTTTGTTTGTATACTTGTTATCTTGTCTTTAAATACTGAAGCATAATCATTTTCAATTTGTGGCAATTCATGATCCACTCCTTTAAAACTAAACCCTAAAATAGGATTGATTACTGCAGCAGTTCCTGCACCAAACATTTCTAGTAATGTTCCATTCTTGGCAGCTTCTTCAATTTCATAAACTGAAATAGTTCTTACCTCAACTTGAATCCCTAAATCATCAGCCAGAGTCAATACACTTTTACGTGTTACTCCGTCTAAAATTCTATCAGATGTTGGAGCGGTAATTAATGTGTTACCTATTCTAAAAAACACATTCATTGTGCCTGCTTCCTCCAAGTTTTCATGCGTACTAGCATCTGTCCAAACTACTTGTTGGTAACCTGCATCGTTTGCTAATTTTGTAGGGTAAAATTGTCCAGCGTAATTCCCTGCACATTTTGCAAAACCTACACCTCCACTCGCTGAACGGCTATAGGTATCTGCAAATAACACACGAACCTCACCACTATAGTAAGATTGTGCTGGAGAGCAAAGAATCATAAATTTATATTCCTTTGCTGGGTTTGCAGAAACACCTGCTTCGGTAGCAATTACAAAAGGACGTATATACAAGGAACTACCTTCTGTTTTTTGAATCCAATCTTTTTCAATATTCAACAAAGTCTCTAATCCTTCAAAGAAAAAAGATTTTGGGAATTCGGGCATTGCCAAACGCACAGCAGACTTGTTCAACCTTTTTTGATTCTCATCAGGTCTAAACATCCATATGGCATCGTTTTCATCCTTGTAGGCTTTCATTCCTTCAAAAATAGCTTGACCATAATGAAAGACTTTCGCAGACGGGTCTAATGAAATTGGACCATAAGGTCTAATTTTAATAGTTTGCCATTTACCATCTTTATAATCACATTCTAACATATGATCGGTAAAGACATTTCCAAAAGACAGATTGCCAAAATCAATTTTTGAAATTTTAGATTCTTTTACTTTTTGGATGTCGATTTGTGTTGTCTTTTCTATAATCATGATCTAATTGTTTAATATAAACAAGATAACAAAAATAACACTTTTATTGAAACTAAACCGATTCTTATACGAATTATCACATGAAATTAATACAGCACTTTTCTACACTCAAATAAAACATCAAAACTTTAGCAATAATAAAAGCTTTGGGTATATTTGTTACTTAATATATAATTCGTTTTGAAAAGAGAAATCATTATAACTTCGGACGGTTCTACAACCATCCATATGCCAGATTGGAATGAGCAATACCACTCTAAACATGGTGCTATTCAAGAGGCGTATCATGTGTTTATAAAAAACGGATTGGAAACACATTCAGGAAAAAACCTGTCCATCCTCGAGATTGGTTTTGGAACAGGATTGAACTGTTTTATTACACTTTTAGAGGCTGCAAAACGAAATTTAAAAATTGACTATACCGGTGTTGAAGCCTACCCTATTCAAGAAGACGAAATTCTACAATTGAACTATGTATCAGAATTAGATTCAAGAAATTTTTCTCATAAGTTTGAAGAAATGCATTTGTTTCACTGGGATAATAAACAAAAAGTGAACGACGATTTTTTCTTAACCAAACGCAAGCAATTTATCAATGACATTGATGATATTCAAAAATTTGATTTGATCTATTTTGATGCGTTTGGGGCAAGAGTTCAACCAGAATTGTGGACTGAAGAAATCTTTCAAAAAATGTATAACTCGTTAAAACACGAAGGAGTTCTTGTAACCTACTCTGCTAAAGGTAGCGTTCGAAGAGCAATGATTGCAGTTGGATTTACTGTCACAAGACTGCCTGGGCCTCCTGGAAAAAGAGAAATGCTTCATGCAGTAAAAAAATAAAGAATGAAGAACAATAATTTTTTAAAATCAACATTCAAAACTTATCAATCAAAACTTTTGACTTGAGAGACTTGAGACTTGAGACT
>CEWR01158884.1_pt1 | contig 22134 bp, 20 predicted proteins | sample 356321 | NCBI WGS metagenome assembly CEWR01 (sample SAMEA2621551, study PRJEB7988) | marine metagenome | biome: marine biome (ENVO:00000447); feature: mesopelagic zone (ENVO:00000213); material: "saline water (ENVO:00002010), including plankton (ENVO:xxxxxxxx)" | depth 790 m
GCTCCAAGAGGGGGACACACTGAGTCCAGGCAGGGAAACCCAATCCCGGCCTCGATTTTCAGAGCCTACGACATCCGCGGCATCGTCGAGGAACAACTCACCGAGGACAGTGTTAGGCAAATCAGCCGTGGGATCGGTAGCGAGGCCTTGGCCTATGGCATCGACACACTGCTGGTAGGTTTCGATGGCAGACTATCCAGCCCCAGTCTGTCCAGGGCCTTGACCGCAGGCTTGCTAAGCACAGGATGCAAGGTTGTGAATCTCGGCATGGTTCCAACCCCCCTGCTTTACTACGCAAGCCACACCAGTGGTATTGAGTCCGGTGTGATGTTAACTGCGAGCCATAACCCGGCTAATTACAATGGACTGAAAGTCGTCTTCAAACAGGCTTGCCTGGCCCCTAAGCAGATTCAGAAGATTCGCCGGCGGGTGGAGCAGGGCCAGTTAACGGATGGCGCCGGCAGCTACTCGGAGCTGAGTATCCAGCCTCGTTATATCGAGGAAATCTGTTCCTCGGTTTCGCTCGGGCGCAAGTTAAAACTGGTAGTGGATTGCGGCAACGCCGTACCAGGTCTGGTCGCGCCCGAGTTGTTTCGTGCCCTGTCCTGTGAAGTAGAGCCCCTATTCTGCGATATAGATGGGAATTTTCCCAATCACCACCCCGACCCCACCGAGGCAGACAACCTGGCATCATTGTCTGCGCGCGTGGTGGCAAGCCAGGCCGATCTCGGTATCGCCTTCGATGGCGATGGCGACAGGTTGGGCATCGTGACGAATCTGGGTGAGGCGGTGGACGCCGACAAGATTCTGATGCTGCTGGTTAAACACATCGCCCCCAAATACCCGGCGGCGCCGATAATCTACGATGTGAAATGCAGCAGCAATCTGGCCCGTGTCATCACGGCAATGGGAGCCATCCCGGTGATGCACAGAAGTGGTCACTCGTTTATGAAGCAGAAGATGCAGGAGACCGGAGCGCCCCTGGGTGGAGAGTTCTCCGCCCACATCTTCATCAAGGACAGGTGGTTTGGCTTTGATGACGGACTCTATGCGGCGGCCAGGGTCCTGGAAATTTTGTCACATCTACAGCATTCGGCGCATGAGGAATTTGCCAGCTTCCCCAGCAGTCTGAATACACCTGAGATTAAATTGCCGGTGCCGGAAGCGGCCAAGTTCGAACTGATGCAGCGAATTATCGACAAGGCGAAATTTCCTGGTGCGAAGGTGGTATTGCTGGACGGCCTGCGAGTCGAATATAGTGATGGCTGGGGCCTGGTGCGGGCATCAAATACCAGCGCCGCCTTGTTACTTCGCTTCGAAGCAGATACCCTGCTGCGCCTGCGAGCCATTCAAGCCAGCTTTAAAGCTTTAATCCACAGCGCAGATAAAGGCTTAGAGCTTAATTTTTAACTCCCGACCCTGTGGTGCTCCTGACTAAGAAAAGGGTCGGAGGCACGATTTAACCTCCTTATTCTGAACTGTCTCATCGCGGATTAACCAGTCATGTCCCTCACCCTCGATAGTGCGAAAAACATCGCCAAGGTTCTCACCGAGTCGCTGCCCTATATCCAGAAATTCACCGGATGCACCGTGGTCGTCAAATACGGTGGCAATGCCATGGTGAATGAAACTCTCAAGCAGGGCTTCGCCCGGGATATCGTGTTGATGAAATTGGTGGGGATGAATCCGATCGTGGTGCATGGCGGCGGCCCCCAGATTGGCCAGGTACTGGATCAACTGAATATCGAATCAAATTTCATAGATGGTCTCAGAGTGACTGACAGTCGCACGATGGATGTTGTGGAGATGGTGCTGGGCGGCCTGGTTAACAAGGATATCGTCGGCTTGCTGAATAAAAACCAGGGCAAGGCTGTGGGTGTAACAGGCAAGGACGGCAAGCTGATCAAGGCGAGAAAGTTAAGGCTTACAGGCAAGGCATCAAAGCAGGCTGCTGGCGACGAGATCGACATCGGTCACGTGGGGGAAGTGGTCAGCATAAACACCGAAGTGCTGGACCTGATGAAAGACACTAATTTTATCCCGGTTATTGCGCCAATAGGCACCGATGACGAGGGCGCCAGTTACAATATCAACGCAGATTCTGTCGCCGGTGAATTGGCCAGGGTGCTTGGCGCCGAAAAGCTGATATTGCTGACTAATGTAGCCGGCGTGCAGGATAAGAAGGGAAATGTCCTGACCGGCCTCAGCATTAAGCAAGTTGACAAGCTAATTGCCGATAAAACTTTACAGGGGGGGATGTTGCCCAAGGTTGCCTGTGCTCTGAATGCTGTCAAAGGCGGCGTGCACAGTGCGCATATCATCGATGGTAGGGTCGAACACGCCGTGCTTCTCGAAATATTTACCGATGAGGGCGTGGGGACATTGATCACCAAGAGCGGTCTCAACAAAGATTAGCACAGAATTTCAAAAAAGACTGACTATGGATAAAACCGGTAAATATTCGCGCAAAGATCGGATACTGCAGGCTCTGGCCCACATGCTGGAAGCAAAGCCGGGAGAGCGTATTACCACCGCGGCTTTGGCCAGAGAGGTTGGTGTTTCCGAAGCCGCCCTGTATCGGCATTTCCCAAGCAAGGCGAAAATGTTTGAAGGCCTCATCGAGTTCATCGAAGAAACCTTGTTTCAACGTGTATCTCGAATACTGAGTGAAGAAGGAACTGCTATCGTGCGTTGTGAAAAGATCCTCGCGCTGCTGCTGACCTTTTGTGACAAAAATCCGGGAATGACCAGAATTCTTACCGGCGATGCCCTCGTCGGAGAAACCGATCGACTACGCCATCGAATCACCCAGTTTTTCAACAGACTGGAGTCCCAGCTAAAACAAATTCTACGGGAGTCCCAGATTCGGGAAAATCTGAAAACAACGATCTCGCCCAGCGCCATGGCCAATTTATTAATGGCGGTTTGCGAAGGCCGGCTGATCCAGTTTGTGCACAGTGAATTCGAAAAATCGCCGCTGGAAAACTGGGAATTGCAATGGGCATATCTGAGCGCAGAACTGCTTATTACCAATACAACACCCGCCGCAGCCAGCACTACCTAGAGTATCCAGAGGCATCTATACTCCGTACTGTTGTCGATAGGCAACGACACTGTCGAGATGCCCCTGTAGTGTCTGGGACTTGGTTTTCTGCAGAAAATCAATGATATCCTGCAATCTAATGATGCTAACAACTTCTATTTGGTGGTTTTTCTCAATCTCCTGAATTGCCGACAACTCGCCAGAGCCCCGCTCCTGCCGATCCATGGCAACAGCTATTCCGCTCAGACTTGCACCGGCGGCAGTCAATATTTCGCCGGCTTCCCTCACTGCGGTTCCCGCCGTAATCACGTCATCGATGATCATCACCCGGCCGGTTAATTCGGCGCCGACGATAATGCCACCCTCGCCATGATCCTTGACTTCTTTTCGATTAAAACAATAAGGCTTGTTAATTCCGTGCTCGTTGGACAGCGCAATGGCAGTTGCAGAAACCAGGGGAATGCCTTTATAGGCCGGGCCGAAAAGCACATCGAATTTCTGCCCGGAAAGGACAATCGCACGGGCATAACTGCGCCCTAGAAATGCAAGCTTCTCTCCGCTATCAAACCACCCTGCATTAAAAAAGTAAGGGCTAATTCGGCCCGATTTGAGAGTAAATTCTCCGAAGCGAAGAATCTCATGCCTTATTACAAAATTGAGAAAATCGGTTTGAAAATCCTGCATCGCGTTCCTCGTTGTTTTCTCCTCAGTCAGTTCTGGCAACGGTGCCTACGCGAGCACCTGTTGTTGTGCAGCAATCAACTCATTTATCCCGGATTCGGCCAGCTCTATCATTTCCTGTAATTGGGCGTGGCTAAAATCTCCATCTTCGCCGGTACCTTGCAATTCAATGAAACCGCCAGATTCAGTCATGACAATATTCATATCTGTTTCGGCATTGGAATCTTCTGCGTAGTCTAAATCCAGAACCACGCGTCCCTTGAAAATCCCAACCGACACCGAGGCAATCAGTTGCTTGATTGGGTTGGTCTTGATCAGCTTCTTTGCCAACAAATAGTTCACGGCATCGACCAGCGCCACACAGCCTCCGGTTATTGAAGCGGTGCGTGTACCCCCGTCCGCCTGTATCACATCACAGTCCACCTTGATGGTATGCTCGCCGAGTTTCTCCAGATCGACAGCGGCTCTTAAGGATCTGCCAATCAGGCGTTGAATTTCCAGGCTGCGCCCGGTCTGCTTGCCTCGTGTCGCCTCACGGTCCATTCGAGACCCTGTGGATCGAGGCAGCATCCCATACTCCGCGGTAACCCAACCCTTGCCGCTACCCTTGAGGAAGCGAGGCACGGAGGCTTCGACGCTGGCATTGCATAGTACTTTGGTATCGCCAAATTCTACCAGCACCGAACCTTCCGCATGCTTGGTATAGTTTCTAGTGAGTGTGACCTCGCGTAATTGACTCTGCTGCCGTCGGCTCGGCCTGATCGAATCTGTCATGTAGGTTCCGTGAATAGTGATAAAAGACAATGACAGGAATTATCCTCGAAATTCAATCGTATAGCGAGCTAGGGCAGCTCTGAATAATGGTATGCGATCATTATTCAGAGCTGCCCTGGTAGAAAAGTCCACTGTGATTCGAATCGGTTTACGCTAGAATGCGGGCTCGCAGTTTCCGGAATCCTTGCTTCAGTCATTAATGGGTTGGGGACAATTTTTACGGGCTCTTGTTTCGAGTGCGCTTGTGTTTTTGGATTCATTGTTATGATGTTAAGTATGACCGCCTTTTCTAGGCAACAGTCGGAACAGGAATGGGGGTCCCTAACCTGGGAGATACGTTCTGTTAATCATCGCTACCTGGAAGTAAGCCTGCGTCTGCCGGATCTGTTTCGGGGACTGGAAAATTCGATTCGAGGGGCTGTGCGCAAGAAACTCAGTCGCGGTAAAATTGAGTGCCAGCTGCGGTATAAGGCTGGCGAAAGTTTTCAATCGGAGCTGCATTTGAATCGCGCACTGATCCAGAAGCTAATCCAGGCAAACATGGAGATAGAACAACTTACAGGCGCCTCAACGGTACTGAGTAGTACGGAAATTTTGCGTTGGCCCGGTGTGATCCAGGATCAAGAATTTGATATTACAGCGATCGAGAAACCGGCCTTCGAATTGTTCGGTGATGCCCTGGAAGATTTAGTAGCAAGCCGGCAACGGGAGGGCGAGGAACTCAAGGGCTTTATTCAGAAAAGAATAGACTCGATCCGAAAGATCGTCAGCACCGTGAAGACGGCAATGCCGGAAATCCTGGCAGCACAGAGGCAGAACCTGGCCGACAAACTGGACGCCCTCAAGGCGGACCTTGAACCATCACGGTTGGAACAGGAAATTACACTGCTGGCACAAAAAGCAGATGTAGATGAAGAGCTCGACCGCCTCGCTTCCCATTTGAATGAAGTGGAGCGGGTGCTTTCAAACGCTGGTCAGAAGGGACGTCGCCTGGATTTTCTGATGCAGGAATTAAACCGTGAAGCAAACACGCTTTCGTCAAAATCCATTGTCGCGGAGACTACGCTGAGCGCGGTCGAGCTCAAGGTACTCATTGAACAGATGCGAGAACAAATTCAAAACGTAGAATAAGTGATTTTACGAAAGGCTATTTACCATGACTAAAGGCGTTTTTTACATAATTACTGCGCCATCGGGTGCCGGTAAAACCAGCCTGGTGAAGGCGCTGGTGGAAACTGATGTAAATCTCTGCGTCTCGGTATCGCATACGACACGATCTCGCAGACCCGGCGAGGAAGATGGTGTAAATTATCATTTTGTGAGTGATGACATCTTCATGGCAATGCTTAAGCGGGGAGAATTTTTGGAAAGTGCCGAGGTCTACGGACAGCGCTACGGGACTTCGCAGCACTGGGTCGATCAACAACTGGCAGGTGGAATAGATGTGATCCTGGAGATCGACTGGCAGGGGGCAGAGCAGGTACGCAATCTCAATCCCAAGGCCTGTTCCATCTTTATCCTGCCGCCCTCATTACAGGATCTGAGTCAACGCTTGCAGGGGCGGGCACAAGACGACGAGGAAACCATCGACAAGCGGATGCGCCAGGCTGTAAACGAAATTACTCATGTCGCGGAAGCAGATTACATGGTAGTGAACGACGATTTCGAGAGGGCGCTGAGTGATATTCGCGCGATCATTAGATCTCGGCGTCTAACGGTGCCGGTGCAACAAGCCAAGCTGGGAGGCTTGCTCTCCAGCCTTAGCTGCTAATCTGCAAAAAAATCTGCTTTTTCGGCAGGAATTCAGTAAAATCCCCGGTCCTCACAGTGGACCTCGGCAATTGGGATCCACATACTTGATCAGAGGCTACCCGGGTAGCTATTTCAAGCAATTGCGCTTATAGGATCGACCCTCCCGGTGTAGCGGAATAGCAAATAAAGAAGGTATTGGTATGGCACGTATTACTGTAGAAGACTGTTTGGACAACGTAGATAACCGTTTCGAGCTCGTCATGGTCTCGAGTAAGCGTGCACGGCAATTGCAGATCGAAGGTAAAGATCCCCTGGTTACCGTGGATAACGACAAACCAACGGTAATTGCCCTGCGAGAGATTGCGGAAGGCCTGATTGACGCCGACATTCTGGTGGCCAAGCCGCGCATGGAGCTGGAAGAAGCAGAGCAAGAGTTGGAAGCCGTAGCCACTACTGACACCACCGAGCCCGAAGAGACACCCCCCACCGAAACCTGATAATTCCGGAGTCGATTCTTGCAAGCACAGGCGCTGGACACGATCGACTCTCTGGCCACCAATCTATCCGGATATTTGGGCCTGGATCAGGTTAATAACGTGCGCCGCGCCTATTTCTACGCCGAACAAGCCCACGAAGGTCAGTACAGACGCAGCGGCGATGCCTATGTCACCCACCCGCTGGCCGTTGCCTGCATATTAAGCGAAATGCACATGGACCATCAGAGTTTGATGGCCGCCATGCTCCATGATGTAATCGAAGACACGGGCATCACCAAGACCGCGATCAAGACACAGTTCGGCAATACCGTGGCTGATCTGGTGGACGGTGTCAGCAAACTCAACAAGATTACCTTCAGCAGTCATGCCGAGGCGCAGGCAGAAAACTTTCAGAAGATGGCCATGGCCATGGCCAAGGACCTGCGGGTTATCCTGGTCAAGATTGCCGACCGCCTCCACAATATGCGCACTCTGGACGTGCTGACTCCCGACAAACGACGTCGCATTGCGCGGGAAACCCTGGATATATACGCCCCCATAGCCAATCGACTGGGTATGAATAGCGTCCGTGTCGAATTCGAGGAGCTGGGCTTCGAAGCACTCTACCCGATGCGCTCGCGTCGAATCAGGGCCGCGGTCAAAGGCATCCGCGGCAATCGCAAGCAGATTGTATCCCAGATTCAGACTTCGCTGGAGGCATGCCTGGAGCGCGAAGGGCTTCCGGGCCGAACTATCGGTCGGGAAAAACACCTGTATAGCATTTATGAAAAAATGCGCAGCAAGCGCAGGTCATTCTCCGAGATCATGGACGTTTACGCTTTTCGTATCATCGTCGATAGTGTCGATACCTGCTACCGGGTGTTGGGCGCTATCCATAGCCTATACAAACCGGTACCAGGGCGCTTCAAAGACTATATCGCCATTCCCAAGGCCAATGGCTACCAATCTCTGCATACGACTCTGTTCGGCATGCACGGCGTTCCCATCGAGATACAGATTCGCAACGAGGAAATGGAAGCCATGGCCAACAACGGCATCGCCGCACACTGGCTCTATAAGACCAGTGATGATCTTCCCAGCAGCACCCACATCCGTGCCCGGGAATGGGTGAATGGTTTGCTGGAGATGCAAAAACACGCCGGCAATTCATTGGAATTTATCGAAAACGTGAAAATCGATTTATTCCCCGACGAAATCTATGTTTTTACTCCCAAAGGCACGATTTTTGAACTGCCGGCCGGATCTACCGCCGTGGACTTTGCCTTCGCGATTCACACCGATATCGGCAATTCCTGCGTGGCTTGCCGCATAAGTCGACGGCTCGCCCCCCTGAGTGAACCCCTGCAAAGCGGCCAGACCGTGGAAATCATCACCGCGCCGGGCACCCAACCCAATCCCGCCTGGCTGAGCTTCGTGGTGACAGGCAAGGCCCGCAGTAATATTCGTCACTATTTGAAGAATCAGAAACACTCCGAGTCGGTCGCATTGGGGCGGCGTTTGCTGAACAAGGCGCTGGGTGGCTTTGGCTGTCAGCTCGATACCGTACCGGCGGAGAATATCGATGCCGTCTTGCAACAAATCAATTTGCAGACCCTGGATCATCTCCTGGAAGAAATTGGCCTGGGCAACCGCATGTCCTACATGGTTGCGCAAAAGCTGTCTGCCCACGGCAAGCAATCTATGCTGGCAGACGCGAGAGACCCGGAACATCATGGATATCTCGCCATACGTGGATCTGAGGGCATGGTCATGAACTATGCCAAGTGCTGCCACCCGATCCCCGGCGATCCTATTATTGGCCACATCAGCACCGGCCGGGGCATGGTCATTCACACCGATGATTGCAACAACATAAGTGATGTCAGGGATAATCCGGAAAAGTGCGTCTTGGTGCGGTGGGACCCCGAGGTCGAAGGCGAGTTTTCTGTCGAGTTGAGAGTGGAGCTGGAGAATCAACGGGGCATCATTGCGACCCTGGCAACAACCATTACCGGCGAAGAAGCGAATATTGAAAAGATTAGCACGGTTGAGCGGGACGCCCGTTTTAGTATCGTCAACCTTTCGTTAAATGTCCGCAATCGTGTTCACCTCGCCCGGGTCATGAAGCGGGTGCGCCTGATCAAGCCCGTTACCCGGGTGACGCGAGTGAAATCACGCAAGGTTCGCAAAGCTCTGCGCAGCAAAATTAGCAGCCACTGAGAACAGCGATATGGCAGAATTAAAGCAGATTCAGACTCCACTGGCGCCGGCGGCTATCGGGCCCTATTCTCAAGCGATCAGATCGGGCCCGATGGTTTTCTTGTCCGGCCAGATTCCCCTGCACCCTGAAACCATGGCGCTGGTTGATGGCGGTATCGAAGCGCAGACTCGCCAGGTCTTCAAAAACCTGGCGGCCGTCGCCGCGGCCGCTGACAGCGACTTGCAGCATGCTGTCAAGATCACAATCTACCTCACCGACCTCAACGATTTTGCCACAGTCAACAGCGTCATGGCCGAACAATTCCAGGAACCCTATCCGGCCCGGGCCACCATCCAAGTAAGCGCCCTGCCGAAGGGATCCATGGTCGAAATTGACGCTGTGCTTGTATCTGGTAGTACTGTATAAAAACCCATATACTTGCCCTACCAACGCCGTGTTTTCGAGAGTCTTGCCCGGGTCATTACGTGGTGATACTCGCACTTGGCCCGCTGCGGGCATGCCTGATTGCCGCTTATGACCAGCCAACAACTGGATCAAACCCCACTCACCAGCCTTAGAGGTGTGGGTCCCGCCCTGAAGACAAAGCTGAATGCTATCGGCATCTATAATGTGCAGGACTTGCTCTTCCATCTGCCGTTTCGCTACGAAGACCGCACCCGGATCAGTAGTATAGGCTCCATCCGGGCTGGTCAAACGGTGCTGCTTGAAGGAGAAATTGCCGCCAGCAATATCCAGTTCGGGCGTCGTCGCAGCCTGCAATGCACCCTGTATGATGGCAGTGGGATAATCAGCCTGCGGTTTTTCTACTTCAGCGCCGCACAGCAAAAATCTCTGGCGCCGACAACACGAATCCGCTGCTACGGGGAAGTCCGGCGCGGCAGGGCCGGCCTGGAAATTTATCATCCAGAGTACAAAGTGCTTACCGAAGTCGAGGATGAACCGGTCACCGATTTGTTGACCCCGGTTTATCCTGTCACCGCAGGACTGCAGCAGACCCGACTCAGAAAAATCATCGATCAGGCCCTGGTATTACTGCAAAACTCGGTTCCGATCCGGGATTATCTGCCGGCAGAGCTGACGACAAAGCTTGGCCTGCACTCACTCACTGACGCCATACATTTGATCCATCGACCGCCGGCAGAGCAATCCCTTGACTGGCTAAATGAAGGCATGAATCCTGGACAGAAGCGACTGGCGTTCGAAGAGTTGATAGCACATCGGCTGTGCATGCGCAGGTACAAAAACAATTCCGAGAAACAAACGGCACCTGCATTCAGGAACAAGGATGAATTACTGCGCCGATTCATCGGCCAGCTGCCATTCTCCCTAACCTCGGCACAGCAAGCTGCCTTTCAGCAGATCTCGCAGGACCTTTACCGTGGCTGCCCCATGCTGAGGTTGCTGCAGGGAGATGTGGGATCCGGTAAAACTGTCGTCGCTGCCCTGTCTGCCCTGCTGGCGATAGCGAATGGCTACCAGGTAGCGCTAATGGCTCCCACCGAAATTCTGGCTGAGCAGCATTTACTCAGCTTTGAAAACTGGTTCACGCCTTTAGCTATCAAGGTTGGCTGGTTGAGCGGCAAGGTCAAAGGCAAACAGCGCCGCATGCAACTGGAGGAACTGGCGAATGGCAGCAGTCAGCTATGCATAGGAACCCATGCGCTGTTTCAAGATGAAGTGAGTTACAAGCGTCTCGGCCTCATCATCATCGACGAACAACATCGCTTCGGCGTGCATCAGAGACTAGCCCTGCGGGAGAAGGCTACCCAGTCACACCAGCCGCATCAGCTGGTGATGACCGCAACGCCAATTCCCAGGACCCTGGCTATGAGCGCCTATGCCGATCTGGACAATTCCATTATTGATGAGCTACCACCAGGACGCACGCCGGTAAACACGGCGGTCATTTCCAATGATCGGCGCGACCAGGTAATTGCCAGTATCGACAAGGCCTGTTCGGAAAATAGCCAGGCTTACTGGGTCTGCACCCTGATCGAAGAATCAGAAACTCTGCAATGTCAGGCGGCGGAAGTAACCGCGGCTCAACTCACTGAATTACTACCCGACGTTGCAGTGGGCCTCATTCATGGCCGCATGAAGGCGCCGCAAAAAACCGAAGTCATGGCCCAATTTAAAGCCGGGCAGCTGCAGTTACTGGTAGCGACCACCGTCATTGAGGTCGGGGTTGACGCGCCCAATGCCAGCCTGATGGTGATCGAAAATCCGGAACGGCTTGGTCTCGCCCAATTGCACCAGTTGCGAGGCAGGATCGGCCGTGGCGCAAAGCAAAGCCATTGCATCCTGCTCTATCAGAATCCCCTGTCCAGCGCCGGCAAGCAGCGCTTGACGGTGCTAAGGCAGAGTAATGATGGTTTCTACATTGCCGAAAAAGACCTCGAGCTACGCGGGCCAGGCCAGGTATTGGGTACCCGGCAAACCGGGCTGATGAGTTTCAAGGTTGCCGATATCGTGCGGGACGCTAATCTGCTGGAGGAGGTGCGCTCGGCCTCTGAGCAGATCATGAGCCGGTATCCGGACATCATCGACCCCTTGATAGGACGTTGGCTCGGCGAGAAAATCAACTACGCGAAAGTTTAGCAGTCGAGGCCAAAATCTTTTATGCTATCTGGTCCTAACCCTGTACCTGCGGTCCCCACTTAAAAAATCATGTATTCCCTGCGGTCACTGTGGTCAACGACGCTGACCCGATTTCAATCCAAATTTCCAAGCTTTTATGCCAAATTGCCGGCATTGGCTGAACTGGCCCGGCTCGATAAACCCATTGGCATCTACTTGTTGTTATGGCCAACCATCGGCGCCCTGTGGTTGGCAGCGGAAGGCGTGCCGCCGCTGTCATTGTTGTTTATCTTTATCACCGGAACGGCAGTAATGCGATCGGCGGGCTGCTGTATTAACGACTTTGCCGATTACAAAATCGATAGCAGGGTGACCAGAACCCGGCAACGACCGCTGGCCAGAGCTGCGCTCGATCGGCGCGACGCCATGGCCTGCTTCATCGTCCTCTCCCTGACTGGCTTTGCCCTGGTGCTGCTAACGAATCAAGCCACGATCCTGCTATCGCTGGTTGCAATCGTGGTGGTGGCGATCTATCCCTTCATGAAACGGTTTACCAACTTGCCCCAGGTAGTGCTTGGGATTGCCTTCTCATGGGGCATCCCCATGGCGTTCACCGCCCAGACCGGCGCGATCCCACAGAGCGCTTATTTGCTGTTTGTGGCCAATTGCCTGTGGACCGTGGCCTATGATACCCAGTATGCGATGGCTGACCGCGAATCCGATATTGAGATCGGGGTGAAGTCTTCCGCTATCTTGTTTGGCGATGCCGATAAATCCATCATCGCGTCCCTGCAAGTCATGTTTATTCTGGCAATGTGGTTAGCCGGCAGACAATTTGGGCTGAGCGGGTTTTACACTGCGTCTCTGGTGATCGCCAGTGCCTTGCTTTGCTATCAACAAGTCTTGATCAGGGAGCGCCTGTCCGGTCCCTGCTTCAAGGCTTTTCTCAATAACAATTGGGTTGGCGCAGTGATATTTGCGGGTATTGTTCTGGGCTCACTGTGAAAGCTCGGGAGCCCCGCCCCTGATTCGGGTTTTCAGCTAGGCGCCCGTGAATGCCTGTATACCGGTTTGAGCTCTACCCAAAATCAGTGCGTGAATGTCTTGGGTGCCTTCATAGGTATTCACCACTTCGAGATTCTGAGCATGACGCATGACTGGAAATTCGTCCGAGATGCCATTGCCCCCCAGCATATCCCGGGCTTCTCTGGCCGTCTCTAATGCCTTCAGACAGGAGTTTCGCTTCAGTAAAGAGATTAATGGCGCCGCTAGTTTGCCCTGATCTTTGAGTCGGCAAGCCTGTAGGCATCCCTGTAGTCCCAGGGAAATATCCGTCTGCATGATCGCCAACTTCTTCTGAATCAGTTGGTTGGCCGCCAGTGGCCGGCCAAATTGTTTGCGCTCCAGGGTGTATTTCAGAGCGGTATGCCAGCAGGTTTCCGCGGCGCCCAGTGCGCCCCAGGCAATGCCTAGTCGGGCCGAGTTAAGACAACTGAAAGGACCATTGAGACCCTGGGCATAAGGCAGTTTATTTGCTTCGGGAACGAAGACTTCATCCATTACTATCTCACCTGTCACGGAGGCTCTCAGCGCCAGCTTGCCCTCGATCTTGGGAGCGCTGAGTCCCGCCATGCCCTGGTCGAGAATGAAGCCACAGATGACACCATCGTCATCTTTTGCCCAGACAATGAATACGTCGGCAATCGGGGAATTCGTGATCCAGTTCTTGGCGCCGGACAAACTGTAACCACCGCTAACGGATTTCGCCCGGGTGATCATGCCACCAGGATCAGATCCGTAGTCAGGCTCGGTCAGACCGAAACAGCCTATAGCTTCGCCGGTCGCCAGTTTTGGTAGATACTTCTGTTTTTGCTCTTCGCTGCCAAATTCGTTGATTGGATGCATCACCAGGGAAGACTGCACTGACATCATCGAGCGGTAGCCAGAATCAACCGCTTCGATCTCCCGCGCCGCCAGGCCATAACTGACGTAATTAACCCCGGCACAACCGTATCCCTCGATGGTGGGGCCGAGCAGACCGAGGGCGCCCATCTCGCGGAAGATGGCTGGGTCTGTCTCCTCGTTACGGTAAGCATCACGCACCCTGGGCAAGAGTTTGTCCCCGGCATATTGCCTCGCGGTGTCTTTCACCAGCCGCTCTTCTTCCGAGAGCTGCTGCTCCATCAAAAAGGGATCTTGCCAATTAAAAGCCACACTGTCCGATCTGACAGACATATTCATCTCCTGGTAAAAAGGATTGCCCGGGCTGCTTTCGAATTCACAGATGACCACTCTCAGCTTGGATCGACTTGGCTACCGTGCTAATCGGGTAAAGGCGGCCAATCCCAGGCGCCGTATTCTAGCAAATTCCCTTGCCATTCTCTAAGCAGCCTCTGATCAATTATTCAATGTCTCTCCAAATAGTCTACTCTTTTGTGGGCACTAAGATAATCGCCGACATTAAGCCGGGATTGCGACAGACATTTTGATAGAATATGGTTCCATGGATGTGTCACACATACTCGATTCTCTCAACGAACCACAACGTAATGCCGTCGCCAGCCCCGCATCCAACCTGCTGGTGTTGGCAGGTGCGGGCAGTGGCAAGACCCGGGTGCTGGTACACCGCATCGCCTGGCTGCTGCAAGCAGAACAGGCGTCGCCCTTCTCCATCCTGGCAGTTACATTTACCAACAAGGCGGCGCGAGAAATGCGCGGTCGCATCGAATCTCTGCTCGGCCAGTCGTTCAGTGGCATGTGGGTTGGAACTTTCCACGGACTTGCCCACCGGCTGCTTCGAAGCCACTGGCGGGAAGCCGGCCTGGTACAGGACTTTCAAATCCTCGACAGCGACGACCAGCTCAGGCTGATCAAACGCATCAATCGCTCGCTGCAGATCGACGAAGATAAATGGCCGGCGAAACAGTGCCAGTGGTATATCAACGGGCAAAAGGATGAAGGCCTCAGGGCCGCCAACATAGAACATTTCGACGACGACTACAGTAAAACCATGCTGGAGATTTACCAGGCCTATGAACAGGCCTGTAACCGTGGCGGCATGGTCGATTTCGGTGAGATTCTGTTGCGAGCCCATGAACTGTGGCTTCACAACCCCCAGATTCTCTCCCATTATCAGAAACGCTTTCGACATATCCTTGTCGATGAATTTCAGGATACCAACGCCATTCAATACGCCTGGTTGCGGGTGTTGGCCGGCACCGATAATCAGATGATGGTGGTGGGGGATGATGACCAGTCAATCTATGGCTGGCGTGGCGCCAGGATCGAGAACATTCAGCAATTTAATGTCGACTTTCCCGAGGCCGAAATCCTGCGCCTGGAACAGAACTACCGGTCCACCGCAATCATCCTCCAGGCAGCAAACAAGCTAATCGCAAATAATCAGGGGCGGCTCGGCAAGACCCTCTGGACCGAGGACGGTGAAGGCGAGACCATCAGTCTATATGAGGCCTTCAACGAACAAGATGAAGCCCGCTTCATCGTCGATCGACTCCAGGATTGGTTTGGCGCCGGCAACCGGCGCTCCGACTCGGCGGTTTTGTACCGCTCTAACGCGCAGTCGAGAGAATTGGAAGACGCACTGCTACGTGTTGACATGCCCTACAGAATTTATGGAGGCCATCGTTTTTACGAACGCCTGGAGATCAAGAACGCCCTCTCCTACCTGCGCTTGCTAGTTAGTCGGGACGACGATACTGCGGTGGAACGAATCATCAATGTGCCCACCCGGGGGATTGGTGGCCGCACCCTCGAACTGGTCCGCTCATTGGCGAGATCTGAAAACTGCTCGCTGTGGCAGGCCTGTGTGAAATCGGTGAATGAATCCCATCTGAGTGCCAGGGCGGCGAACGCCGTATTGGCATTTCTCGAATTGATCGACGAACTGGATTCCGCCTGTAAGCAACTTCAGTTACATGAAAAAACCGAACACATAATCGCCAACAGCGGTCTGCTGCAGCACCATGAAAAGGAGGGCGGTGAAAAAGCCAGGGCCAGAATCGAAAATCTTGAAGAACTGGTGACCGCGGCCAGCAACTTCGACGATGTCACAATCTATGTGGAAAACCATGAGCAGGCCCCGTCAGAAACCGCAGCAGAATTCGAGCCTGACTCAAAAGCCTTCCTCGCGGCTTTCCTGGATCAGGCCGCACTCGACGCCGGCGATACCCAGGCCCAGGAATCCGATGATGCTGTGCAGCTGATGACCTTGCATTCTGCCAAGGGCCTGGAGTTTGAGCTGGTTTTCATGGCTGGCATGGAAGAAGGCTTGTTTCCTCACAAGATGTCCATGAATAATATCTCAGGACTGGAAGAGGAACGCCGGCTTTGTTATGTCGGCATCACCAGGGCAAAGAAAAAGCTTTATCTCAGCCACGCCGAATCCAGGCGCCTGCATGGCGATGTAATTCTCTGCCGCCCCTCAAGATTCATTAGGGAGATACCGGATGAGCTGGTGGATGAGATTCGCCTGAAAACAAGCATAAGCCATATTCCTTCCCGACCCGACCGCAACAGCAGGAGCCTCGGCCGACGCGTCGGCGGCGATATCGAGATACCGGAAACCGAGTTGTCTCTCGGCCAACGCGTGGCTCATGGCAAGTTCGGCGAAGGTGTGATACTCAACTATGAAGGCCAGGGTCCGAACGCCAGAGTCCAGGTGAATTTTGATGCCGCCGGCAGTAAATGGCTAGTACTGTCCTACGCCAAGCTCGAAGTCTTGGCTTAACAGGATTCAACGATATGCGAACATTCTCTCTACTGCTTGTGCTCCTGCTTATCGGCGCCTGTAGCGAGCAGACATCGAACAGCGGTCTCAACCCTAACCCTGGCAGCGACGAGGCGGTCTATGAGTGGAAGTTAATTACTTCCTGGCTAAAAAACGAGCCCGCCCTGGGGACTTCACCGCAACATTTCGCCGACATCGTGGAGAAAATGAGCAACGGCAGGATGCGAATTCAGGTTTACGGCGCCAATGAACTGGTTGGCGGCCTGGAGGTATTCGATGTCGTATCACAGGGCGTGGCAGAGATCGGCCATACCGCCGCTTACTACTGGCAAGGAAAGATACCTGGCGCCCCGTTTTTCGCAACCATCCCCTTTGGCCTCACCGCAACGGAAATGAACGCATGGCTGGCCTTCGGTGGAGGCAACGAATTGTGGCGGGAGATTTATGCGCCCTTCAATTTGATACCGGTGCGCGGCGGCAATTCTGGCACCCAGATGTTCGGCTGGTTTAATAAGGAAATTAATTCCCTCGCCGACCTGCAAGGTCTGAAGATGAGAATTCCTGGCCTTGGCGGTGAAGTCTTCAGGCGGGCCGGTGGCACGCCGGTGACGATGCAGGCCAGCGAAGTTTTCACGGCGCTGCAAACTGGCGCCCTCGATGCAGCCGAATTTGTCGGCCCCTATAATGATCTGGCCGCCGGTTACCATACCGTTGCCGACTATTACTACTACCCCGGCTGGCATGAGCCCGGCTCCACCCTGGAAACCCTCTTTAACAAATCGGCAATGGAATCATTGCCCGTGGATCTGCAGGAAATTTTATACGTCGGTGCCGAAGCCATGAATCAATTGCTGATGGACGAACTAACCGCTAGAAATAATGAGGCCTTGCGAGTACTGCTGGAAGAGCACGAGGTGGAATTGCGTAAATTGCCCGACGAGGTACTGGTCGAATTACGGAGAATTTCCGATGAGGTGGTGAGGGAATTGTCCCAGGCCGATGCCGTCACGCTGCGGATTTATGAATCCTACAAGAAGTTTCAGGAAGGCGTGCAGAACTATCATCGCATCTCTGAAGAAGCCTATATCGAGGCGCGGAACCTTCCAGCAAACCTCCCATCAGAGCTCTCAACAGGTCCCCGTTAAACCAGGAAGCCCTTACTTCGGCAAGGGTCGGGGATTGCCTTCATCATCTATGGCCACAAAAACAAACAGGCCTTCTGCGACCTTGTTGGGGATTTGCCCAGTATCCCAACTCGACATCCAAACCTCGACACCTATGTGTATGGAAGTGCGTCCTGTTTTCACGATGACAGTGTAGCAACTCACCGTAGAGCCCACGCTTACAGGTTTAAGAAAGGTGATATTCTGAATTGCTACCGTGGCTGCCCTTCCTCCTGCCACCTTTCTGGAGGCGATGCCGGCCGCCAGGTCCATCTGAGACACCAGCCAGCCGCCGAAAATATCTCCATTGGCATTGGTATCCTTCGGCATCGCCAGGGTCTGCAGCGCGAGTTCACCCGGTGCTACGGGAGCCGCTTCGTCTACTGTATGCATTTTGGTATCACCGTTACATGGGGAGTGGGTGATTGCCGCTCGCTTTTATCACAGCAAGGAGGGCAGCCAGGTGGCCAATCCAGGCCGCAGGGCAAGTAGCAACATCAGCCCCAACTGCATGATAACAAATGGCGCCACGCCCCTGTAGATATCAGCTGTGTTTATTTCAGCCGGGGCTACGCTGCGTAAATAGAACAGCGAAAAACCGAAGGGCGGGGTTAAAAACGATGTCTGCAAATTGACCGCGATCATTATCCCCAGCCACACAGGATCCACGCCCATAGCTAACAGGATGGGGCCTACTATGGGCACAACCATAAAGGTAATTTCAATAAAATCGAGGATAAACCCCAGGAAAAATATCAAAATCATGACGGCAAGCGTGGCGGAGAAGATTCCGCCCGGTAAATTATTGAGCAAGTTTTCAATCAGGCTATCGCCACCGAAGCCTCGAAATACGGAGGAAAATATCGTCGCGCCTACTAAAATCAGATAAACCATGGAGGTCACGCGCATGGTCTCGATAGACACCGCATGCAATATTTTCAGATTCAGGGCCCGCTTGATCAGTGCCAGTAACATCGCTCCCAGGGCTCCCACGCTGGCGGCCTCGGTAGGGGTCGCAATGCCTCCGAGTATAGAGCCGAGAACCGCTACCATGAGAATCACCGGGGGCAGCAGGCCTTTGATCAGGGCCACAAGCAAGGCCGATTGCGCCGTTGAGTCATTCTGATGCTGCAGCGGTGGCGCGTCAGCCGGTCGGATTAAAGCGATCACGACGACATAGGTCCCATAGGCCAATACCAGGATTAGTCCCGGAATAATCGCCCCAGCAAACAAGTCTCCTATGGAAACAAAATCAGGGGCAAAGATTCCGCTGTTGAGTTGGGCCTGCTGATAGGCGTTAGAGATCACCTCGCCAAGTAATACCAGGCAGATCGACGGCGGTATTATCTGACCCAGTGTGCCGGTGGCACAAAGGGTTCCACAGGCCAGAGAGGGTTTGTATCCCGCCTTCAGCATGGTCGGCAGAGAGAGCACGCCCATAGTAACAACCGTGGCCCCCACTATGCCGGTGCTGGCCGCCAACAACATGCCTACGATAATGACCGATAGCCCCAGACCACCGGGCATGCGTCCGAACACCAATGCCATGTTTTTTAACAGGTCCTCTGCAATTCGAGACCTCTGCAGCATCACTCCCATGAACACGAATAAAGGCACGGCATACAGATTTTGATTAACCAGGATGCCGTAGATCCGATTAGGAATGATAGCGGTGAAAGCCGTGTCGAAGCCTCCGAGCCAACTGCCAGCAGCGGCAAACAGTAATGAAACGCCTGCCAGAGTCAGCGCCACCGGATAGCCCGTCATCAGCGCCAGGCAAACTACGGCAAAAAACAGTATAGGAATTAAGTCGGCCATACTAAGTCCTGTCAGAAGGCTTCGATGCCGAGGGGAAGATTAATCTATAAATCAAACCGGGAGTTGCCCTGGCGGATGCTGACAATGGCTTTAAGAATTTCCGAAATGCCTTGAATGATTAGTAGCAAGGCCAACAAAATGATCGTGGCCTTGAGCAAGTAGACGTAAGGCAAGCCACTAAGCTCGGCCGAGCCTTCCCTGATTCGCCATGATACCGACACGTAATCCCAGCTCTCCCAAATGATGAATCCGGCGAAGGGTAGCAGGAAAACCAGGCCGCCCAGCAAATCCACCAGGGCTTTTTGTTTAACACCGAGACGGTTGTATAAAATATCCACCCTGACATGCCCCTGTTCTTTAAGCGTATAGGCAGCGCCCAGGGTAAAAATCAGCGCGTTGACGTAGATTACCGATTCTTGCATGGCGATCGACCCGGTCTGAAACAGGTATCGCAAGGCAACAATGAGGGCCATTAGCAGCACCATGCCCACGGTCAACCAGGCCGCGCTCCTGCCAAGGAGGTCCGTACTTGCATCGATGAGCCTGGAGAGTTTTTCTATTCGCATCTATGGTCTGGATTGCTTTTTGCTGGCTGCTCATTATTACACAGCCCAGAGTCTCTCTGTGAGGAGCCATGGGGACCGTTTCTTGCTGTGCAGTATTACTTACAGCCAGGCCCGCAACAACTCATAGCTTAAAACCAGCAGCGCCAGGCTCAGGCTGGTCATCAGCAGCGCCAGCACCCATAACAGTCCCCGTCGCGTAACCACGGACAGTTTGATACGCCAACTGTCGTCGTCAGCGGCCCTGGCCGGTACCACAGCGAATAATTGCGAGAAGCTGTACAGGGTCAAAGACCAACACAGTCCCATCACAGCCGGAATTAACCAGTCATCTCCGTTGAGCCAGGGATTCGCGAACAGGCTCAGCATAATAATCGTGAGGAAGCCGATACCAAGCCCGAAGATGAGCAGCCTGAAATAGGCCAGGAAAATGGCAATAGCTTGTAGTCGCTCTATCATGCCTTGGCAGTTTGCCGGGTAGTCTCTCGAGCAGCGCCCTGGCTACAAATTGTGGCAGCAGCCATGGGGGCCGGATATCGGTTCATCGAAACTCTCACGATGCCTGCGCAGACTATCCCGATACGGTTTGCTAGTATAGCCATGTGTACGAATTCGAGGTTCCTTAATGATAATCGTCGTGTCGCCTGCCAAATCTCTCGACTACAAGTCTCCAGCTAAAACCCGGAAATTTACGTTGCCCGAGTTTTTGCCGGAATCCCAACAGCTGGTAAGTCAGCTCAAAAAGCTGGCGCCTGCGGACTTTTCCGAGCTAATGCATATCAGCGCCAAGCTCGGCGAATTGAACCACAGCCGATTCCTAAACTGGCATACTCCGTTTGACTTGAAGAATGCCAAACAGGCGATATTTGCCTTCAAGGGCGACGTCTACATTGGCCTTGAGGCGGAGCAATTGACCACGGCGGATTTAAACTTCGCCCAGAAACATCTGCGAATTCTATCGGGTCTGTATGGTTTGCTGCGCCCACTGGATTTAATGCAGCCCTACCGACTGGAAATGGGCTCGTCTTTTATCCACAACAAGGGCATAAATGCGAGCGGCAAGAATCTGTATGCCTTTTGGGACAAAAAGCTAACGCGTAACTTGAACGCTCTGCAGGCGAGCGAAAAGAATCCGACCCTGGTAAATCTCGCTTCCAGGGAATATTTTAGTGCTATCAAACTAAATGAACTGGAGGCCGACGTGATTACTCCCGTATTCAAAGATTTTTCCGGCGGCCAATATCGCGTCCTCAGTTTTTTCGCCAAGAAAGCCCGTGGCGCCATGTCGGCCTATATTATTAGGAACAGAATTGCCGAGCCCGAAAAACTAAAAGATTTTGCCCAGGATGGTTATCGCTACAGTGAGGCAGACTCCACCTCCTCAAGGTTTACATTTTTGCGCAAGCAGCCCTAGCTCGCTGTGAATTACCGACATATTAGTCCAAACAGCGGCCATCAATGATCCGCCCTCTGCCCTTCAGTCAGGCTAGCGAGAACAACAAGCGAGTCATTCTTGAAGTTCTGGCGCAACATTTGACCGGGGGCGACTCGGTGCTAGAGATCGGTGGTGGCAGCGGCCAGCATGCGGTGTTCTTCGCCACCTGTTTGCGTGAGTTGCACTGGCAGTCCTCAGATGTTTTGTCCAACGTCGATAGCCTCAACTTACGCATCAGCGCGGCGCAACTCCCCAATCTTCCTGCCGCCATCTCCCTGGATGTTAATGACAGTGACTGGAACTGTCCCAGCTGTAATGTGATATACAGCGCCAACAGCCTGCACATCATGGCTGCGGCCTCGGTAGAAAACTTCTTCGCCGGAGCAGGAACACTGCTTCACGAAAATGGCCTGCTATTAGCCTACGGCCCCTTTAAATACGGTGGCGCCTTCACCACCAAGAGCAATGCCCGCTTCGATCTCTGGTTGAAAGACAGGGATCCGCTCAGCGGCGTCAGGGATTTTGAATGGGTGAATGGCCTGGCTGGGAGCGCCGGATTAAGTTTGATCGAAGACAACGCCATGCCGGCAAACAATCAGTTTTTGGTTTGGAAGAAAACCGAATTATCATCGGTGTCTCAGTGACTGCGCAGCGCTTGGCGATCCATCGCAGAATCTCTAAGTATTGGACATTGCTTCAATCAACTTCATTTCAGATGAGAGGAAGTCCATGATACTGGCGTCACTTAGCTAAATGGGAACTGCGAGCGATGGGTTAGAGGCCCTGTTGACTCAGCAATTAGGGCGCCGCACCGAGTGACAGAGGGAGACCGTTTCCCGGGGCTCCCGACCGAGTGAGGAGAACACTCTCGCTGGTTTCTCTTT
>CEWR01021904.1_pt1 | contig 22096 bp, 26 predicted proteins | sample 356321 | NCBI WGS metagenome assembly CEWR01 (sample SAMEA2621551, study PRJEB7988) | marine metagenome | biome: marine biome (ENVO:00000447); feature: mesopelagic zone (ENVO:00000213); material: "saline water (ENVO:00002010), including plankton (ENVO:xxxxxxxx)" | depth 790 m
TCCCGTTGTTTCAGATGGTTGACGCTGTGCAATTCTACGTGCCTGACATTGAGGCAGGCGTTCGATACTATGGAGGCATATTGGGGCATGAGATCATACGGAAAACCGAGTCGGCAGTCGGGCTTCGCTTGTCTGGCTCTGAGGCCGAGATCGTGATTCAGAACGAGCGCGACTATCAGGAAATCGACCTTTCGGTGGAATCGGCAAACGCCGCCGCCCGCAGAATCGAGGATGCTGGAGGCAAGATCATCGTCCCGCCCTTCGACATCCAGATTGGTCGAGCCGTCGTCGTCGAGGGCCCGTGGGGCAACCGCATGGTTCTGTTGGACTCCAGCAAGGGGCGCCTTGTCACTGACGCCGACGGCATCGTGACAGGCGTCGAGTGAAGAGGCGCGTGCTACAATCTTCGACATTCAGAGTTGAAGGAGCGCAGTCAGATGGCCTTTCATGACATTATGGAACGACCTGCCAGAGGTGAATTGATCATCCTCGACGGCGCGCTCGGCACGGAGATCAGGCGTCGAAGCGGAGACACAGGGCGTAGCGATCTTGCGGTCACTCGGATGCTGGAATCGCCCAACCTGATTCGAGAAATTCACGCCGATTACATCCGAGCAGGCGCTGACGTAATCACCGCCAACACCTACGATTGTAACCAATACGCGTTGAGCCTCGACGGTCTGGATGCCGAGATGTCGGATTCCTTGACTCGGATGGCCATGGAGTTGGCAATCAACGCCCGGAACGCCTCTCAGGCAGATGGAGTTATAGTCGCCGGGTCTCTTGGCCCATTAGCGTCTGACTACGATCCGAACGACGTCCCGTCCTTTGAAACGTGTCTGTCTGCTTACCGAGATCAGGCCAAAGTGATGGCCGAGACCGACGTGGACATGATACTGGTCGAGACTGCCGCTCAGGCGCGCTCGGCGCGTGCGGGTGTCGTGGCGGCAGTGGAGGTTGGCCTGCCTGTGTGGGCGTCGCTTCTGGCCAGTCCGAATGGAACGGTATCAAGTGGCGAATCTTGGCTTGAAGCGGTCGAGACTCTGGTGTCTGCCGGAGCATCGGCAGTGTTGATAAACTGCACGATGCCAGATGCTATCACCGTCTCGATGCGCGAACTTAGCTTGCACAATCAGGTTGTTGTGGGTGCATATGGACAAGGCGCATTGCCTGTGGGCGATGGCTGGATTTTCGATCCATCCATGTCGCCAAACGAGTACGCAAAGCACGCGCAGGATTGGGTTGGTCTTGGAGCGCGGATAATCGGCGGGTGCTGCGCCACGACTCCTGAGCATATTCGATATCTGAAGTCAGAGGTAATGCCGCATAAATGAACGACGAAACCAACGACCTGATTCAGGCGGGCGCTCTCAACTGGGCCAACTGGCACGAATCTCAGCTTGTGGCCCACGGCCTGCGTTGCACACGCTCGGAGACTCTGTGGCGTTGCTGGGAGCCAGGCGGAATCATATATCTTGGAGCCATTACACTGAAACCAGGCGATCCCTACGCTCTATACGTCGAAATCGAGAGGTTAGTCGAAGCTCGAAAACCCAGAGGTTTCGTAATGGCCGACTGCTGGATGAATCTGGACCTCTCGAAGTATGGATTCGAGACGACAGACGTCGAACCCTGGCACATCAGTCCGCCAATGGAATCGCCGAACGTGAGTTCGCCACCTGAACTCAGAATCGAGCAGGTATCGACGCTGTCGGCCCTCAGAGAGTTCGAGGAAGCCAGCCTCAAAGGATTCGAAATGCCGGACTCGGCCACATCCGCCCCGTTCCAAATTCACGCCGAAGCCAGTATCGAAGACCTGAAACTGCGCTGCTACATGGGTCGTGTGGATGGCGACGTCGTCAGCGTCTCGATGGCCTACGTCAGCGACGAAATTGTGGGCGTTTACGGCGTGGCTACTCTTCCTGAATACCGGCGCCGGGGATACGCCCAGGCCCTGACTAGGGCCGCCGTTCAGAGCGGCCTCGGACTCCCAGCCCTCCTCCAACCATCGCCGATGGCCGAGTCGATGTACGAGAGAATGGGGTTCTACGAGATCGGGCGTCTACAGATGTGGCGACTGCCCGGTAGCTAAGTAATATTGGGTCGTTGGATTGCCACTCTCTGTTGCGTTCGGTGGTATATTAAGCGCCGGCCCAAGGCGCGACTTAACGACACGGGGAGCAAAGCATGAGGATCGTAGACACCCATACCCACGCAGGCATCAACTGGTTTGAGCCGGTGGAACTGCTCATCCACCAGATGAACCTGAACGACGTCGAGAAGGCTGTCCTAGTCCAGCACGGCCTACCTCAGACAGGGGGGTACGACCACACATACCTCTTCGAATGCGTCGAGCGATTTCCTGGCAGGTTTGCGGTGGTGGTTATCGTCGACGTGACTAAGCCTGACGCTCTGGACAGGCTGGAAGGCTACGCCAGCCAGGGCGCAGTGGGCGTCCGACTGGCCCCCGATCAACGCTCTGCGGGAGACGACCCTCTCGCCATCTGGCGCAAGGCCGACGAGCTTGGGCTCGTGATCAGCAGTATGGGGGGCATCGCCAACACGTCCTCTGACGAGTTCAACGCGCTGGTGGCCCAGTTTCCCAAAATGCCGTTCGTCCTTGAGCACTTAGCAGGCGGCAGCGATGGCGCGGGATTTCCCGCCAACGGCCCTGGACCTCAGCCGCCTTACGCCAGATACAAAAAGGCGCTGGAGCTTGCCGAGTACCCTAACACCTACATGAAACTCCCCGGCCTCGGCGAGCTTTCCCGGCGCCCTCAAGTCCTGAAAACGCGGTATGGCTTCGACTTCTATGATTCCATACCGCCACTGGTGGAACTTGCCCATGACGCCTTCAGCCCCAATCGGCTGATGTGGGGGAGCGACTACCCGCCGGTCAGCCAGCGGGAGGGGTACCGCAACGCCTTGCTGGGAGTCCTTGACCACCCCGCCTTCAACACGCAGGAGGAACGAGAGTGGGTCATGAGCAAAACTGCCCTTAGCGTCTTCAAATTCGAGTAACATCCAAAACCCCCACCAGGAGGACCCGAACTATGAGCTACACCCTCACAGACCTAGACGCTATGAGCATCGAAGACGCCAATGCTCTGCCCTTCGATGACCGAGACCATCTGCTGGACCTGATTATCGCCGATGGCCGCCACCAGTCCACCGACCAACACTCCTACCGAGTCGGCCTGTACAGCGATTATTTCGAGGAGGACATGGTGCGGATGCTCAAAGTCAGGGCAGTGAAAGTCCTGCCTCGTGGCACCACGTCTTCGGGTTTCGACGGCGTGAAGGTTGGCGACACCGACGAGGGTCAGTACCGCGCCGCGTTCCGACACATCGAGACCTCGCTGACAGCGGCCGGCACGGGTTTCAATCGAGTCGTAATCCTCATGGTGTTTCTGACCGACATGGACAACTGGCCGATGTTCAACGAAGTTTACCGCGAGTTCATAGCCGACCCGCCGTGTAGAGCGGTCATAGGCACGACCCAACTGGCTCAAAAAACTCTAGCTGTTGAGATTGTGGAGTGCGTCGCATACAAGGTCGCTCCGTGAACCGGATATCAGCTTTCAGTCGTCAGATTTCGCCCTTCAGGGGTCGCAACGAAGAATCCAGTTTCAGTAAGGCAGCGGTTGACCTAGACTCGATCAGACGCTTCACTTTACTCAGCATGGCGAGATGTAACCGTCAAAATTGTTAGGAGAATTGCATGACCACCGAAAAACCCGAGTATGGCGGGCGCCCGGCCTACGGATACGATGCGCCCGTGGTTCAGAACTTCTACAGCCTGCACGCTTCGGATGGCACCACCGGGTATTTCCTTCCTCACCTTAAATCCGGGATGGCCCTGCTGGACTGCGGATGCGGGCCAGGGACCATCACTCTCGGCCTTGCCCAGGCGGTCGCGCCGGCTCAGGCGACTGGAATCGACATAGAACCCGGCATGATCGAGCAGGCTAAAGCCTTCGCGGCAGAGCGACAGGTCGATAACGTCGAGTTTCAGGTTGCAGACATCTGCGACCTGCCATTCTCTGACAACTCCTTTGACGTGGTCCTCACCAGCGCCGTGCTGGAGCATCTTGGCGACCCAGAACGCGCACTGAAAGAGCTTCATCGAGTCGTGAAAAAGGGCGGTCTCGTGGGCGTTGTGAACACCGACTGGGGCGACCCTCTAATCTCTCCAGAAAATGAATCAGTCAGCAGATTCTTCGAGATTTTCGAGCGCGGGTTTAACCTCTACGGCGGCTCTTTGAATCGCGGACGCCACGCGCGAAGAATGATGCGCGAAGCCGGGCTGGACGTGTTCGAGTTCAAAGCCCTCTACGGGCTTGCGTCCGATCCTGAGGCTGTCCAGGCATCGATGGAAGGTTTCATAGGCTGGATCGAAAATGTCCCGATATTTGATCAGGCCATCGAGCTTGGATGGACTGACACCGCTGAGATTCAGAGCATTATCGCGGGCATGAGAGAGTGGGCCAGGCATCCCGACGCCCTCATCGGCACCGGCAGGACCGAAGCTGTGGCTCGAAAGCCCTAATTAGAATATAAAGCATGACTCAAGAAAGGTTCAAAGTCATACCTGCTGTGCATGTGTTCTTCGTGCGCGATGGGCAAATCCTGATGCTGCGAAGGCTGAACACCGGATACGAGGATGGGAATTACAGCGTTCCAGCCGGACACCTCGATGGCGGCGAACCGATACGTAACGCAGCAGCAAGAGAGGTCCGGGAAGAGACGACCATTGTGGTCGAACTGGACGATCTGCGCCTGATCCACACCATGCACGCATTTGCGAATGACGGAGAGCGGGTCAACTTCTTCTTTGCCCCCACCGATTGGACCGGCGAACCAGCAAACGCAGAGCCAGACAAATGCGACGACCTGAGCTGGTTTCCCATAGACCAACTTCCGTCGAACACCGTTCCTTACGTCAGGGCCGCATTCGCAAATTTCAGAGCCACGGTTCCATACTCGGAGTTCGGCTGGCAACGGTAATAATGCGCTTAGGGGCAGGGCGCTTCAAATCCATGCGGTGCGCTCATATACAAATTAAACCTTACGATACTGGCGATTGTGCCGCCTGTCCACTAACATCGACCCAGGCAGGCGGCGTGCATCAATGGAGGAGCCCCGCTTGCCAGGGGCGGGTGCTAGGACTGTTGTGCAAGCACGTTGCGAACCGCCCGTCCTGCATCATCCCCACCCCGGAAGACGATCACGCTTTGGGCCAGCCCCGATGATCGCTTCCATGTTGAAGCCCCCCTCATTCCTGACACTCGCTTTGCGACACTCGTCGCTGACTCCTCGCACGTTACAGAACCCACTTCCTTATCTGGCCGCTATAACCTTCTGGCTAGCAAGTGTTACTGGTTATTGATACTACTGGTACTGCGCGGAGGGGCATGGTCAATCCGCAAGCAGAGATGTCGGCCAATATACCGACATCGTGGCGCCGGACACAACCAACATTTACATCAGCTACTACGATGACACAAGTTACAACTTGAAGTTCGCCGTTGCAACCCACTTCGTGTTCCCGACCTTCACCTTCAGCACGGTGGACTCGACAAACGACATGGGCCAATACTCATCCATCGCGGCTGTGAACGACACCTCGGTGGATAACGGGCAGACAGTATACATTAGCTACTACGACGCAACATCTGGCGACCTGAAGCTCACCTCGTCGACTAACAGCGGCAGTCCATTTAGCGTCTCGACGGTGGTGTCCAGTGGCGATGTTGGGCAGTTCTCGTCCATCGCGATTGTGGACCCAACGACGGTTTTCATCAGCTACTTCGAGGACGCGCCGATAGCCTCTGGCAACAAGCTTCGGATGGTGCGCTCCGCGGACTATGGTGTGACTTTCGAGGACCCAGCCACAGTTGACACAGATCAAACCGTGGGAGAGCACAACGACATCTCCCTGGTAGGCACGACGAACGTGTTCGTGAGCTACTTAGACAACACAGCCGGGCCTGGATTCGGCGGCCTGGTTTGCCCGAAGCACCGTGCTGAGCTGGAGCGAAGCATTTGGTCGTCCTCAATCCAGCGCGTGTCCTACTTGCGACCAGATTCATCGGGGCCCATCTCAGAATGGCGAGTGCCGCAGGGCCGTCGCTGAAAGCTGTCAGCTGATAGCTCATGGCCCGCACCTGACTAACTATGTTATATTCTCTCTCGTGAAAACATGAAACTGATATTTATTCGACACGCGCAAAGCATGGCAAACGCGGCAGGCAAGTGGCAGGGGCGGGGGGAGACCGAACTGTCGGAGTTGGGCAGGCAGCAGGCCGAGAAACTCAGAGAGCGATTCGCCGCCGAGGGTTTCGAGCCTACCCACGTTTACTCCAGCCCGATGATTCGCACGTCCGAGACCGCCCGCATAGCCACAGCGGCTTGGAACTACCCCATCACTCCCCTGTATGACCTGATAGAAATCGACGTGGGGGTATTCTCAGGCAAGAACTGGGAGGAAGTCCAGGCCCAGTATCCCGAGGCCGCCCGTCTGTACCACGAGACGCGCAACTGGGACCATGTGCCGGAAGCCGAACCAATGGCGGACCGCCGGGTCAGGGCTGAAAGGGCGATCAACCAGCTAATTGCAGACCACACCAACGAGGATAAAATTTTGGCTTTCACCCACGGGGGAATAATCCACTATCTCTTCGCCGCTCTCATGGGCGTTGACCGGTTGTGGGGCATGCCTGTAGGCAACACCGCGATGTTCGATTTCGACCTGGACGTCGAGCGCTGGCATCACAGTGATTCAACCCTTCTGAACACTAACCTGTGGCGCATCAACCGGCTCAACGACTCCTCACACCTCGACTGACTCCCCTAAGAAGCCATGTGACCCGCCCCTTCTCCTCAGGTCTACTCTTTGTGATTTGCGCCAGAAGTTATCCAGAATACTGCCTCGCGGTGGCCTCTTCCACACAGAATACAGACTAAAAGATGTCGTCTAAGCGACTGACATTTTCCCAAAAAGGTTTAGAATTTTACAAAAGCTAACCAAAATCAAACTAGGCAGGTCTCCCATGCTCGGCGTACTCTTTCCCACAGTAAGCAAACGCCTGATACAGTTTCCGGGGAGCGACCATATGCAGAGAATACAAACTCAGGATCTCGCTCGTAGAGATGCAACCAATGGATACGCCTGGCGCACAGAAGAAGCGGCGATGGTCAACGCTCTGATCGGAGCGGCATGGCATCACGAGATGGATCAGCGGTCTGGGGTAATGTCCAGGGTGTCGAACTTGTTGAGGAAGGTGGGCATCGGAAGCAGACGCAGCACCTGGTAACCTAGACAACTACCGATAATCAGGGGGCAGGCTTTAAAGTCTGCCCTTTTTGTGTGTCCCCATTTTAGGTATCAAGGATCAGGAATCAGGTGGTCAGGAATTGCGCGACTGACGCGCTGCTCCGCAGATTGGCTCGTTGACATGCCCTCACTGCGACAATACACTCGACCCCATCACCGCACACCCAGGAGGAACGCCGAATGCAACGAGAACCCGCCGCGCTGAGGATGGCCGACCCCGGAGTCCGCTCGCAGTTCACCGAAGAAGCCCGATTCCAATCGTGGCTGGATGTTGAAGCCGCGCTGGCCCAGGCCCAGGCAGACCTGGGAGTCATCCCGCGGCCTGCGGCAGACGAGATTACCCGCAAGGCTCGGCTATCCTTTCTGGACATCAATGCCATTCACGAAGGGCTCGCCAAAACAGGCCATCCTCTTGTCCCTTTGATCTGGGAACTGGACCGGGTGTGCGACGGAGACGGCGGAGGGTGGGCTCATTGGGGCGCAACGACTCAGAACATCACCCAGACAGGCAAGCTGTTGATGCTTCGAGAGGCCCATCGCATTTATCTGTCCCAGTTGGCCCAGATTCTCACCGTGCTGGCGAATCTGGCAGAGGAGACCAAAGACTACGCACTGCCGGGACGCACCCACGGTCAGCACGCGGTTCCCGCGACCTTCGGATACAAGGTCGCCGTCTGGATTGACGAGCTTTGCCGACACGTCGAGAGGCTGCAGGGTTGCGAGGACCGTGTGTTCGTCGCAATGCTGGGCGGCGGAGCCGGAACTCTGGCATCGCTGGGGGAGGTCGGTCTTGAGATTCAGGACCTGATGGCCCGCAAGCTGGACATGAAGCCCATGACCATGCCTGCCCGAACCACGGGCGACCACCTGTGCGAGTACGTCACCCTGCTGGGGATGCTGGCGTCGACCTGCTCCAAGATGGGAGGCGAGGTCTTCACGCTGATGAAACAGGAGTTCGGAGAGGTGGAAGAACCTGTCCCGCCAGGCACTGTGGGAAGTAGCACCATGCCTCAGAAGCGCAATCCCAAGCTAGCCCAGGACATCGTGGCGGTGGCGGCGCAGATTCGCGCGCTAGTCCCGCTGGCGCTGGAGGCCATGATTACCGAGCACGAAGCCAACCGCACTACCAGCGTGATGATGAACCGCGCCCTCGACCAGTCGGCTGTCCTCACGGGCGATTTGCTACAGTACGTCATCGAATTGTTCTCCGGCATCCAGGTATTTCCAGAGCGTATGCGAGCCAATCTTGACCTGTCCGGCGGGCTGATAATGTCCGAGGCTATAATGTTGGAGCTAGGGCGCAAGCTGGGCCGTCAACGGGCTCATGACGCGGTGTACGACGCGGCTCAGGCGTCAGTTGTGGAGAGCAGGCCTTTCAAGGACACCCTGGCCGAGGTCTCGGACGTTGCATCCAACATGACACCACAGGAAATCGAAGTCCTTCTTGACCCGACCGAGTACACGGGCATATGCAGCCTGTTCGCCCAGCGCGAGGCAGCCAAGGCGCGAGAGGTCGCGGCCTCTCTGAATTCTTGAATTAGCGAGGTGAACCCGATGCACAAACACGAGATCAAAGAAGCCTGGGTTGACATTGCCCCCGACAACGGCTCTCAGCCTGTCGCGCCCGGACGTTGGGCCTTCGAGTTTCGCCCTGCGATGGGGCGGCTTCTGTCAGCCCATCCTGCCATCGGCCCTGCCTTCAACACCCTGTACAGCGAGATCATGCGCGGTCCGGGAAGCCTGAGCCGTCAGGAACGGGAGATGATCGCCACCGTCGCTGCTGTTGCTCAGGATTGCTACTATTGAGCCACAACCCACGCAGAGTTTCTGCGTGTCGAGGACGGAGACCCTGCAATCATCAAGACCCTGGTCGATGGGAGTTGGCGCGACGCCATGACTCCGGGAAACCGAAACTTCCAGCTTTGCGAACTGGCCCACAAGATGAGCGCGATGCCCACCAGCATGACCGAGGACGATTGGCAGCCTCTCCGAGACCTGGGATTCGACGATCAGGCGTGTCTGGAGGTCGCCCACATCGTGGGCATATTCAACTACCTGACCCGCCTGGCCGACGGTCTGGGCCTCCAGTTGGACCCTGCGACCCTTGAGGCGTCGGAGACTGAGACTCCACTGAAGAAGATCGGAGACGCTAACGGCGCTCGCACCGTGTAGGATATTACTCTGAGGTCAGCCCTCGGTGTCCATCCTGCGTAACACGACGTAAGGGGCGGTCTCGCTCTGGGTAGTCGCCATGTCTATCAGGTCCTGCGAAACACCCAACTCCAGCAGAGAGTCTCGGCGCAGCTGGCGCTGAATGCGCTGGGTCATCTCGACTCTGACACCGTGATGCGCGGCTTCCAAAACGTCGCCAGGCTCTGCGCCCACGGTTTGCAGGGCGTCGACCAGTTCATCGCGAAGTCGCTTGCGTTCGTCTTCGGCGATTCGGATGGCCTCAGTCACAACGGCAAGCTGACCGATCATCGAATCAATCCGGTGGTTCATCTCCTGCGGAAGTTCGTTGATGTCAAAAAGCTTCACGGGAATCTTTCACGATTTTTTTCATAGTGTCATCACCACGTAACCGAAGCTATGACGTAACCTCGTACACCCATACCTGATGGAGGACGTCTGGTTCGCCTTTGGGGAGGGCCTGCATTGGGTCGCCCATTTCGACCAGCTTCCATTTGCCTTCTGATTCAAGCGCTGTCTGGACTTCTTTGAATCCGCCGTCCTCATAGAGGTCGGGACGGAGCGTGAATATGATATGCCCACCCGGGCGAACCACGCGAACGAGTTCGTTCAGCGACGAGGCAGGCGCATGGCCGACGGTCAGGACTCCCACCGACAGGGCAGCGTCGAAGGAATCTGTCGGAAAGCCTAGGCTCTCTCCCATGACCATCTGTTGAAACTCGCCGTACACGTTCTTCTTGCGCGCCTGATCCAGCATGCCCTCGGACAGGTCCATCGCCACCAAGTTATGGTAGCCGTGTTCGTTGAGCAGTTGTCCCACCAGCCCGGTTCCCGCTCCGGCGTCCAGGATTCGAGAGTCTTTCGGGACATACTTAGCGGCGGCTGTGACAGACGATGGCGGGCCATACCAACCAAAGTCTCCGATCAAGTCCTTCTCGTAGCTTGACGCCCACTGGTCATACCGTTCTCCAAGCTCCTGTTCGTTCTTGGACGAATACACCCACTGGATCAGGTTCTGTTCCTCGGTCATGTGTAAATCCTATGGTTAGAGGTCAGGTTTTCAGGTATCAGGCGAATATTCACGCGATCGGCACGCTGGCGGTTCGAGGTATGGCCCCGCTAGCTCGCATGTTGTCGATTTCTGGGGATGCATAGCCCAACTCTCGCAGGATGCTTTCGGTGTCGCCTCCAAATGCCGGGGAGCGCGCCGCAACCGCGGGCGTCCGACTAAGTTGGGGAGACACGCCACCGTGGGTGATTTGTCCAAAGTCTGGATGCTTGGCAGACTGTATCAGCGAATGGCGTTGCGCGTAGCTGTCCTCACGTAACTCTGAAATAGTCTGATTGGGAATGGCGGTTACTCCAACCCCCTTCAGGATGCGCGCCCATTCTTCGGTTGAATTTAGTCTGAACGTCAAAGCCAGTTGTTCCGAAAGCTGTTCGTCGTTCTCGTCACGAAGCTCGGCGGTGGCAAATTCGGGCTTGCCTCGCAGATGCTTCAAAGAGTCCAATCGAGTGAGCCGATTCCAGCCTTCGAAGTCCTCAACGGACAGTAAGAACCAGGAGTCCGACGACTGGTAGAGCCTCGATAGCGCATTGAAACCTTTGGCATCGGGGCCTTCGATCTCGTTTCTATCGTAGCCCACATAGTCCAACATGTACGGCGACGAGAAGGTGGAGGCGGTGTAAGACAGAGCCGTCTCGACGCGTTGGCCCTTTCCAGTGCGTTCCCGCTCCAATAGGGCCATAATCACGCCGTAGGCGGCCATGAGGCCAGTGCCGTAGTCGTTGAAGGTGTAAGGAGGAGGAGCCGGAACGCCGTCGCGGCCTCCGTTGCGTACCTGCATTCCGGTGGCGGCCTGGGCGTTCTGATCAAATCCAGGACGCATGGCCCACGGCCCCTGCTGTCCAAAAGCGTTTATCGAAACGTATATCAAACCGGGCTTGCGTCGCTTCAACTGTTCGTATCCGACGCCCAGACGATCAGCAACGCCTTTGCGGAAACCCTCCAGCACCACATCCGAGGTCTCCACAAGGCGGTAGAAGGCATCCAGTCCGGCGGGTTTGGTGATGTTCAGGCAAATGCTACGCTTGCCCCTTCCAACTTCCAGCCAGGGAGTGAGACCGGGTTGGCGGTGTTCCGGGTCGATCTTGATGACATCCGCCCCGTACTCGGCCAGCGCCCTGCCGCAGGTCGGTCCGGCAAGCACGATGCACATATCCAGGACTCTGATTCCCTTCAACGCCGCTGGCATCTTTCACATTTCTCCATTGGTCAATCTTTGGCCCTCACCCAAACAATCCATCAAAGGCCTTCGGGCCATTATATGAACGACTCTGATATAAAACAAACGCGCCCTGTGAATCACAAGGCGCGTTCTTCGTCATCTGGATGCGTCTGCTATTGCGCTGAATCCACCACCCTGATACCTAGATAGCGTAAGAGTCCAGCAATGACGCTACAGACTTGGCCTTCACCTTCTCGGAAACCTCATCGATGCGCTGGTCCAGCGTGGGCCGCGTCGTGTCACGGTAGAGCACGCCAAGCGGTATTCCGTCGTTGCTGGCGATATCGAATGCAGCGTCCCAGTCGGCATCGTCATGATCTTCCGGTATGTCGTAGGCGAGGCCGGGGATGCCCTTGCGAACGTTGCCCTTTAGCAGCTCAAAGGTGTTGTTGTACTCAGTGCAAGGCGACTGAATGTGAACAATGGAAAATCCTGGATGATCCATCGCCTCGGACATGATGGTGGACATCTGCCGGACTTGACTGGACATTGTGGATGACACGAAGGAAACGCCGAGGCTCAGGTACATCTTGAACGGATGCAGCTTGTCTTCAGTCTTGCCGTACGGCGTGGAACTCGTGACCGCTCCCAGGTCTGTTGTGGGGGAGCTTTGGCCCTTGGTGAGTCCGTAAACCCCGTTGTCCATAACGATGGCTGTGATGTTCAGGTTGCGGGCTGCCTGAGGCGAGATATGCTCTAACCCGATGCCCAGGAAGTCGCCGTCTCCGGCCACGACCACAACATTGAGGTCAGGGTTGCCCATTTTGGCGCCCATTGCTATAGGCAGAGACCTGCCGTGGATTCCGTGGAACCCGTAAGGCTGGTCGCCCTCCAGCAGATGCACCATGTTGCCTGAACAACCGATGCCTGCAATTATCACGTTGTTTTCAGGCGCGACTTCCATCTCGACGGTCCGGCGGCTAATAGCGGTTTCCAGCGCTCGGCGGACGCCGAAGTCGCCGCAGCCAGGGCACCATTTGAAATCATATTCCGGGTTTTTGGAGGTCATGCTGTCACACTCTCTTTTTGTTGGGTTCCGACTCTGTCGCGAATTCGGCTGGCTAGTTCGCGCACCTTGAAGGGCAATCCAGTGTACTGGGTAATGGCCTCGGCTTTCACTCCTTGTGATCGCAGCACGGAGGCAAATTGGCCCATATAATTCAATTCTGGCACCAGAACCAGATCTTTGGTTCTGAGTTCTTCTAACAGTTTCGGAGGCAGAGGACTGAGGTACATGGTGTAGTACCAACCCAGGTCAACACCTTCTTCGGCTAGCTCTTCGTAAGCCGACAGGCCAGAACCTTTGGATCCGCCCCACGGCATCAGAACTATCGAAGCATCAGTGTTTTGGCTTTCGTATGTCCCGTCCTCCAACAATTTCAGTTTGCTGAATCGGCGGTTGGTCATTTGGATATGGCGGTCTGCCAGGTGCGTAGTGTCGCCCATGCCGTCGTGCTCGCTGCCATTGGCGACGTAGCTTCCGGGGTTTCCGGGAATAGGCATGGGGGAAAGCTCCCAGCCATCGTAACGCTGGTAGCCATTGGTTCCTGTGTACACCGAACGGTTTTCAGAGTTCACTTTGCTGAGGTCGGGCTTCGGAATGTTCTGGTTGCGCTCTGAAAGCATGTGCTCACTCAGCACAACAACTGGCCCCTGATAGCGCTCTGCCCACGCAAATGCCCGATGACCGGCAACGAAGCACTCCTCAACGGTTCCGGGAGCGATTACTGGCATCTGCATATCGCCGTGGCCGGGATATAGGGCTGTCAGGAGGTCGGATTGTTCGGTTTTTGTCGGGAGTCCGGTGGAGGGGCCGCCGCGCTGAACGTCCACTACGACCACCGGAATTTCGGCCATCCATGCCAAGCCGATTCCTTCGCCCATCAGTGTGAAGCCGGGGCCTGCGGTGGCAGTCATAGCCTTTTTCCCAGCGAAAGCTGCGCCGATGATGGAGGTTATGGATTCGATCTCTGAAGTGGACTGGTAGGCGAACTTGCCAGGACCTGGAAGGTTGTTTTCCATGAATAGAAGTATTGGAGTGGCTGGGGAAATCGGGTAACCGACATAGACGTCGATACCGGCAGCCATTGCGCCAAGGCTCAAGGCCACGTTGCCATTGATGAGTACCTGTTCGCCCTCGGGGGGGATCGCGTCAGCCATCTGCCCGATCATGAAACCGCTATTTTCGGCTTCGATGCGCCCCAGCGTCAGGGCCTTGATGTTGGATTCTATGATCTCTTGATCGTTGGGGCGTCCTCTCGTGAAACGCTTGGTCACAAACTGTTCGAGGATGCTCTGGTCGATCTCCACCAAGTACGCCAGCGCGCCCATGACCACCATGTTAGCGGCTCGGGCGTTGCCCGTGGAACGGGCCAAATCGTCGAAGGCCATGCCAAAGCTGTTCTCGACACCCTCCAACTCGAAGGTCCCGGAGTCGAAGATTATGACTCCGCCTTCTCTGACCTCGCTTTTATGCTCGTTGTAAGCATATTCGTTGAAGGCCACTAGCACGTCCAGGTCATCACCTGAACTGCGAATTGGCTCAGTGGATATGCGGGTCTGAGTCCAGACGGGGCCACCTCGAATCTGCGATGGGAACGTGGAAAACGTCTGTACGTGGTAGCCCACCTGAGCATTCGCCGAAGCGAAGCCATCGGCGGAGGTCACGACGCCCTGGCCGCCCTCTCCGGCGAATCGGACGACGAAATCTGTGTTTTTCAATTCAACTCTCCCGGGCAACGATTATTTTCAGGCTTTTGGGCGCACGGCGCCAGAAGTCAGTCTATCAATGAATTAGAGTTTCATGAAGCAGATTGAGGCTCTTGATTTAAGTAAACGCGCGCCGCACCAGAGGTGTCTCTGGCCGCCCGTTAAATCAGCGCTTCGATGGTCTTTTGACAATAGTTAGATTTAAGGAGACTTCAATATTTTGACGCAAGCCACCAGCGCGATTGAACCGATTATCAATGTCTTCCGAATATACCAGTTACCCATTTCAAGTGTCAATTTTGTGACATTATGCACAAGTAGGCAAATTGCGCCTGATCCGACGGATTCGCTGTATCTACAGCCCAGAAAACGGCCTTAATGCTCTACTCCTCTATCACAAGGCTGAACGCCGCAGGGCAAACGACCAGGAAAATAGCGTCGAACACCGCGAGAAACGGAATCCATCGAGTTAACTCTGCGCTCTCGTCTCCTCGAATCATCACCCCCGAAGCCTCCACAGCAGCTACTATGACCGGAACCACCACCGGGAAAAACAATACAGGCAGCATGACCTCGCGCGATCGAGTGTTGATCGCCATTGCGGAGAAGGTCGTCCCGACCGTGGCAATTCCAAGTGTCGCGAGCAGAGCGATCGGCAAAAGGCCAGGTATCCATATCGGAAGGTTGAACAGCACAGCGAACACGGGATAGATGAACGCCTCGATCACCACCATGAACAGGAAATTCCCCAACAGCTTGCCGAAGAAGATAACGTCACGTCCCACTGGCGCCAGCATCAGTCCGTATAGATTGCCACGATCCTGTTCAATAGCAAAAGAACGGTTCAGGCCCAGCACGCCTCCAAAGAGGAAGGCCACCCACAGAATGCCGGGAGCGACCAGAGCCACGGTGCGGGGCGTCGGGTCCAGAGCAAAGTTGAATATCACGATGACCAGCAGGGCGAAGACCATCACCGACACAAGAATGTCCTTGGTCCGAAGCTCCAGAATGACGTCCTTTGTCACCACCGCAAATATCGCCGCAAAGTAGCCCCTCACGACACCGCCCTCGTATGGCGCATATATGCTTCCTTCAAAGCCTCTGTGCCACCAGATTCCAAAGATTCCTGGTAGGCCACCCGTCCATTGACGAGAATTGCCATGCGCTGCCCCAATGCGATAGCACGGTCGAGGCTGTGGGTCGTCATCAGCACTGTGCGCTGGGAGTTGGATTTGTCCGTCACGACGGCATCCAGCAGGCCCAGCGCCTCTTGATCCAGGCCGCTCTCCGGCTCGTCCATCAGTAGGATGACCGGGTCGTGGAGCAACGCCCGCGCAATGCTGAACCGCTTCTTCATGCCGTGAGAGAGGGTGCCGACCCGCTGATCGAGTCGCGGAGTCATGCCCATACGTTCGGTGACTTCAGCGATTCGCTGGTCGATTCGCTGAACACCGAACATGCGAGCCGAGAATCTAAGGTTCTCCCGCCCTGTCAGGTCGTCGTATAAAAGGGGGTCGTGGGTCACGACGCCGATAATTCGTCGGACGCTCTGGCCTCGTTTGGAGAGGGGCATCCCGCCGATGATGACATCTCCGGCGTCAGGCCTGGTGAGAGTCGCCAGAATCTTGATGAGCGTCGTTTTGCCGGAGCCGTTCGGGCCCAGAAGCGTCAACACCTGCCCCCAGGGGACCTCCAGATCGACGCTTCTCAACACGGGTGTGCGACCAAAAGCCTTCCGAAGACCGGAGACCTTGATTGCGAGTTCGACTTTTGGGCTTGGATTCATCGGGACGAGATTCTCTATGCGCGATTGTTCGCCGTTACACTTTGCACGATTCGACAGTAACTGTAGTATAAAGGGACAACCATCCGCAAAACGAGAACAATCGAGGGTCGCATGGCAACAATTCAGGAACTACAAAAGCAGTACGAAGGCCTTACGGATCAGCACCCGGAGCCTCGTCCCGAAGTGGACATAGACACAGCATGCCTGCTGGCCTTCGACTACGAATATTCAGGTCAGGACGCAGAGGTGGTAATCGACACCGACGAATTCACCGCCGTGTGCCCATGGACCAGCCTGCCGGACTTCGGGACTCTGGTCATCACGTACGTCCCAGACAAGGTTTGCATTGAGCTAAAGTCGCTGAAATACTACCTGCTCTCGTACACTGGAGTCGGCATCGTCCAGGAACACGCCGCCAACCGCATCCTAAACGACCTCGTTGAGGTCAGCCAGCCAAAGCGGATGACCATATCTCTTGACTACAAGGTCCGAGGCGGCCTGCACACCGCAGTCACTGCCCGCTACTTCGCAGACTAAGCCTGACGCCTTCCTGTGTGGCGCCTACGTCTTGTGTATGAGCCAGGACTATGGGGACGCCACCTGTATATCGTCACCGTCGATGTTCACCGCGTACGTGGGAACTGGCTCCGTAGCCGGAGGCATGGTGGCCTCGCCGGTGCGAACGTCGAACCTGCTGGCGTGCCATGGGCACTCGATCTCGCAACCGTCCAGCGTTCCATCGCCCAACGGCCCGCCAGCGTGGGGGCACTCCTCGCCTATCGCGTAAAACTCCCCTTCCACATGGGCCACCACTACGTTCTGCCCGTCAACCTCAGCGACCAAAAATTCGCCCTCTGGCACATTCGATGCTTTGCCGACCGTCACAAATTCGCCCATCGAGACATTCTCCTAAATGTGAACGCTTCACTATAAGTCTGATTCTGAAACCGCAGTATAACCCTAATCCGAACCCAATGAAAAATGCTCTCTGGCCTAAGAATTGGGAATGGGATAAACTGTTGCGAACCGTCGAATTCGACATTTTAAGAGGAGGTCAGCATACCAAAATGACCAAGTATGCCAGATACGAAGCCCACGGCGAAATAGCCTACGGAATCGTCGAGGGCGAACAGGTGACGCAGATCACCGCCGCCCCCTACGAGGACTACGAAGTAACCGACCATGCTCACAGCCTCGATGAGGTCAAGATTCTCGCGCCTGTGGTGCCCAACAAAGTGGTCGCCATCGGCCTTAACTACCGCAGCCACCTGGGAGGACGGGAAGGCCCCAAAGTGCCGGAGCCTTTCTTCAAGACAACGTCGTCGGTTATCGGGACCGGAGAGAATGTCATCATTCCCAAAGACGCCATTACCGAAGGCGTTTCCGTCCAGCCAGAGGCCGAGCTTTCGCTGGTCATCGGCAAAACAGCCAAACACGTCAGCAAGGAAGACGCCCTGGGTTACATCCTCGGCTACACCTGCGGCAACGACATGAGCGCCCGCGACTGGCAGGCCAACGACCTCCAGTGGTGGAGGGCCAAGTCCTCGGACACCTTCACGCCTCTAGGCCCATACATTGTGACCGACCTCGACCCCAGCGCCCTGCGGCTCATCGGTCGCATCAACGGCAAGGTGGTCCAGGAACAGGTAACATCCGACCTGCTGCATGACGTGCCGACCATCATGGAGTTCGTCACGCGAGTCATGACCCTGAACCCCGGCGACGTCGTGATGACGGGCACCCCTGGCAGGCCCGACAACGTCAAAGAGGGCGACGTGATGGAAGTCGAAATCGCCGAAATCGGAACTCTCAGTAATCCGGTGGTCAACGAGAGCTAGTCACTGAGCATCGTGACCGAAAATAATAAGGGCGGGTTTCAGACCCGCCCTGTTAATTAATTTGTAAGCGTTCACTGCCGGTCGTGACATGACTTGCACAACGGCTCTGGGCAATGTTTGACAATCTGCATGAACAACCGACCAGATTTTGATTTTTGTCCAGACATTAGGGCGGAGTTGCCACGTCAAGCCCAAGCGCAGTTTAGCGCCATGCAGTCGCACATTGAAGAGATTGAGTCGCGTGTCCGAGAGTTTGAACTGGGTGAAGGGTGGTTAAAATCACGCGACCCAAGCCCATACACCTGGAACCTCAATACGCTGCACTGGTTCAAGGAAAGCAGCGTTGTAGAGGCCGACAAATACCGCACTCCTTACCCATCGGAATTTTCTCGATTCTCTCCGAGCTAATGACCGACGAACCCAAGGCCGTGCTAGACGTTGGCTGCGGCACGGGACTCATCACTCGTAATCTAATGGAGTTCGTCGACAGAGTTGATGGCGTGGACTTCTCCGAGAACATGATCGAAACGGCGAAGATTCTGCCAAACGGCAACCATCCCGGAACCAACTGGATCTGCGGACCAGTAGAAGAAGTCTTGCTCAGTCCGCCTTATGCGCTAATCACAGCGGGCCAAAGCCTTCATTGGATGGACTGGGAAGTAGTATCTCCCCGGTTGAAGGAGAGTCTCACTCGGAACGGATACCTGGCAATCGTCGGCCAGAAAAACTCGCCCATGCCTTGGGACGGCGACCTGTTTAAGAAAATCATTCCGACTTACTCCACAAATCAGGACTTCGTACCTTACAACCTGGTCGAGGAGTTGGAGAGCCGAAATCTGTTCCATTTAAGAAGGGGGAGAAGAGCGTTAAGCCTGTGTCGTTCCAGCAAAGTATCGACGATTATGTCGAGTCATTCCACTCCATGAACGGCTTCTCGCGGGAACGAATGACGGAAGAAGCGGCCCATGGCTTCGACAGCGAAGTTAGAGAACTGGTGTCGAAGTATTGCCCTGAAGGAGAGATGGTATTGCAGAGTGTCGGAAAGGTCGTCTGGGGCAACCCCACAACGAAATGAGCCAAGCTATGAAGGGGAAAACAATTCTTGATTCCGAATATGAGAGCTGCTTTTCGAGTGCGAGCCATTTGCAATGAGGTAAGCGCTTGCGTCACCTGCGCCTTCTAGCCAGGAGCTGAACGCGTACATTAATTTGTGATGTGTCGCCCTTCGTCCTAGAAGAGTTGTTCCGCCCTGAAAACCAGCAGTTCTTGGCCCTTGCCTATTGTCCAGTAGTAGATGAGGTAGGCGCCTGCGCCGACCATTGCCAGGTTTCCGATAGGCTCGATGAGCGGGAAGATTTTTCGCATTCCTGCCGTCACCAGGCCCTTGAAGAAGACCACGCCCACCGTTGCCGCCATCATGACCGCTCCCATACCCACGCCATAGGCAACCGAGCCTATGATTGTCTCCGCGGCGCCGCCGGCGCTCAGGCTCTGGCCCGCGACCACTCCAACCGCCGCCAGATAAATCGGCAGCGCGCAGCTAAGAGAGGCAATTGCGTAGGCCACGCCGAACAGGAAAGTCTGCTTCAGGCCCCGGCCTCCGCCCAGGTTGACTCGACTGGCGGCCATCAGCCCTAGCTTTCGCTTGGAGATCAGGAGCCACAGGCCAACTCCGGTTATTATCACTCCGACTCCCAGACCGGCGAATGGTAGGAACTGTCCGACGAGCCGTCCTCCCGCTGCCAGTATAAGCCCCACGGCGCCGAACACCACGATGAATCCTGCCGTCACCATCAACCCCATCAAGACTCCTCTGAGTCCAGAGACCACGGGGTTGGCATTTACATCAGTTGAGTCCAACTGGTAGCCAACGTACGCTGGAAACATGGCCGCGCCGCAGGGATTGAACGCCGCTACAAGGCCGGCTGAAAACGCGAATGCCAGAGGAACTTCTATCATATTTCACGCACTCCCGTTGAGGTCTGCCCTGACTGACTGACCCAATTATAACTTACCCGCCTGTTGTCCAGGTTTCATCTGAACTGCTCATGTAATAGTTTCGACGTGCACAACTCTGGATACGATTTGACTGTGCAGTGAGATTTCAGAGAATTTCCGATATCGGTAAGCAGGATTACAATTCTGGGTTAACTGAGTTTATAATCCGGCCAATGATTCCAACGATTGATTTTCTCAGCAACCCATGGCATTAGGCGGCCCCGACCGCGACTCTGGTTCAGAACGGGATTCCCATGGCGACCGGTTGCCCCCTCGGTTCACTTCGAAGCTAAGGCTCTGGTCAGCCTTCGAGTTTCGTGACTACAGATTCCTCTGGCTGTCGAGCATTTCATCTCTGTTCACAATGGAGATGCGCCTGCTGGCAACCAGCGTGTGGCTGTACCAGGAGACCGGTTCCGGCGTGCAGTTGGGAGTGTTGGGACTCATCCATCTAATCGTCCAGTTCCCCTCAATTCTCTACGGCGGAGTGCTGGCCGACAGGCTGGACCGCAAGAGGCTGATTGCGTTCACGCAGGTATCCAGCTTTGTGCTGCTGACCATGTTGGCTCTGCTTTCTGCCGCCGATGCTCTTCATCCTTGGCACATTTATGGAGTGACCGCTGTTCTCAGCGTGACCAGCATCCTCGGGAGTCCGGCGCGCTCCGCGTTGACCTCCAACGTGGTGCCGAGAACCCACCTACTGCACGCGGTCACGTCCAATGTGGCAACCTTTGAGATCGGAGCCATCGTGGCTCCCCTGGTCTTCACCGGACTCATAACGACGTTAGGTATAACCGTCATTTTCGCAGTTGCCGCAGCATTCGCCGTTCCCAGCGTGATACTCCCTCTCATGATCCGCGCACAGAACATTGCGTCGTATGACGGCGAAGACGGAAAAGTTCTGCGTCGGGTGTGGCAGGGGTTCCAATTCGTTAGGTCTCATCCGATCCTGCCGGGTCTGCTAATCATGGATTTAGGCGTGAACATGGTCAGTTTCTTTCGTCAGGTCTTGCCCCTGATCGTGGACAGGCTCCTTCGGGCAGGCCCCGGCGCCGTCGGCGCTTTAACTGCCGCCAACTCGTTCGGAGGAGTCGCTGGCAGTCTGGCTGTTCTTTTCCTGGCGCGGTACCGCTCCAAAGGGATGCTTGTGCTATACGCGACCCTTGCCTACGGCGCATTGTTGATCGTCTTTGGATTGAGCAGTTCGATGCTGGTAGCCGTGCCGGTCATAATGGCCCTCGGAGTCACCGACGCCATAGGCATGGCGTCGCGCCAGACGATTGTGCAGTTGACCACGCCGGACGATGTCAGGGGCAGAGCCGTAAGCTTTCACGAAGTCTCAGCAGAGAGCGCGAACAACCTCGGCACCATTTACGTCGGTTTCATGTCTCAACAGTTCGGCACTCGCAACACGCTGGTCACGGGCGGATTCATCTCGATGATCGTTGTCGTGGCAACGTGGGTCTTGATACGCGGAGTCCGCAGGTTCAGGTATCCTTAACTGGAACCTGCGATGACGTCGTAGCATACTAATTATTACCCGACAGAAAGGCAGCTAGACACGGCATCGCAACGTCAAGGGGACTGGTTCGCGGATGGCGAGGCTTACTAGGGGTTTGTCGGCCGCTGGAGTCGGCGAGTCGGAGATATGTGCTTGGACTGGCTCTCATTGCCTTCAGGCCCTCGTTGGGTTGAAGTTGGCTGCGGCACAGGCGCGTTGACCGAGTCGATACTCAAACATGCCGATCCTGGCAGCGTGACCGGCACGGAACCTTCCGAAGGTTTCCTCAACATGGCGCGTGGTAGAATCCACGACAAAAGGGCCGTGTTCAAGTCCGGCGACGCGACATCAATTCCTCTCAAAGACGCTGAAGCGGACGTGTTAGTGGCAGGCCTCGTGTTGAACTTTGTGCCTGACAAACAACGCTCGCTCCAGGAGATGCGCCGAGTT
>CEWR01014217.1_pt1 | contig 21997 bp, 23 predicted proteins | sample 356321 | NCBI WGS metagenome assembly CEWR01 (sample SAMEA2621551, study PRJEB7988) | marine metagenome | biome: marine biome (ENVO:00000447); feature: mesopelagic zone (ENVO:00000213); material: "saline water (ENVO:00002010), including plankton (ENVO:xxxxxxxx)" | depth 790 m
ATAACGTATTCTTTTTTAGGAATATATTTTTATTTGATTTTAAAATCTAAATCAGTATTATTTGGTGTATCAAAAACTATATTATTTGTTTTTATATAATTAGCGTTAAAGACAGATTCCGATGTCTTGATTGAATTAATAGTAGTATTTTTGACATTCATAAATATACCATCACCATTAATCATTCGTTTATGCCATATCAAGAAGTTTTTGTTCAATTTTGGGAACAAGTAAAAGAAAGTGTACAAGAAAATAGATTTGCAAAATTAACGATGGCAAAGACCATTGGTAAGCCCGATTTGAAAAATATATTTCTAAGACCAATCGCTTCTGAAGACGAGCCTATGTTCTTATTAAAACTACGATATAGATCTAAGGAAACTGAAGATATAGAAAATGAAGTTACTTTAGAGGAAGCCTTGGTGGCAATGAAACCATTTCTCGTAAAGTCTTTTTCATCTGTGTTGTTGTTTAGCACAACTAAAGATATTACTTTTAAAATTAATAAAAAGGGTATAGGAACTATTATAGAGCATGCTCCTACATTTGGCAACGTTACTCTTGCTGTAAAGGATGCAGATGAGCTTTAGTGCTTGAATGGTTTGCTTTGTTTAGTTGGCCTTCTTTTTTACAAGATATAAAAAACACCTCGAGAAGTTCTTGAGGTGTTTTTACTTTTGTCATAGGAGTTCGCGTATTATTTAGTGAACTTTTTTACTATTCTCTTTAGAATTTTTTTCATCCAACATCTCTAAATAAACATCCTCAACATGCTCACGAGCCCAAGCGGTTCTTCTTAAAAATCCGAGACTTGATTTCATGGTAGGGTTGCTCTTGAAGCAGTTAATATTGACACGTTCTCCCAAATACTCCCAGCCATAATAGTTTACCAGTCGTTCTAAAACCTGAACCAATTTCACCCCATGGAATGGGTTTTTTAGTTGATCTTCCGTAGCTTGTCTCCTTATTTTTTTAGCCGGTTTTTCTTGATTAAGAGCAATATTAGAAGGGGCGCGTCCTGTTTTCGAAAGTTCCTCTGATTGTTTCTGAGTTTCAGTCGACTCATTTGTGTGATTGTTTTGTATATCCATTGTTGGTAACTGGTTTGTTGGAATGCTTATTTTCTAATTTGTTATCGATGGTGTTGTTCTATTTACCAACCTAAAATAGAAGAGTTGCTTCAGATTAAAAACCTTTTTTTTGGATAGCAATATACTGATTAAAATAGAATAGCGGTTTGAGAATACTCACAAACCGCTATTGGTTTTATAAATTGTTGTTGCAAATGTTTATTGCTTTGGTTCTGTTTTATTGAACATATATCGGGCAATTTTCCAATCTTTATCTACTCTTTAGAATACGAAGATCTCTCTATTTGCTTAAAGTACTTCAGCGCCATTCGAGATAATTTTAACCATAACTTTCGAGCTAGTTACGGCAAAATCCATGTTTCCTTCAACTTCTATTTATGCACAAAAAGGAAATGTTCTTAACAATAAAGCGTAATAATATCATCAAGAATTTCTTGAGGGACTTTGTGTTGAAGCGGCTTGTTTCGTGTCAATTTTTGGTTGAGTATTGTTCGGAAGTTGACAAGTACAAAACTGTAATCCTAGTTCTAAACATCGCTTTTTTACTTGCAAATAGGATCATAGCCGTTTTCAAAACATTTTTTTTCTAAAACTTGCTTTTCCTCTAGATTCCACTGCGTAAGGTTAATCATATTTGATATGAAAATTTTTGACACCAGTGTGTGAACTATCTTATTTATCTTTATTAATAATGCCAAACCTATCTCTTGATTTGTTATCTTCCTTTAACAATTTTCATTACCATCTCTACGCTCCTTGCTCCAGAGTATCCTCCAAAAACAATAAGTAATAATGATTTTATTAAAGCAACCCAATTGGGTTTTACATCCAATTCGACTATAAAACTATCTAATATGATAAGGGTCAACATAACAGAAAGCAAGTAAACTAACGTTATAGGTCTTACATTTTTACTTAGCCAACTGTCTGAAAGAACATCCGAATTCCATCTTTTAGTAACTTCTTGCATTTCAATTTTATCAGCTTCTAAAGCAGCTAATAAAAACTCCATATCTTTCGGGTCTAAGTTTTATTTTTGAAGTGCATTCATTATTTCAGGAAAACCTGTTATCCCTGTTGCTTTTTCAATAACTCCAATTTTATTTGAGATAGTGAAGCACCTAAACTTATCGTACCTTTTAATAGTTTTCCGAAAATTGGTCCAATACCACTCTTTTTTTTAACTGAATTTTGTTCGTTGCTTATCGTTTCTACATATTGAATAAATATACTTTTAGGTTGTTTTCAAAATACTTTGTATCAAGGTGCACTCATGAAATTGGGACTCTGGTTTTATTGTACTTGTGCTCTTGTCTCTTCAGTAGATTCTTCTGCAAAGTCAAATTCTATTGCTTGACCTAATGGGTGGCCAGAAGTATATAGTTTATTTGTATCGGTTTTACCTTTTACGATACTTTGAATATTTTCCCGATATCCTATTTCTTGAAATCTCCCTCTTTTGTGCCAGATATTAATAGTCATAGAAACTCCTGTTTTGTTTCTAATAAAATAGATGGTTTCTAGTCATTCGGTAGACAGTACAAACCAAGAATTGTCACCGTGCTTCTTATAGACTTCTAGTCCAACTACTTATTGAATACTAAAATACCCACTCTCCTTAATAATGTCTAAAATTTCTTGTCTGTTTATAACTTGTTTTTTTATAATTTTTAATTAGAAATGGAGTACCCTTTGGGTAGTCTAAGAAAATGTTATATGTTGAGAATTAGGTTACTTTATAAGACTTTGAATATATAGTGTTTGATTTATTTAGGGATTGACTAAGCACCTTAGACATATGTGTTAAAATTGATTATTATCTGTTGTAGCAATCAAATATTAATTTTCATTAATACTTTTAGGCAAAGAAAAGTATTTTGCATATTTTTATAGAAGTATTAAAGGTAAATTTATGTCCAATAGTAGTTATTTTGTTGATCGGTTTGATGGAGAATATATGTTCTCTTATCTGAATGTTGTTTAAGGATATTTAGAGGTGGAGAGCTCTCTTAAATTGATTTTATTTGAGTTATGAGTAGATTTTTCCTAGCTTTAGATGCAACTCTGTTCACACAGAATTATTCAATCTGATATTTAAAGGTATTTCTAAAGTGTCTTAGTCATTGCATTGGCGACGTTAGATATGATATTATTTTTTGAACCCTCAAGATGGGTATAAATATGCTTATTGTCCCTTTTCAAATTATAAAAATATGCTTTTGGTATTATGAAAAATACATAAACAAAATTAATGAATGATATAAAATGTATAAATAAAAACGTATGAATGTTTTGCTCTAATTTTGTAATGAGGGAAAACCAAAACATATTTTGTTATTCGGTTTATTAAAACTTCAATTATTGTTAATTAGGTATCAAAACCGAACAGAAACTAATTTATATTAAAAATTTGACCTATGAAGAAACTAGTAACTTTGTGTATCTTTTGTATTAGCTTCTTAGTTGTTTCTCAAGATGTTGAACGTGAAAATGTGAACGCAAAAATTATTGTTGAAGGCAATGATATCGAAGGAATAACCATTTACAACATCTCATCAAAAAAAGTCGCAATGACTGATAAAAATGGAGAGTTTATAATTGCATTGGCCTCAAATGATCTTTTAGAAATTAGAGGATTAAAATATCAAAACTTTGATGTTAGAGTGAGTGAAGCCGTAATTGAATCAAAAAGATTAAGCATTTTTTTAATTGAAGAAATCTATAAACTAGATGAAGTTATAGTCGATTCCAAAGAACTTACAGGTATTCTTAGAGTAGATGTTAACAACGTAAAAACATTTACCCCAAAACGTGATGTTGTTTATTTTGGAATAAAAAACAATGAGATGAATGACCTTAGTGATGTGAGCGGGAGCCAAGTTGAAAACACAGGCATGAACACACAATCGCAAACGATGTTGGTAAATGGTTTAAATGTTATAAACGTTGTAGATCAATTATTGATTCCACTTTTTAGATCTGAAGTGAAGGATAAAAATGCTGTAGGTGTGCCAGAAGTACCTGCAAAAGCTATTAAATATTATTTTGGCTCTAATTTCTTAGCTGAGAATTTCGATATACCAGAGCATCGTGTAGAAGAATTTATTAGATATGTTGAAGAAGAAGAGTTTGATTTTGATTTGTTAAACTATGGTCATGAATTAGAATTTCTTGAACTGCTTAGTAAAAAGAGCAAGACGTTTTTAAAGACTAATAGAGATACACAATTAAAATAGTTTTTCTAACTTTTTATAGATAAAGCAATCGGTATACAAACTCCCTAAAGAAGTTCTTGATGGAGTTTTGAATATATATATTCTTGGGATATTCTGACATAAGTTCAGGACACTCGAACTGATATTTGTTTGTCATTTTAACAGTTACGAAATACCAACGACTCTTTTCAGTCTGCTTTCTCAACCAATTTCTAGCATCTAATCTGTTTTGACCCCTATAAAACAAAACTACTATTCTAAATTTCGATTATTAATGATGCTACTAAATTTTCATTAAAATTAGATGTTTATCCTGGTTCCATTTCTGGTGGTTGTCTTTACTATTCGTTGAACTTTCGTAGAAAATTGTTTTTAGGAAAACGACAGTACTTTTTAAAAAAGTGCTTAATAGCATATGTAAATCTCGTTCACCATATGTTTTTGATTTGGCAGATTTCTTTGGTTGCTCTTCCTCTGTTGGAACTAATTCGTTTAAATTGAATTCTTATTCATCTTTTGTTAAGTAATAAGACAATGTCCGGCCTTTTCCTTTTATTCGTTTAATTCTTGTATCTCCGTTACATATGAAATCACCAAGTAATGCAGATACAGTGGAAGCAGGCGTTTTTGCTTGTTTAAAATCATAATAACCATTCTTAGTTATATACTCATATATTTCCATATAATTCGAAACGATTTTTAGTTCATTTAAACTTTCAAGAATTGCTTCTTTTATTGTTATAGTTTATTTTTTTTCTTGTAAAACATTTTGTTTATCACTAAAGCATGAGGAAAAGTGATTGCAGCAATAAAAGAGAAAAAAATAGCATAAAACATTTCATCATTTCTGAAAATAAAAAAAACAATACCAACACCAATCAAAGATAAAATCCAATAGGGAAATGCCTTTTTACAATATTTGATAATTGTCTTTTTATTGAAATCGTTATATAGAAAAGAGACTTGTTCAAATAACGAAGGTAAGCTGTGCCAGAAAATAAAGTAAATGGTAAATCCCCAAATTAGTGTTGACACTTTAAATATAATTGCGAAAATGATTAGATAAAACAATTCCATTACAGCAATAGATCTAAAAGGTTTGGATTTAAATAAAACGATACACGTAATTACTAAAAACAAAAATCCTGTTAAAATAAAAACTTTTTCTATTTCGTCAGGGTTGATAGCGTAATTGGCAATAGAGTTTACAATAGAAACTACTTCATCGATATTTAGTACAAATAGAACTTGTAGCACGAGCATACCGTATGTGAAATAAAAAGCATTTAACAACCACTTATGCAAATTGAGCTGATTGTGTTCATAATGCTGCTCTCCAAAATGAAATGCACTAAAAATGATAAAAAAGGCTAATGCTAATAAAGGGAAGAAGTAAAAAGTAATGACTGCTAATAAGACTGTGAATACATAAGTTAAAATTACTTTCACAAATGAGTATTTCTGTTTTGAAATTGTATCTATGAGAAGTACATCGTTCGATCCATGCAAAATTCCAAAAGAAAAAATTAAAATAAAGCCAAGAATTATTTCGATCTTTCCCGATAGATAAGAAGTGATCCATAAGCCTATGAAACTTAAAAAAATAGATGTTGTATATACTTTTTTCAAAAGGACTTTTTTTCAAAAGTAAAGTAATTAAATTTAAAAAAAATTAGGTTTTACAATTTTTATTCTTTCTTGAAGAGCCCATATGCTAAATTGATGATTTTCTGTAAACTAATAAATTTATTTGTTTATAGAATTTTAAAATTTAGATGGACTACGTAACTTTTATTAATTTGCTATCAACTGATGTCCAATTTAATATTTAAATAGGTACGTTTTCTTTTTCTTTCTATTTGTTTTTTTACAATTATTTACAAGCTTCTAACCTTTAGAAGACAATATGTTTACTAAAATATTGAAAAATTATTGCGCTGTGTGTATTTACAAAGTTTGAATGAAGGTTAGACTTATAACAGGATGTTTATTTTTCGGGGTTTTCTTAAAAGTATTCTGGCTTTTTGTTGCTTTTCTCGAATTCTCATTACATTAATGTTTCATTTTTAATTTATTGGAATATTTGGTGTTTTAGTATGTTTAATTCAAAATAAATTTAAAATATCATTTTTTTTTGTTTAGTTTTTTATATATTTGATTGAACAAAAACAAACACTAAATAATATAATATGAGGAATTTACTTTTATTGGTTGACATGTCTACAAAGATGGAGGCAACAGATTACGTTGGGTTTACTTTTTTTGTAGGTTGTATGGCTATGATGGCTGCTTCAGCTTTTTTCTTTTTATCTCTTAATCAATTTGATAAAAAGTGGCGAACATCTGTTTTAGTATCGGGTTTAATAACCTTTATTGCCGCAGTGCACTATTTCTATATGAGAGATTATTGGGCAGCAAATATGGAATCTCCTACTTTCTTTAGATATGTAGATTGGATTTTAACTGTTCCATTAATGTGTGTAGAGTTTTATTTAATTTTAAAAGTTGCAGGAGCAAAAGCTTCTCTGATGTGGAAAATGATAGCATTGTCTGTCGTGATGTTAGTTGCAGGTTACTTTGGTGAGGCTGTATTTAAAGAGAGTGCTGCTTTATGGGGTGCAATATCAGGAGCTGCTTATTTTGTAATCGTTTATGAAATATGGTTAGGTAGTGCTAAAAAACTTGCTGTTGCCGCAGGGGGAGACGTTTTAAACGCTCACAAAATACTTTGTTGGTTTGTACTCGTTGGATGGGCTATTTATCCTTTAGGTTATATGATGGGAACAGATGGTTGGTACAATAGTGTTATTCCTTCAGGTAATATAGACGTTGCCTACAATATTGCTGATGCAATAAACAAAATAGGTTTCGGACTTGTGATTTATTCTTTAGCAGTTAAGAAACAAGAAGCTTAATACACACACACTGTTTATTTAAATAGCGCAATTAATTTTTTAATTGCGCTATTTTTTTGCTTATTATTTTCGTTTTTTTAGAGTTTCGAGGGAGTGTTTTGCCCCAGAGAGCGAAAGTATTATGTTTATTTCGTCAACCAATCCTTAGCATTCGTAAAAGCTTCCAACCAAGGAGAAACCTCGTCTTTACGTCCTACAGGGTAATTCGCCCAATTCCATTGGAAAATAGATCGTTCAATATGAGGCATCATCACTAAATGACGTCCATCATTAGAGGTCATCATAGCCGTGTTAAAGTCTGAGCCGTTCGGGTTAGCAGGGTACCCTTCATAACCATATTTGGCAACGATATTGTATTTCTCTTCGTTATAGGGTAAGTTGAATTTTCCTTCACCATGAGAGATCCAAACACCCAAAGTACTATCTGCTAATGAACTTAACATGACAGAATTGTTTTCTTGAATTTTTACTGATGTAAATCCACTTTCATGTTTCAACGAGTCGTTGTGTAACATGTTCGGTTTTTCTTTATGATCAGGATTGATCAATCCTAATTCAACAAATAGCTGACATCCGTTACAGATTCCAATAGACAATGTATCGTCTCTTTTAAAGAAGTTCGCCAAAGCAGTTTTTGCTTTTTCGTTGTATACAAATGCACCGGCCCATCCTTTTGCAGAACCTAAAACATCAGAATTAGAGAATCCTCCAACAGCACCAATAAATTGTACATCTTCTAAATTTTCACGTCCTGATATCAAATCAGTCATATGAATATCTTTTACGTCAAACCCAGCCAAGTACATCGCGTTTGCCATTTCTCTTTCTGAATTAGAGCCTTTTTCACGGATAATAGCTGCTTTAGGTCTTGGTTTAGAAGGATCAATAACAGGAAGTTTTCCGTTAAAATTTGTTGGGAATTCGAATTGTAAAGGTTGTTCTTTATAGTTATTGAAACGAGCAGTAGCTAATCCATTAGCCGTTTGTTTGTCGTCTAATAGGTAAGAAGTTCCAAACCAAATATCACGTAAATAAGCCACGTTAAAATCAAAAGATTCTTTGTTATTTCTGATCGTTACTCCATTGCTTTCAAAAACATTTCCAATGAAAGTAAAGGCAATACCATTTTCAGTGAAAAGTGCTTCAATTTCAGCATTTTTAGCTTGGATAATCACTCCAGCATTTTCAGCAAATAAAGCTTTGATACTGTCTTTTTCATTCAAAGCAGAAATGTCAATGTCAGCTCCAACATTATTTTGTGAGAAACACATTTCTAAAATAGTAGTGATCATTCCACCGGCAGAAATATCGTGCCCTGCTAAAATTCGTTCTTCCTTAATTAATTTTTGAATGGTATTAAAGGTTTTTTTGAATTTTGCGGCATCGTTGATGTTTGGACTTTCAGTTCCGATTCCGCCAAGAGCTTGTGCAAAAGAAGATCCTCCTAATTTGAAAGCATCCGTTGAAAGATCAAGATGATATATTCTATTTCCAGGAACGTTTTGAAAAACAGGCTCTACAACTTTCGTAATATCATTACAATGTCCGGCCGCAGAAATAATTACGGTACCTGGAGCAATTACATCTTCGTCAGCATATTTTTGCTTCATCGATAAAGAATCTTTTCCTGTAGGGATATTGATTCCTAATGCAATAGCAAATTCAGAAACAGCTTCAACCGCGTTAAACAAACGAGCATCTTCTCCTTCGTTTTTACAGGGCCACATCCAGTTAGCAGATAATGAAACTGAATTCAAATTACCTTCTAAAGGAGCCCAAACTAAGTTTGTTAATGACTCCGCAATTGCGTTACGAGAACCCGCAACTTCGTCAATCAAACTAGCAATAGGAGCATGTCCAATACTGGTAGCAACACCTTCTTTTCCTTTGTAATCTAAAGCCATTACAGCAACATCATTCAAAGGCAATTGTAAAGGTCCGGCAGTTTGTTGTTTTGCAACTTTACCACCAACACAGCGGTCCACTTTATTTGTCAACCAATCTTTACAAGCAACCGCTTCTAATTGTAATACGTTTTCTAAATATTCGTGAATATTCTCTTCTTTGTAAGAAAGTTCATCATAATTTCTTTTGATCGTTTTGTCATTCAAGATTGTTTTTGGAGAACTTCCAAACATGTCACCCATAGACAAATCCATTGGTTTTTCACCAGTAGTAGCCGATTCAAAAGTAAATTGATCGTCATTGGTCACATCACCAACGGTATACATTGGAGAACGTTCTCTGTCTGCAACACGTTTTAAAAAGTCAATATCTTTTTCGTTGATTACCAGTCCCATTCTTTCTTGAGATTCGTTTCCGATTTTCTCTTTAGCAGATAGGGTAGGGTCACCCACAGGTAATGCATCCAAGTCTATTTTTCCACCTGTATCTTCTACCAATTCAGACAAACAGTTTAAGTGTCCACCTGCACCATGATCGTGAATAGATACGATTGGGTTGATATCACTTTCTACCATTCCACGAACTGCATTGGCAGCACGCTTTTGCATTTCTGGGTTAGAACGTTGTACCGCATTTAATTCAATCTGACTGTCCATTCCTCCGGTGTCAGCTGAGGATACCGCAGCACCACCCATACCAATTCTGTAGTTGTCTCCACCAAGAATAACAATTTTGTCACCTTCTTTTGGCGTATCTTTTAATGCTTGCTCAGCTTTACCGTATCCGATACCACCGGCTTGCATAATTACTTTATCGAAACCTAATTTTCGTGCAGTAGCTGTATCTATCGAATTCCCGGAGACTGAGCCTGTCGAAGTCTCTTGAAACTCAAAAGTTAATAAAGAACCAGAAATCAAAGGTTGTCCAAATTTATTTCCAAAATCAGAGGCTCCGTTAGAAGCTTTGATTAAGATATCCATTGGCGTTTGGTACAACCAATCTCTTTCGTCCATTGTTTCCCAAGGTCTGTTTTGAGACAAACGAGAGTAAGAAGTCATGTATACTGCTGTTCCGGCTAAAGGTAAAGAACCTTTTCCACCTGCCAAACGGTCTCTGATTTCTCCACCTGCCCCTGTTGCAGCTCCGTTAAAAGGCTCTACAGTTGTAGGGAAGTTATGTGTTTCAGCTTTTAATGAGATTACGGATTCGTATTCTTTTGTTTCGTAGAAATCTGCCTTGTCAGCCGATTTAGGAGCAAACTGCTCTACTTTTGGTCCTTTTACAAAAGCAACATTGTCTTTGTATGCAGATACAATTCCTTCAGGTTTTGCTGCTGCAGTATTACGAATCATTTTGAAAAGAGAGATGTCTTTTTCTTCTCCATCAATGATAAATGTTCCGTTGAATATTTTATGACGACAGTGTTCTGAGTTGATTTGTGAAAAACCGAATACTTCAGAATCTGTTAATTTTCTACCAATCTTAGCAGACATTCCTTCTAAATACCCAACCTCATCATCACTTAAAGACAGCCCTTCTGATTGATTGAAACTAGCAATGTCTTCAATATTTAAAACCGCTTTCGGTTCAGCATTGATAGTAAACAATTCTTGATTTAAGCCAGTATACAACACTTGTAACATTGGATCAATCTCAGCAGCTGCAGAAGCCACTTTCGTAAACTCTTCAATACGAAGGATTCCTTCAACAGTCATATTCTGTGTGATCTCAACAGCATTGGTACTCCAAGGGGTAATCATTTCTTTTCTTGGCCCTATATAAAACCCATCTAAAGAGGGCGTTTCTATTGGTGTAGCGTTTCCGAAAAGCCAAACTAATTTTTGAGTATTTTCTTGTGAAATTTCTTTGGTTTGAACTGCAAATACTGTCGTATTTCGTTGAAAGAATAGAATCATTGCGTCTAAAAGATTAAAAGCGTTTGTGCTTCGGTTTTTAAAAGCACAAATTTACAAAAAATGTTAGAGAAAAAGTCTAAAGTTTAAAGCCTAAAATATGAAAGTTTTTAATGATTGTTAACAATGAAATATGATGTATTAGTTCGATTGAAATCAGTGTAATAAAATAAAACTGATTTAGTGTCAAGAACTATGAGAGTTTTTGAAAATATGACTTCCCAGGCTGGCTAGCGGTAAGGAAGATACAATTTTCCTTCATTACATTTCGTAAAACTATTCGAAGTGACAGCAGTGTAATAAAGCGTTTATTGGAAGTACATTCTCTCTAGAGTATTTTTTTAGTTAGAATGGAATATAATTTTTCGTTTATATAATAATTTCCTGTACCCCGTTTTTGTTTTGTTAGAATTCTATCCTTTGCTAGTTTATTTAAATAATTAGCAGCTATAATTCTGGAAACTCCTAAATCTCTTTGAACAAATTCAATTTTAGTATACGGATGTTGAAATAAATTATAAAATAAATCCTGACTATAATACTCTCTTATTAAATGCTTGTATTCAAAAATTAATTTTTGAATATCTTTTATGAGTTCAATAGTTTGTTTTGAAGTTTGTTCAACTGAGTGAATGATATAGATCAACCAGTTTTCCCAATTATGGTTCTTCTAATTTACTGTAATAATTCATAATATTTAGCTTTATTTTCGATCATATACCTACTCAAATATAAAATAGGTAAACCGAGTAAATCTTTTATGACTAAATAAAGTACATTAATTATTCTCCCTGTTCTTCCATTACCATCATAGAAAGGGTGTATGCTTTCAAAGTGATAATGTATAATCGCCATTTTTACTATTGGGTCAAAATAAGATTAAGTGTTATCATTTATAAATTGTTCTAGATTAGACATTATATCTTTTAATATTTCAAAGACTTGAGGAGGAGTATAGACTTTTTTACCTGTCTTTGCGTTTTTCAATTCTGTCCCTAGAACTTTTCTGAATCCTGCATTGTTTTTTTTAAATTCAGATTGTATTTGAATTATATCATTTGTTATTAATATATTTCTTTTTGATATTAATGAATATCCCATTTTTAATGCTGAAATATAATTTTGAACTTCTTTTGCATCTAGAGAATGCAGTCCACCTAAATTTAATTTAGTTTTGTAAAGATCATCATGGGTTGTTATACTGTTTTCAATTTCAGAACTATCTTTTACTTCTTGCAACCCTAAAGTGTTTATAAGTATTTTTTCATTTGGGTTGCTAGAAACGAAACCTTTTAACTCGGCTAATGCCCTATGTACATTATTAAGTTTTTTAAAAACGGTTTTGTTTCAATTTCTTTTTTTAAAGGGAGTTCTTCAAGTTTTAAATTCGTCATAATGATAAGAAATTCTATTTTTCTTTACATAATAATTTTATAGGATAAGTTTATTGTTTTATTGATACGTAAACCAAAAAATGTCTTTGAGTTGTTTTGGCTAATGATGAGAACTGCGGTGTGTTACTTCAGGAGCTATCTTTCGTCATGCATTTCGTAAAAACACCATAAGTGACAAAGAGAATTAATTGTCAGTTCGAGTGTTTCTGTTTTTTATAGGAATGTATTGAAAACTATTGTTTACAGACTAAGAATTTGTTTTTTATGACTTTACATTTGAGTGTCAAAGACCACAGGGAATTGCTTTGGAATATCCTCTAATGATTCGCCTAGGTTTTGTCTTAGGTCAATTTCTATTCCTCGAGACATTGTTGAAATAGGAACATCATTTGCAGATCCTTCAAAAGGATTTTCTCCAGTTCTCCCTATTCTTTCCATTGTGTGAAAAATCCAAGCGACAATAACATAAAAAGGCACTGCAAGCCAAATAAATAAAGAGCCTATTGTTGGTTCTGAAACACTGATTTCTTTACCAATTTGGGCAAACTGAGGTGTGATCGCCAATGGTAATAGTAATATAAAGACCCACATAAAATAATGGTTTAATGTAGCAAAATGACGTGGATAAGGAAAGTTCTTAATTCGCTCAGACTTCCCTTGCAGGGTGAACATTTCTTCAATAAGCCCTTCCAGTTTTAAAAATGAAAATTCCCAAACGATACCTTTGTCTTTTAGGTTTTTAAGATGGTGTGATTGTAAATAAAGTATAGCCGTTTGTTTGTTATTCTTAGACATCGCATACTCCAGATCTTGTTTTGAAAGATAAGGCTTCATATCGTCTTCAACATTTGACTTCCATTCTGGAGGACTCATTATTTTACTCAATTCCTGATTAGACTTTTCTTGAACAGCAGTTTCCCAAGGTCTAGAAACCCGCATCGCGTGTCTTAGCGCCGTCATCCAAGCAATATGTCTGTAAGTAAGCGTTTTTATTTCTTCTTGCAATTCTTCTTTTGAAAGTTCTTCTTTAGCGTGTTCATTGTTGACCATGTCTTGCACAAACGTTCCAAAAGTCCTTGAAGTGTTTACAATTCCTCCCCATATCTTTCGTGCTTCCCAAATTCTGCCATAAGCAGAGTTATTTTGAAAACCAATGACAAAAGCAACGGCAGTACCTATCAATGCTAATGGTGTCCATGGAATTCTTAACCATTCTAGATGTAGAAAATAGTAGAATCCTACAAACACCGTAATTATTGCAACAAATAAAAAGGTCTCGTAGCGAGTCCATTTGATCATGTCCTTAATTCCGTAAACCTTTTTTGTATACATATATAGTTTTCTTTCAAAGATATTAATTTTGAAGTAAGTATATTATGCTATATTTTAGATACTGCTTCTCGATACAATTGTACTGCATTGTATTTTGTAAAAGCACTCGAAGTGACAAAGAAAATGTGCTGTCAGTTCAAGTGTTCTGATTTTTTTCATAGGAATGTATCTAGAGTTTAAAAACGATTTTTTCAAAATGACTTAAAGTGACAGTATTAAGGAAGAAAGTTATTTTTCTTTGATGAAAATATTGGTCTTCATTGAAGTTAAAAACAAGGAGTCTTTTTCTTTTTTAAAGCGCATATTGCTAATCTCAATTTTTAAAGCAACAGTTTTTGTGTTTTTAAAAAGGGTCAATCTTTTTCTTAGAACCTGGCTGTTAGAGTTTTCTCCAAATTCTTTGAGTAGACTTTTAGACAAAGGGTTCAGGTCAATATATAGTTTTTCATTTTTCGTATTTATGGTAAGCATTTTTTCAAATGGATCTATACTTTCAATGGAATAGGCAAATCCCTGTATATAAAATTTATCCGTTTTTGACTCTTTGTTGTAGTAATTTTTTTTGATCAAAAAATCATAACCAGAAACATCTGTATAATCTGAGCTTCTTGTTGAAAAATTAAAATTATTGTCTGTTGACCAGTTGTTTTTGTAGATCCTATTTTGTTTTAACCCAAAAGACTTCATATAAATCCCTGTTTCGTCGAAATATCTTTTGTCTCCTTTTACAAGTTGAATTAGTGAATCTATATTTTGCTGAAAGAGTGGTGAAATACTTTTGAATCCATGGTGGTCATCGAGATAATCGATAATTGAGTATATCTCGTTATGAATGGAATCATTTACTAAGTGCTGATTGGTTTTTAATTTATTCGCGTGTAATTTTGGCAAGCTGTCTTGTATCCATATCACTTCATTGTTCACTTTTCCATCAACTAAAATATAAGAATCTTCCAAAATGTGCATCAGTCTATTGGTTTGACTTTTTTCACTTACAGAAAACATTCCCCAAGGTCCGAAAGACATGAGTGTCATTATTACTGCTAATGATTGTGGGATAAATTTTATATTCTTTTGTCCGACAGAAAAATAAGTGCTTACGAGTACTAGCCATATTCCCAATAATATAATGATATACCTATTGATGGTAATTCCATAGTCCTCAATTCGCATTTTAATGGCTAGAAATAAAACGATAATTAGTGGAAATAAAATAAAGTAATAGATTCTTGAGAATTTTTTAATCCATGAATTTTCCTTCGAATTACTATAAGGATATATTAGTAATACTGCCAATATACCTAGTATAGAAACTCCAGAGATTAAATAGGCAACAATTCCTTTTGGCCAATCCCAAACAATTACAATTTTTAGGATATAAGCATATAGAATTATTAGATATAAAATCAATAATGGTAAGAGTACGAATTGAGTGAATATTTTTAACCCTTGCGGATAGTTGGTTTCGTTTTCTAGGTTATTCAAGTCTTCAGGAATACCAGCTACAAAAAACCAAGTATTAAAAAGACCCGCCGTAATGATATAGATATCAAAATACAATTCTTCATGAAAATCGATATTGAATAATTTGTCTACAGCGAACAAAGCAAAAATCAACCCCAAATAAAGTACGCCAGAATATAAAATGGAAGTCCATACTCGAATAAATAATGTTTTATTATAGTTCCAAAATCCGTTGCGTTTTTTTGTTTTCAAATACGGAATAAATGAAACCAATAAATGAATAATGATATTGTAAATAGTATACTTTATATAAGGAATACTCGTGTTATTTGTTACTTCGGAATTGGGTAATGATAAAAAAATAGCTATTAATAAAAGAAAAGAACTACTATAGATTAACGCTTTTTTAATTGAATTGACTTCGCTCATTGAACAATAAATAGCTGTGCAAAAAAATAGAGGAATTCCTAAAGCAGCTGTCAGCAGCGTGTTTATATATGGAAAACTATTCTCGATTTCTTTATTGAGTTCTACTAGATAAATACTGATAGAAACCCCTATCAATGCCGATAGGATTGTTAACGGGAATCGAAATAATGATTTTTTTGCGTTTGTAAAAAGAAAATTTAACGAAGGAAGTTTCATGGTACAATAATTAGCGGTTGAAGGTAGTAATATAAATAGGTACGAGTATTATTTTTTTTGATCAAAAGACAACAAGAAAAAATCAGAGAATTCTTTTTCTATCCATGTTTGTTCTTTGCTAGAAATAGGATTGTTGTCTAGTATCAATCCTTTTAAAGAAATTTTTTCACTTTCAAAGGAACGAGGTATTTCTTTGATGTTGTTGTTGTTTAGATGCAAAAGTAGTAGAGAAGGGGTTTCTAGAAAGACTTCTGAGAAAGTGTTGAAGTTGTTGTATTCTAAATGTAAGACCCTGAGGTTTTTCATTTTAATGAGTTCCTTTGGAAGTGATTCTAACTGATTATGACCTAAATACAAGCGTGTTATTTGAGTTAAGCATCCGATTTTTTTAGGAGTTTCTTGCAAATTATTATGATCCAACCAAACCTCCTTTAGATGTGTTAGCTTGCTTAAAATCAGATAGTTTTTTTCGTCTTTTAGGTTGTTGTAGGCAAGGTTGATTTCGGTTAGGAATTGAAGGCTGCTTGTGTTTTCAGGAAGTAGGGTTAATTTATTTTTTTGAAGATTTAGAAACTCTAGAGGTGATTTTTTTAGGATATCAAAAGTTTGTTTAAAATCTAAGTCTGGATTGGAAACCAGCGAAAGGTGTTTTAATTGTGTAAAACGAGATATTGACGTTGGAATCGTTTTAAGCGCCAAGCTATCTAAAATCAGAATTTGTAATTGTTCAGGTGAAGGAAAATTTTTAAAAGCGACATTTAGATCAAGTGCTGTTTTTCCGGTTAAGTTAAGAATCGTTTCCTCGTTTTTAATATTGAATTTTGATGATTCAGAAACTGTATTTGTTTTTTTTACAGCCATTTTGGGACTATTGCAATTAACAGCAAAAAGGAGTAGACAAGAAAGGAGTCGTGTTTTAATCATTAGCTGTAGTATTGTAAAATAGGGTTGCTTCTAGTTCGTAATAAACGGCATTCTTTTTTTTTGTATCCCAAGGATAACGAGGATTTAGGCCAAAGCCGTCATGTAATTTATTTTGAATACTGGCGCCCATTTTATTACTTTCAACGCCTAGTTTTGAATGAAAGGAATAAGATTCTTTTTGATAGTTTCCATAAGCGAATGCATTGGCATAAAATAACTGAGGGGCGGAGCCTTGCGTAAACCATACATTTTTTCTACCGTTGTCTGAGTTTTTTAGATTTCTTGGGGAACGACTGTAATTTGCAGGAGGCGTAAATAATGTAATTCCATACCCTATTTCATAGGCTTCTTTAGCATTATTCTTTTTTGTGAATCCCATACTAAAAGTACCTGTTTCACCATAATCTGTGCCTTCCCCATAAAACAATTTTCCTGCTTTAAAGTCATTTAGAAAAGCAAGATGTAAATTTGCGTTGTTGTTACTGTATCGCAGTAGTAATTTACCTCTTCTAAGCGTGTATGTTTTTAACTCATTTGGAAGGATTTCTTTTTCATATCCAAAACCAATTCCTAGGAAACTTGAGTTTTGTAGGGGTGTACTGAAAAGGGTATTGTTTTGAGTAGAAGTAGTAGCTCCTAGAAGATCTTGGTTTTGACCACCACCCAACATTCCAAAAAATTCGTAAGAATAGCTTCTGCCTCGGACTGATAAAGTATGTCTTTTAAAGAGTTGTTTGAGGCCTAAAGAGACTCCTCCTTCTATAGCAATACCTCTATAGTTTACGGCACCAAAACCGAAAAGGCCTAGTTTAAACCAATCATTCTGATTTCCTAGAGTAATTTGAGAGGTTAGAAGTAGCCCTCCATTATGATGAATGTTTTGGCCATTTAAAAAAAAGGCAGTCCCTAGAAATAGAAGGAGACAGGTTTGTGTACAAATACTTTTTTTCAAGGAGTTTCATTTATTTGAATAGCGGTACTAAATGTAAGTATTAAAATCAATAAAATAAAAAAAGCTCAATGGAATCCATTGAACTTTTTTAGATAAAAAGATAAATTTGGTATTTTACTAATTTAAAAGTGAGTTTTAATTACGTCTTCTTTTTCTGATTTTCATATTCAATGCCTCAACACCTAGAGAGAACGTGATTGCGAAATACAAGTATCCTTTTGGAATTGCACCCACCTCTTGTCCGAAAAATGAAGTATGTGCCAAATGAGCTCCTTCTGTAATCAACATAAAACCTATTAAGATTAAGAAAGACAATGCCAACATTTGAATGGTAGGATGTGTATTTACAAATTTCCCTACTGGGTTTGCGAACAACATCATAATAGCCATAGAAACAACTACCGCAGTAATCATAATATATAAAGCTCCGGGAATTCCGTTGGTCATTCCTACAGCGGTAAGTACAGAATCGAAGGAGAATACGATATCAATTAATACAATTTGTACTATTGTTTTAGAGAGCGTTGTGGTAACCTTTTTAACAGTAGAAGTCTCTTCTTCTTGTCCTTCAACTTTATGTCTAATCTCACTGGTACTTTTGTACAATAAAAACAATCCTCCTAGAAAGAGAATGATACTTTGTCCAGATATATGTGACACCAACCAAGAAGTTTCTATGGTAATCAATGCATCTTTCATGGCGATCAAATAAGAAACGCCTAACAGAAGAATAATTCTAAAAACCATGGCTAAAAGCAAACCGATATTAGTCGCTTTTTTTTGTTGGTCTTTGGGTAGTTTTCCCGTAGCAATAGAGATGAAAATAATGTTGTCTATTCCAAGTATAATTTCTAAAAAGGTAAGCGTTAATAAAGCAACCCAGGTATCGACTTGTGTAAATATTTCCATGTTTTTTTTTAGTTGTAAATGTTACTTTTTATGATTAGTACTTTGCGCTTGACGAAGGTTATTCTTCGTCTTCGTTTCTAAGCCTGCGAAACATACTCTTTATCACAATTACCCAATTACACAAGCTACTTTAATTTAATAGTAGTTCCTGTTTGTTTAAAGTTGTTGTTTACATAACCTGCTTCAAACTCGTAAGAATTATTCTTTATTTTTTTTATTTTTACGACAAAAGAAGTACTGTCTAATTTTGATTTTGGATTGGTTTTTTTAAGACTGAATTCAAATTTATTCTTCCATTTAATAGTAAAAGTATCAATGTTGTTTTTGTATGTTTCAATTTGAAGATTCTTTGTTCTGTAAAATGTAGAGCTGTCTTTTTTGTCTTTTAAGTAGGTTTTAAAAGAGCCAGTTTCAAATGAAAATGATTTCGATTGCTTGTCGGTTTTACAAGCACAGACAATTAAGACAAAGAAGAAAATAATACCTATGTTTTTGATCATGTTGTAAATGTAAAATAAAAAAGCACTTTCCGAAAGGCTGAGTGAATTTTTTAATAAAAAAAACCTAACAAATCTTTAAGACTTGTTAGGTTTGCATTGATTATTCTATTTTTTATAGGCTGCGCTTTTGTCGAAGCCTAGATTCCAGTATAGTTGCTAGGAGTAATTACTTTTAATTCAGCTTTGATCGCATCAGAAACTTCTAAGGTATCAATAAAATCAGCAATAGATTTTTGATTGATTACAGAATTCGTTCTTGTCAATCCTTTCAATGCTTCGTATGCATTCGGATATGCTTCTCTTCTTAAGATTGTTTGAATCGCTTCAGCAACGACTGCCCAGTTGTTTTCTAAATCATGTTCAAAAGCTTCTTTGTTTAATAACAATTTATTCAATCCTTTTAAGGTTGAAGCAAAAGCAATTAATGTATGTCCAATAGGAACTCCAACATTTCTTAAAACAGTAGAATCTGTCAAATCACGTTGCAAACGAGACAAAGGTAACTTTGCTGCTAAATGCTCAAACAAAGCATTTGCAAGACCGATATTTCCCTCAGAGTTTTCAAAATCAATAGGATTTACTTTATGTGGCATTGCAGAAGAACCCACTTCACCAGCCTTGATTTTTTGTTTGAAATAGTTGCTAGATACATAGGTCCAGATATCTCTATCTAAATCCATGATGATAGTGTTGATACGTTTCATCGCATCAAAAATACCCGCCATATGATCGTAGTGTTCAATTTGAGTTGTTGGGAAAGAATGGTGCAATCCTAAGTTGTTTTCAACAAAAGAAGTTCCGAATGCTTTCCAGTCAATATTTGGATAGGCAACTTTATGTGCATTGTAGTTTCCTGTTGCTCCACCAAATTTTGCCGCATGAGGAATGTGTTGTAAATGCAATACTTGCTGATGTACACGTTCTACAAATACAAACAATTCTTTTCCTAAACGCGTAGGAGAAGCAGGTTGTCCATGTGTACGAGCCAACATTGGAATGTCTTCCCATTCTTCAGAAAGATCCGCCAATTTAGCTGTCAATTCATCCAATGCAGGATAGTATACTTCTTCCAAAGAATCTTTAAGAGACATCGGAATTGCAGTATTGTTTATGTCTTGAGAAGTCAATCCGAAGTGGATAAATTCTTTATATGCTTGTAAGTTTAAGGCATCAAATTTTTCTTTGATAAAGTATTCAACAGCCTTTACATCGTGGTTTGTTACGCTTTCAATTTCTTTAACTTTTAAAGCATCTTCTGTCGTAAATGACGTGTAGATTTCTCTCAATGTAGGAAATAAAGTAGCGTCAAAATTTTCTAGTTGTGGCAATGGAATTTCACAAAGTGCGATAAAATATTCAATTTCAACTTTTACTCTGTATTTGATCAAAGCAGCTTCTGAATAATACTTCGCTATCGATTCTACTTTTCCTCTATATCTACCATCAATTGGTGAAATAGCATTTAAACTTGTTAATGACATGTTTTTGAATTGAAATTAAGGCGCAAAAATACGTAATTCTAGAGAATTAAAACTATCTATATCAGTAAATTTAGAGGCCATTATAAAGCGGATTCTTGTGTTTTTTATGCCAATTTCATTTTTTGAACAGAAGTGACCTAATTTAGTTATAACTTACGCATACAAAGTTTAAATAAAATAATATGAAAACCAGTAAAGTATTGACATGTATAGCATTGGTTGTTTTTATGTGTTCTTTTGGGGTGATGTATAAAAAGGAAGTAAACCCAGTAAAGCGAAAAATTAAAGTTTTGATTGTAGATGGGCAAAACAACCATGGAGTTTGGCCAAAATCTACGATAATGATGAAACAGTATTTAGAAGATACAGGTTTGTTTACGGTAACTATTGAAAGAACTAAATTTATATGGCAAGGTGAAAAAGAAAAAATGTTTTTACCACTAGCGAATGCAGGAGAATCAGAATTTGTAACAGATGCAAAAACGGATCCAGATTTCTTTCCTGAATTCAAGAAATATGATGTAGTCGTTTCAAATTTTGGATGGAAGGCGGCGGCTTGGCCAAAACAAACTCAAATGGCTTTTGATAAGTTTATGAAAAAAGGGGGAGGTTTTATTTCAGTTCACGCTGCAAATAATTCATTTCCAGAATGGTTGAATTATAATAAAATGATTGGTCTAGGAGGCTGGGGAGGTAGAAATGAAATAAATGGTCCCTATGTATATTACAACAACGATGGTAAATTAATACATGATGGTTCTAAAGGAAAAGCGGGTGCTCATGGAAAAAGACATGAATTTCCAATAACAATTAGAGTTGCCGAGCATCCAATTACAAAAGGGATGCCTAAAGTATGGTTGACTACAGCTGATGAATGTTATGCTAAATTAAGAGGTCCTGGAGAAAATATGACAATTTTAGCAACCGGAAAAGATCAAAATAAAAATGCACCAACCGATAGACATGAACCTATATTTATGGTTACAAATTATGGAAAAGGACGTGTGTTTCATACCGTTTTAGGGCACGACACTGTGTCTTTTCAAAGTGTAGGTTTTATTACTTCATTTACAAGAGGAGCAGAATGGGTGGCTACAGGAAAAGTGACACAAGCAATTCCAGGTAATTTTCCGGATGCGACTAAGTCATCAAGTAATGAATTCATTTTAAAGAAATAAAAAGACTCTAATCTTTAATCTTATCACAATAAGGCTATATGCCGTAGATGAAAATCTTGAGTCCTGCTTTGGTAGGACTTTTTTTTATGAGAAATTTTTAAAACAGGAGGGATCGAGAAATTGTTTTGCCTTGGTACCCACTATTTCAATCGCATTTTCTACCATGGTAGTCATAGCGT
>CEWR01155810.1_pt1 | contig 21937 bp, 12 predicted proteins | sample 356321 | NCBI WGS metagenome assembly CEWR01 (sample SAMEA2621551, study PRJEB7988) | marine metagenome | biome: marine biome (ENVO:00000447); feature: mesopelagic zone (ENVO:00000213); material: "saline water (ENVO:00002010), including plankton (ENVO:xxxxxxxx)" | depth 790 m
AAATTAGTTGTTTTCAATCCATTTCTTAGCATTCACAAAAGCCTCTAACCAAGGTGAAACTTCGTCTTTTCTTTCCGTAGGATAGTTTGCCCAGTTCCATTGAAAAGTAGAACGTTCTATATGTGGCATTGTTACTAAATGACGGCCAGTCGTATCACACATCATAGCTGTGTTAAAGTCTGATCCATTCGGGTTATTAGGGTACCCTTCATAACCGTATTTTGCAACTATGTTATAATTTTCTTCAGATTCTGGTAAGTTGAATTTTCCTTCTCCGTGAGAAATCCAAACCCCTAATTCTGTTCCTGCTAAACTAGATAACATTACAGAATTATTTTCTTGAATTTTTACAGATGTAAAAGAAGATTCATGTTTGTTAGAATCATTATGAACCAATTTACCATGCACTTTATGTTTTGGATTGATCAAATCTAATTCCATCCATAACTGAGCACCATTACAAATACCAACAGATAAAGTATCTTCTCTTTTAAAGAAGTTTTTTAATGCTTTTTTTGCTTTTGGATTGTATAAAAATGCTCCAGCCCAACCTTTAGCAGACCCTAAAACATCTGAATTAGAAAAACCACCAACAGCACCAATAAATTGAATATCTTCTAGTGTTTCACGACCAGAAATTAAATCTGTCATGTGTACATCTTTTACATCAAAACCAGCTAAATACATTGCATTTGCCATTTCACGTTCAGAATTTGAACCTTTCTCGCGAATAATTGCAGCTTTTGGTTTTGCTCCCTTAGAATTTATTTTTGGTAATTTACCCTTAAAGTTCTTTGGAAAAGTATATTGTAAAGGCTGATTTTTATAATTATCAAAACGATCTTTTGCTAAACCGTTTGCAGTTTGTTTTTGGTCGAGTAGGAAAGAAGTTTTATACCAAACATCTCTCATTTCAGAAACATCAAAAGAGAAATTATCCTCATTGTTTTTGATATTTACTGTTCCAGAATTGTTTGCAGTTCCTATATTAAAGAACTCAATATTATTTTCTGATAAAACTGTTTCCACAGAAGCATCTGCTTGAAAGACAATTCCTGAATTTTCAGCAAATAAGACTTTTATAGTATCTTCTTCACTTAGAGTTGAGATGTTAAAATCTGCTCCAAGATTTATATCAGCAAAACACATTTCTAATAAAGTTGTAATCAAACCACCAGAAGCAACATCGTGTCCTGCAGTAATTTTATCACCTTTAATTAACTCTTGAATTGTATTAAAAGTGTTTTTTACAAAAGCACTATTTTTTACATCAGGAGCTTCATTTCCAATCGTATTTAAAACTTGATGAAAAGAACTTCCTCCTAATTTAAAATCATCTTGAGAAATATTAATATAGTAGATGTTTCCACCATCAATCTTCAATAGAGGTTCAATAACTTTACTTATTTCATTACAATTTCCTGCAGCTGAAATAACAACGGTACCTGGAGAAATTACTTCATCATCTGCATATTTTTGCTTCATTGATAAAGAGTCTTTTCCTGTAGGAACATTAATTCCTAAATCGATAGAGAATTCTGAAACCGCTTTTACCGCTTTATATAAACGTGTGTCTTCACCCTCATTTTTACAAGGCCACATCCAATTTGCTGATAACGAAATTGAATCTAAGTTGTCTTTCAAAGGAGCCCATATAATATTTGTTAAAGACTCAGTAATCGCATTTCTACTACCAGCTTCTGGGTTAATTAATCCAGAAATAGGCGAGTGGCCGATTGAAGTTGCAATCCCTTCTTTACCGTTATAATCTAATGCCATTACACCAACGTTGTTTAATGGAATCTGTAACGGGCCAACACATTGTTGTTTGGCAACTTTACCACCAACACATCTATCTACTTTATTTGTTAACCAATCTTTACAAGCAACAGCTTCCAATTGTAAAACTTGCTTTAAATAGACTTGTAAATTCTTGATTTTATACCTTGAATTCTTATAGTTTCTTACAACAGTTGTATCTGTTAAAATAGTTTTTGGAGAAGAACCAAACATGTCTTCTAAAGCTAAATCCATCGGTTTGTCGCCTTTGGTTTTAGATTCAAAAGTAAATCTATTATTTCCTGTAACTTCACCAACAGTATACATTGGAGAACGCTCACGTTCTGCAATTTTTTGTAAAGTGTCTATATTTTTTTCAGCAATAACCAATCCCATTCTTTCTTGAGATTCATTACCTATAATTTCTTTTGCGGATAAAGTAGGATCACCAATTGGCAATTTATCTAAATTAATTTTACCACCAGTATCTTCTACTAATTCTGATAAACAATTTAAATGTCCTCCAGCTCCATGATCGTGTATAGAAACAATAAAGTTTTCTTTGCTTTCTACCATACCACGAACTGCATTTGCAGCACGCTTTTGCATTTCTGGGTTAGATCTTTGTACTGCGTTTAATTCAATTCCTGAAGCAAATTCTCCAGTATCTGATGATGAAACTGCAGCACCACCCATTCCAATTCTATAATTTTCACCCCCAAGAATTACAATTTTATCTCCTTCTTTAGGTGTGTCTTTTAATGCTTGATCTGCTTTTCCATAACCAATTCCACCAGCTTGCATGATTACCTTATCATATCCTAATTTTCTAGGTTTCGTAGCACTAGATGATGAATTCTCTTCATGTTCAAAAGTTAATACTGAACCTGTGATTAATGGTTGTCCAAATTTGTTTCCAAAGTCAGAAGCTCCGTTAGATGCTTTTATTAAAATATCCATTGGTGATTGATACAACCAATCTCTTGCTTCAAATTTATGCTCCCAATATCTATTTTCGTCTAACCGAGAGTAAGAAGTCATATAAACTGCCGTTCCTGCTAAAGGTAAAGAACCTTTTCCGCCAGCTAATCTATCTCTAATTTCTCCTCCAGAACCTGTTGCAGCACCATTAAAAGGCTCTACAGTTGTTGGGAAGTTGTGTGTTTCTGCTTTTATAGAAATTACAGATTCAAAGTCTTCTGTTTGATAAAAATCTGGTTTGTCTGCTGTTTTAGGAGCAAACTGTTCCACTTTTGGACCTTTTATAAAAGCAACATTATCTTTATATGCAGAAACAATATCGTTAGGAAATTGTTTAGCTGTTTCTTTTATCAACTGAAATAATGATGTTGGCATTTCTTCGCCATCAATAACAAAAGTTCCGTTAAATATTTTATGTCTACAGTGTTCTGAGTTTACTTGAGAAAAACCAAATACTTCAGAATCTGTTAATTTTCTTCCTATTTTGTTAGCGACACTTTCTAAATAAGCAACTTCATCATCACTTAAAGACAAGCCTTCTTCATTATTGTAGGCAGCAATATCTTCAATATCTAAAATAGCTTCTGGTTTAATATCTATTGTAAATGACTCTTGATGTAAACCATTAAATTTTTCAGAAATCATTGGGTCAAAATCAGAAAAATCTTCAGTAGTTGAAGTAAATTCTTCAATTCTGATAATATTTTTGATACCCATATTCTGAGTGATTTCTACTGCATTTGTGCTCCAAGGAGTAATCATTGCTGCTCTTGGTCCAACAAAAAAAGCATCTAATGATATTTGTTCTATTTTTGGTTGATTGGCAAAAAGCCAAGTCAGTTTAGAGATTGTTGTAGCAGTTAATTCTTTTGTTGTTTGAACAGCGAATACTTTACTGTTTTTATTTCCAAAGAAATGAATCATTATAGTGTTGTGTTTTCTTGTTGTTGTAAAAATGCAAATTTACTTTTTTTCAACTTAATTTTGATGAATTATTTTATTGAAATAAGGTAGTTATTCACGATGTTATTAAACATAAAAAAAGACTGCCTTTTAAAGACAGTCTTTTTTATGTTATTTATAAGTTTCCTTAGTTTTTTATTAGCTTTTTAGAAATACTTGTTTCATAAATATTTATTTTGATAATAAAAACACCTTTCGACAAATTAGAAATATCAATACTGTTTTTAAGTTCAGTAATTTTTGCTGATTTTACTATTTGACCTATTACATTGTATATGTTAACTGTAATATTTTCTATTGTTTTAAAGTAAATAGTGTTTCCGTTTGTAGGATTAGGATAAAATGTAATCGCATCCATTAAATAGTCGTCAGCACTAGCTGTGTCGCCATGGTAACCAATACCGTCTACAGTGCCTTGTGGAAATTCATCCCATTCACTCTCTGTATATGTGGTATTAGGTTCTGTAACATTAGTTTTTCTTCTTAATGTCATATTTTCAAAATTCTTAACGGATTCTCCTAAAACACCAACGATATCGATTAAAACACCATCTTTAAATAAGCCTATTGGATCATTTCCATTAAAGTTTATAGGAGCACCATAGTTTGAACCTTGTGGTGCTACTAAATCAGCTTCCGAAGTTAAAGTATTGTCATCAGCCTGAAAATGAATCATAACAAAAACATCATTCACTGCAATTGTTCCACTTAATGGCAATTCATTTACCCAATCTCCTGCACCATTCGATTGCTTTTTTATGCTGTAATTTGATAAATTAATAGGGTTTTCAGTAATATTTGCGATTTCTATCGCTTTGTTATTGCCACTTCCTTCTACATATTCAGAGATAAATAATTCGACAATATTATTACTACCATCTGTTGTAGTTGCGGAAACTGCTGTAGATTGAGAAGAGGTATTGTTTGCTTGATCTTTTGCAGAAACACGAGCGCTGTAAGTTGTTGACGCTGTTAGACCTGTAACATTATAACTTGTATTTGCAGTCGTTCCATGAAGAGAGCCATCAATGTAAACATCGTATCCAGTTACGCCTGAATTATCAGTAGAAGCCGTCCAGTTTACTTTAAAACTTGTTCCTGTTTCATTTGTAATGTTCACATTACTAGGAATACTTGGTGCTGTTGCATCTGTTAAAGTTGATTCGCTAACTGCTGCTGATTGTGCAGATTGGTTATTTGCGATATCTTTTGCTAAAACACTAATACTATAGGCTGTTCCTGAATTTAGGTTTGATATCGTATAACTTGTATTAGTAGTGTACCCGTTATAGTTGCCATTAACAAAAATTTCATACTTTGTTACAGCTACGTTATCTGTAGAAGCTGTCCAAGTTACATCGATACTTGTTGTACTAATATTACTTAGTACAACATTTGTAGGTACGGTTGGTGCTTCTGAATCAGAAGACGTATAAATTCCCCAATAATCTTCAGCAGGAGTTCCTCCCCAAATTCTAGTTGCCAAATAAGCATTGTCTATAAAAGGATTTCTATTTCCTTGTGCGTAGGTTTGGTTAGAGTCATGATGTGTGTTTCTTTGTCTTTCAAAATCAGAAACAGGATCTTCTGCATTCCATTCTAAAAATAAATCGATCATTGCATCAGGAGTATTAGCAGAGCTACCAATACCAACATTTGTTGGTAAACACTGGTTTCCGTAATGAATGTACATGTACATCATCATTCTTGCAATATCACCTTTCCATTCATCACCTGGGTACCAACCTCCAGAAACATCACCAGAGTTACCAGAACCATTAGCAAATTTTTTATTTCCTCTTTGGCCATTGTATTGTACATCTGAAGGACGTAAATGATGCGCATCTGCACCAGGACCAGAAGAACCTAGGTTTGGATTTCCTAAAGATTTTGGATAGGTGTGCTCTCTGTTCCAATCACCATTACTACCACTGTTATCGTTTATACCTCTTGTTCTTGCAGTTATGCCAGAAGCAGAAAAACCATAAATTAATAAAACCTCTGAACTATTAACTGGGTTTACATCTGTTATTTTTAAAGCTTCCCAAACACCAGGTGTATAATCTAAAAGATTTACGTGCGTTGCTATTGTTTTTGTAGCTAAGTTTTCTTTTAATGTAATTCCTTCAGCAGTTAAATCTACATCGTTATAATACTGCTCTTGTGCAGAAACAACGAACGTTAAAAATAAAGATAATAATAGTAATTTTTTTTTCATTTTTCTTAGTATTTGAAAACAACTCAATTATGGATGGTCTTGTTAAAGTGTAATATTAGTTTTTAATTAATTTCTTAGTAATAAATTGTTTACCAGAATTAATTTTTAAAAGATAAATACCCGTTGAAAATTTTGAAACATCAATACTATTTTTGCTTTTTGTAACTTCTGATGATTGCATCAGTTTACCTAAAATAGTATAAATATTAATGGTTGCATCTTCTGTTACACTAAAATAAATGGTATTTCCATTTGTAGGGTTTGGAAACATTTTAAAAGATTCAAAAATAATATTTTTTGTACCTAAAGTAGCTGTATGACTACCAATACCATCAAAAGTGTTTGCGTCTAAAATATCCCATTCATTAGAATTAAAAGTAGTATTAGGCTCTGAGATATTACCTTTTCTTCTGTAAGTAGCATTCTGAATATGATTACTAGAGTTTCCATCTTCTCCAATAATATCTATTAAAACACCATTTTTAAACAACCCTACAGGGTCATTTCCGTTAAAATTTAATGGAGATGCGTATATATAAGGCGCTTGTTGATTATTAGGCACAACTAAATCTGCGTTGTCTATTAATTCTTGTTCTGCTGCACCAGCGTGTATTAATACAAAGACATCATTTGGTATAATGCTAGTTACAGAAGGATCTACTAAAAAAGCCGCATTATCTAAAGGTAAATCATCTACCCAAGAACCGCCGTTAGATTGTTTCTGTAGGCTATAACCAGCTAAACTAATGGTAGTACTAGATAAATTTACAATTTCAATTGCTTTATTATTACCACCATCTGGTTCTACATATTCAGAAATAAATAATTCTGTCACACCATTAGAAGTACCATCTGTCGTTGTTGCATTTACAGTTGTACTTTTAGCAGATTTATTATTATCTACATCTTTTGCTAAAACTTGTACAGCATAAGTTGTAGAAGCATTTAAAGCTGTAACTGTATAAAAAAGGTCTGTTGTAGAAGCATTTAAATCACCATCAACGAAAACTTCGTAGCCATTAACAGCATTGTTATCTGTTGAAGCAGACCAACTTACTTTAAAAGAAGAATCAGACTCATTACTAATTACAATATTTGTTGGTACAGTTGGTGCTTCTGTATCTTGTAATGTTGTACCATTGATAGGAGTACTTGCGTTAGAAAGATTGTTTATAATATCTCTTGCTATAACAGTAAAACTATAGGTTGTGTTGGTGTTTAAGTTAGAAATTGTTGTATTTGTGCTTGAGTTTGAAGTTTGTGCTGATAAAATACCATCAACATATATATTATACCCAGACACGTCAACATTATCAGTAGAAGCAGTCCAAGAAATAGCAATTGAAGTTAAAGTAATATTACTTAATGTTACATCTGTAGGAGTAGTAGGAGCTTCAGTATCACTACTTGTATAAATACCCCATCGATCTTCAGCAGAGTTTCCTCCCCAAATTCTAGTTGCTAAATACGGGTTGTCTATAAAAGGATTTCTGCTTCCTTGTGCTGCATAGTTAGAATTGTTTTCATGATAGGTGTTTCTAGCAATTTCAATATCAGAAACAGGATCTTCTACATTCCATTCTAAAAATAAATCAATCATTTCATCAGGTGTAAACTCTTTACTACCAACACCAACTGCGGTTGGTAAACAAACCTCTCCATAATGCATATACATATACATAATCATTCTTGCAGCATCGCCTTTCCAATCATCTCCAGGATACCAAGCATTTGTATTTGCCCCACTTAAACCTGAAAAAGTATCTGTAGAAAAATCAGAATTTCCAGAACCTCTTCCATATTTTCTGTTGTTTCTTGTAGAATTACGAGTTCTGTCTGCCGCTCTAAGATGATGTGCGTCTGTAGCTGGTCCAGGTTCATCTGTGTTTAATGTTGGGTTTGCCAAGGATTTAGGAAATACATGTTCTCTGTTCCAAACAAAACTTTCTCCACTACCACTGTCTTGCAAGTTTTTATCTCTAGAAAAATCATTTGTGATATCTTGGTCATCTCCACTTTCCCAACCATAATATAAAATAACGTCACTTGTATTAGCTGGGTTTTCATCAGTTGCTTTTGTAGCATCCCAAACATCTGGTCCACCACTTGTATATGACAGCGCAGTATGAGTTGCTATTATTTTTGCAGCTAATGCATTTTTAAGTTGAATTCCGGTTAATGTTAAATCCACATTACTATAATACTGTTCTTGTGAAAAAGAAACTGAGAATGAAGTAATAAAAATTAAGATAAGTAGTTTTTTCATCATATATATTAAATTTAAAAAATAGATACCTTCTTTTTCAGCAATTATAACGTTAAATCAGCAATGAATTTATCGTTTTATTTTCTTTCTAAAAGTGCCATATAAAATCCATCAAAGCCAGAAATATGGGCAAAAACTTTTTTGTCTGACACAAATATAAACTCTTTTCCTGCTTCAGATGTTAAGAAAGTCTTAATTTGATTTTGATTTTCTGAAGGTAAAATAGAACAAGTTGCATACACCATTTTTCCTCCTGGCTTTACCATTGTAGAATATTGCTGTAAAATATCTTGTTGAATTTTTTTAATATTTTCTATAAATTCTGGTTGTAACTTCCATTTAGAGTCTGGGTTTCTACGAATAACACCCAAACCAGAACAAGGAGCATCAATTAAAACTCTATCAGCTTTACCTTGTAATTTTTTGATAGGTTTTGTAGAATCAATGACACGCATATCTATATTATGTGCTTTGTTCCTTTTTGCTCGAACCTTAAGTTTGCGTAGTTTACTTTCGTAAATATCCATGGCAATAATCTGCCCTTTATTTTCCATTAAAGCTGATAAATGCAAAGTTTTACCACCAGCACCTGCACAGGTATCAATAACTTTCATGCCTGGCTTTACGTCTAAATAAGCAGCAACTAATTGTGATGATGCATCTTGAACTTCAAAATAACCATTATGAAAAGCTTCAGTTCTAAAAACATTCGCTCTTTCTGGTAATATTAATGCATCTGGATGATCAGGAACAAGTTCCGTAATAACATCTTCTACTTTTAATTTCTTTTGAAGAATTTCTCTAGAAATATTTAAGGTATTTGTTCTTAAGATTACACTGGCTTGTATATTTAAAGCTGCAATTTCTTTCGTCCAAAGCTCTTCACCTAATTCAGAAAGACAAAGTTCATCCATCCAGTCAGGAATAGATTCTCTGTATTTTCTAGTTCTAGATAATTCTGCAAAACGACCTTTTATTCTTCTTTCCGGCACGTCACCAACTTGATTCCAATCTGGTAATGCAATTCCTCTTAAAATACACCATACAGAAAATAATCTCCAAATGTTATCTCTATCATACGGTGCCTTTACTTCAGCTATTTCTGCATACAATCGATTCCAACGTACAATATCGTAAATTGTTTCTGCAACAAACTTACGATCTCTTGCACCCCAACGTTTGTCTCTTTTTAGTGCTTTTTCTACAGCTTTATCCGCATAAACACCTTCATTAAATATATCTCTAATGCTGTCTATAACAGCAAAAGTTAAATTTCTGTGTAATCTCATTTTTTTAATTATAATAGTCTGCAAAGGTACGTCAAATAAAAGGTATTTTGTATTTTCGTTATTCATATCTTTCTAAATTGAATTTAAACTATCCAATTACATATATAAAAGGAATTAGTGTACAAAGAGCAACTCTTTTGTATACAGAGTTGGGTATAAAAACATGTAGTGATTTATTAAACTTCTTCCCTTTTAGATACATTGATAAAACTACTTTTTATGCTCTTAAAGATTTACAACCAAATTCATCTGAAGTTCAGGTTGTAGGTAAAATTACGCATGTAAAATCGGTTGCACAGAAAAAAGGAAGTAGGTTAGTAGCGACTTTTCAAGATGCGACAGGGACTATAGAATTAGTTTGGTTTAAAGGACAAAAATGGATTAAAGATTCATTGAAAATTAATGAGCCTTATGTGGTTTATGGAAAATTGAATCATTATAATGGTAGTTTTAGTATTCCGCATCCAGAAATGGAATTGGCTACAGAATACAAAAAAAAGTTACAAACGAAGATGCAACCTGTTTATCCATCAACTGAAAAATTGATGAATTCTGGAGTTTCGAATAAATTGATACGAACCTATATTCAGAATTTATTGGAACAGTTTTATAATGGAATTGAAGAAACATTGTCAAAAGAAATTATTGATGATTTTAAAATGATTTCAAAACGTGATGCTTTGTTAAATGCACATTTTCCTAAAAGTCAAGAAAATTTAGCAAAAGCTCAGAATAGATTAAAATTTGAAGAATTATTTTTTATCCAGTTGCAATTATTGAGGAAGAAACTCATCAACAAAACCAAAATAAAAGGATTTATTTTTGAAAACGTAGGAGCTATTTTTAATGAGTTTTATGCAGATAAATTACCTTTCGATTTAACCAACGCACAGAAAAGAGTTTTAAAGGAAATTAGAAAAGACGTTGCTTCTGGTGCTCACATGAATCGTCTTCTGCAGGGAGATGTAGGCTCAGGAAAAACTATTGTTGCACTATTAGCAATGCTTTTAGCTATAGATAATGGATTTCAGGCAACCATTATGGCACCGACGGAGATTTTAGCAAATCAGCATTTTATAGCAGTTTCAGAACTCTTAGAAGGTATGAATATTAAGGTAGATATTTTAACAGGCTCTGTAAGAACAAAAAAGCGAAGAGAAATTCATGCTAATTTAGAAGACGGAACGTTAGATATACTAATAGGTACGCATGCGCTATTAGAGGATAAAGTAAAATTTAAAAATCTTGGAATTGCAATTATTGACGAGCAGCATAGGTTTGGAGTTGCACAAAGGTCGAAACTTTGGAAAAAAAACACAACGGTTCCTCATATTTTAGTGATGACCGCTACCCCAATACCAAGAACGTTAGCAATGTCTGTTTATGGAGATTTAGACATTTCTGTAATAGATGAATTACCTCCAGGTAGAAAAGAAGTGAAAACAGTTCATCGATTTGATAGCAATCGCTTGTCTGTTTTTAAATTTATGAGAGATGAAATTGCAAAAGGAAGGCAAGTATATATTGTGTATCCATTAATTCAGGAATCTGAAGTTATGGATTATAAAGATTTAATGGATGGTTATGAAAGTGTTTCTCGTGAATTCCCATCACCTAAATATCAAATAAGTATTGTTCACGGTCAAATGAAACCTGCCGATAAAGAGTTTGAAATGCAGCGTTTTGTAAAAGGAGAAACTCAAATTATGGTTGCAACAACAGTCATTGAGGTTGGTGTAAATGTACCGAATGCAAGTGTTATGATTATTGAAAGTTCAGAACGATTTGGGCTTTCGCAATTGCATCAATTAAGAGGAAGAGTTGGTCGAGGAGCAGACCAGAGTTATTGTATTTTATTATCGAGTTTTAAATTATCCGCAGAAGGGAAAACCCGTTTAAAAACAATGGTAGAAACGACTGATGGGTTTAAAATAGCCGAAGTAGATTTAAAATTACGTGGACCAGGTAATTTAATGGGAACACAACAAAGCGGCGTCTTAAATCTTAAGATTGCTGATATTGTAAAGGATACAAAAATTTTAGTTGCAGCAAGAAATACGGCAATTCATCTTTTGCAAGAAGACTCTAATCTATCGAAACCAGAAAATACAAACATTAAAAAAGCGTATTTAGAATTGTCGAAGACTTCTAAAATTTGGAGTAATATTAGCTAGATTGTTAAGATTTTTTTAGGGCTTTAATTTTAGTATACCTATTTCATGCAAGTAAACATTTCCATGAAGCTTGAATATTATAAGAGTTATAAAATATTATATTTTTAAAGCATCTGAAGGTTTTGGAACAAAATGCCCCTTTCCTCCAGCTCTGTCATCATTAAAAGTTGTAGGAATATCATTATTTAATGTACGTTCATTCCACGAACTATGTTCAGTGCCATCGTCTTTTTTTACCATAGTAATACAATCTTCAACAGGACAAACTAGAGAACATAAGTTGCAACCAACGCAGTTTTCTTCAATAATACTTGGAATCCTATTTAATGGATCATCTGACAAGGAAATTGCTTGATGCGCACCATCATCACAAGAGATGTAACAGAGTTCACAACCCACACATTTATCTGCATTTATTTCTGCAACTACTTTGTGCTCTAAATTTAAATGTTTCCATTCCGTAACATTTGGCAATGCTTTTCCTGCAAAATCATAAATGGTATTATAGTTTCTTTCCTCCATAAACTGACGTAAACCAGCTTCCATTTCTCTAACAATGCCAAATCCATAGTGCATTACAGCAGTACACACTTGCACAGAAGTAGCGCCTAAAAGAATAAACTCTACCACATCACGCCAAGTTTCAATACCACCAATTCCTGATAAGGGTATTCTTCCAATTTCAGGATGTTGTGCTAAATCTTTCAACATATTCATGGCAATAGGTTTTACTGCAGGTCCACAATATCCTCCGTTTGTACCTTTTCCATCCACAATTGGATATGGAGCATATGTGTCTAAATCTATTCCAACAATACTTTTTATTGTATTAATTAATGAAATCGAATCCGTTCCACCCTGAAGTGCTGCTAATCCAGGAGGAATAATATCAGAAATATTGGGAGTTAATTTTGTGATTACAGGAATATTTGCTGCTTCTTTTACCCAACCTACAATCGTTTTTAAAACTTCTGGTTCTTGCCCAACTGCAGACCCCATTCCCCGTTCACACATTCCGTGCGGACATCCAAAATTGAGTTCAATTCCGTCTGCTCCAGCATTTTCAACATCTTTAATAATTTGTTCCCATTCAGCTCTGCTTTCCACCATTAATGATGCAATTACAGCATGATCAGGGAAGTATTTTTTCACCTCTTCCATTTCTCGAAGATTATCTGCCAAAGTTCTATCTGTTATCAATTCAATATTACTGAAACCCATCATTTTACTATTTCTGTAATTAACTGAACCATAGCGACTTGATACATTTACTACAGGGACTCCAAGCGTTTTCCATACAGCTCCTCCCCAACCAGCTTCAAAAGCCTTCATAATTTGATATCCTGAATTAGTTGGTGGTGCTGATGCTAGCCAAAAAGGGTTTGGTGCTTTTATTCCTCCGAAATTTACTGATAAATCTATCATGTTTTTGTATTATTTGTTTAACCAATTATGAATTCCTTGCGCTGCCATTTTTCCGTCATAAGCTGCATTTACAACTTCTGCACCTCCGTTTATTGCATCACCCCCAGCAAAATACATTGGGTTTGATGTTTGAAATTCATCATTTGTTTTAATTCTTTTTTTTGTGTCAATTTCTAAATCATCAATTAAACCATATAAATGTCCTTGCTTAGCTTGTCCTGTTGCTTTAATGACCATATCACATCTTACAATGAAGGTGTTATTCATGTTGGTTTTTAGTTTCCCATCTACCATTTCTGTTTTAGCAAATTTCACTCCTTCCACTTTTCCGTTTCCCGTGATTGCAATTGGAGTTACATTGAATAAACTATCAACCCCAGCACTTATCGCTAAATCATATTCAAATCTATAAGCACCCATTTTTTCTTTAGAATTTCGATATGCCAACACCGTTTTTTTTGCGCCCATTCTTGCAGCTTCAGAAGCTGCATCCATCGCGGTATTTCCTCCTCCAAGGATGACCACTTTTTTAGGGACAGCTAACTTGTGATGTTTCATTCTCAATTCTTCTACAAATTCAACGGCACCAATTACATTCTCTTTTTCTTCTCCTTCCAGTTCTAAATTTCTAGTTTTTCCTAAACCAACACCAATGAATATAGCGTCATAATCATCTTCTAAACTTTTTAATGCTGCTTTAGAATTGATAGTTGCTTTGTACTTAATATTAAAATCTAATTGATTTTGAAGATATTCAACTTCTTTCAAAACTTCTTCATTTGTAATTTTATAGGGAGCAATACCATATACAGTTAAACCAGAAGGCTTTTCTTTGGCTTCAAATAGATCAACTTCATATCCTAAAGTTCTAGCTTCACAAGCACAAGCAATTCCTGCAGGTCCTGCACCAATAATGGCAATTTTCTTACCGTTACTTTCTCCAACTTTAAAAATTATTTTACCAGCATCTATCGTTTTATTAGTTGCATAATTCTGTAAGCGTCCAATTTTAATTGGTGGCACATCTTGATGGTTATATACACATGCACCCTCACATAAAACTCCAGTTGGACAAACAATTCCACAAGCATTTCCTAACCAATTAGATTCAAAAATAGTTTTTGAGGCTCCCGTGATATTATCTGTATGTATTTGTTTAATAAATAACGGAATATCTATACTTGTCGGACACGCTTGAATACAAGGTGCATCATAACAAAATAAACAACGTGAAGCCTCATAATAGGCTTCGGTATCATTCATTAGAGGATTTTTCTGTTTAAAATTATTCTCGAACTCTGCTTCGGTTTTTGGTTTTTTATATTCTGCCATATTTTAGAATTATGAGTGTTGGGTTTTCAACTATGAGAAATATAAAAAAGCAACTCATAATTTATTATTAATAATTTACAACTCTGTTAATTTCCCATAGGTTTCTGGACGTCTATCTCTAAAGAATTGCCAAGTAGAACGCACTTCTTCAATAAGGTCTAAGTCAAAATCAGCTACTAATAATTCATCATCATCTCGAGAAGCTTCTGAAAATATTTGTCCTCTTGGATTTACAAAATAAGATTGCCCATAAAACTTACCTAGATTCCAAGGTTTTTCTTCTCCAACACGATTAATACAACCCATAAAATAGCCATTGGCTGCAGCATGTGCAGGTTGCTCTAGTTTCCATAAATATTCGCTCAATCCTGCAACAGTTGCAGAAGGGTTGTAAACAATTTCAGCTCCATTTAATCCTAATGCTCTTGCTCCATCTGGAAAATGTCTATCATAACAAATGTAAACACCCACTTTAGCATATTTTGTTTGAAAAACAGGATAGCCTAAGTTGCCTGGTTTGAAAAAGAATTTTTCCCAAAACCCTGTTGTATGTGGAATATGATTTTTACGATATTTTCCTAAATACGTTCCATCTGCATCAATAACTGCTGCGGTATTATAATAGACGCCAGCTTGTTCTCTTTCATAAATTGGTACGATGATTACCATATCATGCTTCTTTGCCAATACTTGCATTTTCTCAGTAGTAGGTCCAGGAACAGACTCTGCAGATGCGTACCATTTACGATCTTGTCCTGGACAGAAATAGGGTGTATTAAATATTTCTTGTAAACACAATATCTGCACTCCTTGTCTTCCTGCTTCTTCTATGTATGGAATGTGCTTATCGTACATTGCATCCATAATTTCTTTAATAGTTCCTTCACCTTCCGTCATTGGAAGACTCATTTGTATCAATCCTGATTTTACAATTCTTGGCATAATCTTTTATTTTTATTAGGTCTGGACTGCGCTCGACCTGATATTATTTTATTTTTGTCCCCTCGAGCGCAGTCGAGAGGTTATGCTTTTCTAAATCACTATTTTTGATATTTTTTCTCTTTTAATAAACTGTCCATGACCTGCTTTTAAATGGCATTCTTCATTTTCTATAGCTACTTGTCCTCGTAGAATTACAGTTTCTGTCTTTCCAGTAACTTTTCGTCCTTCATAACCTGAATAATCACAGTTCATATGATGTGTATCAACAGAAATAGTATGTTCTTTCTTAGGATCAAAAATCACAATGTCTGCATCACTTCCAATCGCAATTGTACCTTTTCTAGGATACATTCCGAATATTTTTGCAGCATTTGTAGAACTTACTTCAACATATTTTGTTAATGAAATTTTCCCTTTATGAACCCCTTCTGAATATAATAATTCCATTCGATGTTCTATCGCTGGGTGTCCATTTGGAATTTTAGAAAAATCATCTTTCCCCATTAATTTTTGTTCCCACATAAACGGACAATGGTCTGTACCAACAACTTGTATTAAGCCTTGATTTATACCAGCCCATAATGCTGTTTGATCTTTCTTTTCTCTTAATGGCGGACTCATCACCCACTTAGCACCTTCAAAATTATTTTCATACAATGAAGCGTCTAATATTAAATATTGTGGACACGTTTCTACAAATATTTTTTGATTACGTTGTGTTGATTTTCTTACAGCATTCAATGCCCCTTCACAAGTCATATGCACAATATACCCTGGACATCCTGTGTACTCTAACATATCTGCAAAACGACTTGACGCTTCTGATTCAGTTACTTCAGGTTGAGATAAATAATGATATAGAGGTGACATATTTCCTTCTGCTTTGTTTTTTGAAATTAACGAATCAATCATATCACCATTAGTAGCATGAACGGTGACCAAACCACCATATTTCTTAACGATTTTCATTAATTGAATCATTTGCCCATCATCAATCATCAAGGCTCCTTTATAAGCCATAAATGTTTTAAAGGAAGATATTCCTTCTTCTTCTATCATTTGAATAACTTCTTTGGCTACATCATCGTTAAAATCGGTAACTGCCATATGATAAGAATAATCTCCAATCGCTTTTCCTTGTGCTTTTCCTTGCCAAGTTTTCAATGCATTATGGAGCGTGTCACCTTGTATCTGTAAAATAAAATCGATGACCATTGTCGTTCCTCCATGTAATGCTGCTCGTGTTCCAGTTTCGTAATCGTCACTTGAATACGTTCCCATAAAAGGCATATCTAAATGCACATGTGGATCAATTCCGCCCGGAAAAACTAACTTACCTGAAGCATCAATTATTTTATCAGCTTGGTACTTTAAATCTTTGCCAATAGCGATAATTTGTTCACCTTCAATAAATATATCTGCTATATAAGTTTCTGACGCAGTAACTACTTGACCGTTTTTTATGAGTATAGACATATATAATTATGAGTTTTTAGTTATAAGTATTGTACTATTCTTTTTCATTAATAAAACATATAATACAAACGAAATGATGAATCCAGTAAACCAAGATAAGGAATATAAAAAGTTCAATGCAGGAACCCAATACCCAATTAATGCAACAAATACTCCGAAAAATAATGCAATCATTGCGGCTTTATTAAATCCAGTTTTTCCATAAGAATAGATTCCATCTTCTTTATATAATTCTGCTAATTCTAATTTCTTTTTTCTGACTAAATAATAATCTGCAATTAAAATACCAAGTACAGGGCCTAATAATCCACTTACAAAAATTAAAAAGCCTGAAATTTCATTTAACAACCACCAAGGCATAATTAAAATTCCTAAAACTCCAGTAATCATTCCTCCAGTTCTAAAACTTATTTTTTTAGGCCACAGATTAGAAAATGCATTGGATGGCGCAATTACATTCGCTGCAATATTGGTACTTAAAGTCGCTATCAACATAAAAATTTGTGCGACAATTACGACCATTGGATTCTTAAACTTCGAAATAAGCGAAACTGGATCCCAAGGTGCATCGTCAGCAATTAAAATATCTTCAAAATTAATAACGGCTGCACATGTTACAAATATTCCTACAAATGAATACAACATCATTGTGGCGGGTAACCCAATAAACTGCCCTGCTATTTGATCTTTTTGAGTGGATGCATACCTAGTGATATCGGCAATACTGATGGACATGGTTGCCCAAAAACCTACCATTGCTGTAAGCCATAATAAGTAGCTCCAAAGCTTGCTATCAGAACCACTTTCTGGACTTATTACATTTGCATTTACAATGCTTGATGCTATTTCATCATTTCTAAATTGCACTTGAATATTCTCAGTATTAGAAATTAAAATAGGTTCACTTGTATATGCTTTCCAAATACTATTCTTATCTGAAATAATAGTATATTCTAAAGCTTTTAGGTCGCCTTCTTTATTTTTTAAAGCATTTAAATTTAGATAAAATACATCTCCTTTTTTAGTAATTGATGCTGCTGTTTTTTCTAACTGTACGCTTTGATTTAATACAATCGAGAACCCATCTGCTTTTGCATAACTCCAATAGATCAAGGCGACTCCCATTATAATTAAAATAGGGGCGGAGTAGGTTTCTAGCCATTTGATACTTTCAGTTCCCTTCCAAATAAAATACATATTGATAATCCAAAAGATGCCAAAACCAATAAATTTACCAATCGACAAGCCTAATTCACCATCTGTTCCAGTAACTGCATTAAAAATTGCATAGATAGCCAGTCCACCAATCCAAGTTTGAACTCCAAACCATCCGCAGGCAATAATACCTCTAGTCACAGAAGCCAAATGAACTCCTTTTGTTCCAAATGCAGCGCGTCCAATTACAGGAAATGGAATGCCGTATTTTACACCTGCATGACCATTTAAAACCATTGGTACTGTAATAATTAAATTGGCAAGACCAATAATAATCAACGCTTCATACCAATTTAATCCTGTTTTAATCATATAAGATGCCAATAAATATGTTGGAATGCAAACAGCCATTCCAACCCAAATAGCTGCTAAATGCCATTTACTCCAAGTTCTTTTATTTGCAGGAACTGGTGCTAAGTCTTCACTGTATAGTGGTGAGCTAGAAATATCTTCTTGTAATTTTACGATGTCTTTATTCATAGCGTTTTATTCTTTAATAACAATACTCATCAGCAATAGCAATTACTTTGGAAATAATTTTCAGCCCTTCATCTACCTCTTCTTTGCTTACGTTTAGTGGTGGTGCAATAAAGATCCAGTTCCATCTTACAAATGTGAACATTCCTAATTCTCTTACTTTTGCAGCCATTCTTAATGTTGCTTCCATTTCATGTTGCTTCGCATTCCAAGGTGTTGTTGGCTCTTTTGTTTTTCTATTTTTCACCAACTCGATACAACCTAATAAACCGGTATTTCTAAAATCACCAATTGATGGATGTTTTACTTTTAATTTTTCTACTTCTGATTCAATATATATACCCATTTCTGACGCTCGTTTGACTAAATTATCCTCTTCAATAATTTTTATATTTTCTAATGCGGCAGCACATAGCGTTGGATGCGCAGAATAAGTCAAGCCAATAACCATAGGATTCTCGTTAAAATATTCTGCAATTTTATCAGTAACCACAGCTGCACCTAGTGGTAAATAGCCAGAGGTTAATCCTTTTGCCATAACCATAATATCTGGCGCTACCCCATGATGGTTTATACCAAACATCTTTCCTGTGCGACCAAAACCACTCATCGTTTCATCATCTATAAATAAAATTCCATACCTGTCACATAGTTTTCGTACTTTCTTTAAATACATCGGTGGATATTTAATACATCCTGAAGATCCTGATTCTCCCTCAAGTAATATAGCCGCAACACTCTCTGGATTCTCTAATTTTACAATGCGTTCTAAATTTGCAAAAGCACGTTCACCACATTCTTCTATGGATGAAGAACTCCAAGGACAACGATACGCATAAGGGTTTTCAACATGCACTATATTAGGCATCGCATTACTATCTACAGCAAACTTTCTGGGGTCCCCTCCAACTGAGATTGCCCCATTTGTAGCACCATGATAGGCTCTATACTGTGCTATAACTTTATGTCGCCCTGTATATATTCTAGCTAATTTAATAGCATTTTCTATCGCTTCAGCACCCCCAAGTGTAAAAAAACTTTTAGTTAAATTTCCAGGAGTAATTTCTGAAATTTTTTTTCCTAATTTTCCACGAATATCAGTTGCCATTCCAGGATATGCATAACTCATTTCTTTCATCTGCTTTGTAACAGCCTCAGTAATACGTTGATTTCCATGACCAATATTGACGTTCATTAACTGAGACGAGAAATCTAAGTACTTTTTACCATCTCTATCATAAAAATAAGATCCTTTAGCGTGAGAAACATTTATGGGATTTAATCCTCCTTGTTTTCCCCACGAAAAAAGTGTGTAGTCGAGGTTATCTTTTATTATTTGTTGTTTGTTCATTCATCTGAAATAATTGTAATTAAAAAAAAATGAGCTCAATTTATTGATAATCAAATCATTAATTTTGGAATAATTAATTATTAAAATTTTGTGTATACTTAACTCATCCAATTCGTTTGTGCTTCTGGATTCCATTTGGTAGTCGTCTTCTTATTTTGAGTCCAAAATTCAATAGAACTTCTTCCAGTTATGTCTCCAACCCCAAATTTAGATTCATTCCATCCTCCAAAAGAAAAAGGTTCTCTAGGAACGGGAACACCAATATTTACTCCAATCATTCCTGCACTTGCACGTTCCATGACTTGTTTGGCTAGTCCACCACTTTGTGTAAATACAGCAGCTGCATTTCCATAATTAGATCCATTCTCAATTTCAATTGCTTCATCTAAATCTTTAGCGCGAATAATTGAAATTACAGGCCCAAATATTTCTTCTCTTGCTACAGACATATCTATAGTTACATAATCTATAATAGTTGGTCCAACATAATAACCTCCTTCTTTTCCATTTACTGAAGTATTTCTACCATCCAATAAAATTATCGCTCCATCATTTTCAGCTTCAGTAATATAACTTTCGATCCTTTCTTTGGATTCAGCAGTTATAACAGATCCTAAATTATCACCTGGAACAATTTCTTTTGCAGCTTCAACCATAAGGTCAATAATATGTTGGACCTTATCAATTCCAACCATTACTGAAGCTGCCATACATCTCTGTCCTGCACAACCTGACATTGAAGCAACAACATTTGAAGCCGTCATTTTAGGGTTTGCATCTGGCAAGACTAGTAAATGATTTTTTGCTCCTCCTAAAGCAACACAACGTTTTAAAGTAGAAGTTGCCCTCTTATAAACAATTTTCGCAACTTTAGTTGATCCAACAAAAGAAACTGCTTTAATGTCAGGATGGTCGCATATCGCCTCAACAACATCTTTTCCTCCATTTACAATATTAAAAACTCCGTCTGGGAGGCCAGCTTCCTTAAGTAGTTCAGCCATACGAACAGTACTCAATGGTACAAGTTCTGATGGTTTCATTACCATTGTGTTCCCTAGCACTAAAGCATTTGGAAGTGTCCAATGAGGAACCATATTAGGAAAATTAAAAGGTGTAATAGAAGCAACTACTCCAAGTGGTTTTCTTTCAGTTCTACATTCCACCCCTTTACTTACTTCTTGAATTTCATTCACAACAATTTGTGGCATAGAAACTGCAAATTCACACAGTTCCATACTCTTTTCAACCTCAGCTTTCGCTTCACCATAAAGTTTTCCATTTTCAAGTTGAACTAACTTTGTTAACTCGTCCATATGTTGTTCTAATAAATTTCTATACCTGAAAAATATTTGAACACGTTCTTTAAAGGTCATTCGAGACCAAGAAGGAAAAGCATTTTTAGCTGCCAAAACAGCAGCATCTAAATCTTCTCTTGTTGACAAAGGAATTGTTGAAATTTTAAAACCATCAATAGGACTAAAAACATCCATAGAATTTTGGTTCTTTCTTTCGAATCTACCATTTATATAATTCTTTACCTCAGAAATATTTTTACGTACAGGCATCATCAAGTTGATTGTTTAAATTGTTAAAAATTTCTAAAAAAAATAAGAATATCGTTAAATTTTAATCAATTTTTTGATAAATTCTAAAAATACCCTATCCAAATATAAGAAATTAATATTAATTAGGCTAGGGTGTAAAATTATGATTGGAATAAGAGTTTTAGAATTAAGTTATTGAAGGGAGCTTCCTTTTTCTATCTAAAGATAACGTGTTGGTAAATGAAAGGGAGTAGATTATTTGTGCTTATATTTTCATTAATTAAACTATAAGTCTAATAAATTTAGACAGTAAATATCTTTAAATAATTATATCTTTCATCAATTATTTTCCATATAACAATATCTTTTCTTTAACTCAAAAATGCCCTCTCTAAGAATTACTTTATTTAATTATCACCTTCTGTTAAAGTGTTTTTCTTTTAAGAATAAATTTTTTGGAAAGTTGAGATAGATATGTTCTAATTATTACTGGAATTGTATAAAA
>CEWR01158373.1_pt1 | contig 21773 bp, 18 predicted proteins | sample 356321 | NCBI WGS metagenome assembly CEWR01 (sample SAMEA2621551, study PRJEB7988) | marine metagenome | biome: marine biome (ENVO:00000447); feature: mesopelagic zone (ENVO:00000213); material: "saline water (ENVO:00002010), including plankton (ENVO:xxxxxxxx)" | depth 790 m
CTTAGAAAATACGAGCTATAATGTTGGTCATAATATAGAGTTTGACCTTAACATTGTTGGTGCAGAATTCTTTAGAATAGACAATCAAATAAACGAACCATTTACTGCTTTAGATAGTATTGACACCATGAAATCTGCTACAGATTTTTGTGCAATACCTGGTGGTAGAGGTGGTGGATTTAAATACCCATCATTAACAGATTTACATAAAAAACTTTTCGACAAAGGTTTTGGAGATGCCCATGATGCTGCTTATGATGTTGATGCAACAGCGCGTTGTTTCTTCGGGTTAGTAAAGCACCGTGTAATTCAACCAAAAGAGATTACAGATATTGATGGGTTAGTTTACGAGGCTCCAGAGCTAGAGGAAGCTAATTTTGAGGGTTTTAAACAAGAAAAATCAGATGCTGCGGCAACAATTTCTACAGGAACACATGTTAGTGCAGAACTCAAAGATGTTCCTTTTACACACCTTCATAATCACTCCGAATTTTCCATATTACAATCTACCACTAAAGTTGCTGGGTTAGTAAATAAAGCGAAAGGATTAGGAATGGAGGCCATTGCCTTAACTGATCATGGAAACATGATGGCAACCTTTCATTTTGTACGAGATGCAATTAAGGAAGGCATTACTCCTATTGTTGGTTGTGAGTTTAACCTCTGTGAAAACCATAAAGACAAAACGCATAAAGACAATGGGTTTCAAACGGTAATCATAGCAAAAAATAAGAACGGATATCAAAACCTGGTAAAATTAGCTTCCTATGCTAATATCGATGGTTTTTACTATGTACCAAGAATTGATAGAGAGTTATTACTTGAATATAAAGAAGATTTAATTGTTTTAACTGGTGGTATTTGGGGCGAAATTCCGAATAAAATATTATTTGAAGGAAACAAGAAAGCTGAAGAAGCTGTTGTTTGGTGGAAGGAACATTTTGTCGAAGATTTTTATATTGAAATTAATCGGCATGGTATTGAAGAGGAAAATGACATTAATAAAATGTTGTTGCAGTTTGCCAAAACACATGACGTTAAAATAATTGCTTGTAACAATAACTACTACACAGAAAAATCTGATGCCATTTCTCATGATGTTTTATTATGTGTTAGAGATGGAAAATATCAAGCTAATCCAAAGAAATATATAGGAGGAAGTAGAGAAACACGTTTTGGGTTCCCAAATGATGAATTCTACATGAAAACTTCGGATGAAATGAAGCTCCTTTTTGCTGATTTACCTGAAGCCATTATCAATACGCAAGAAATTGTAGATAAAATAGAGACTTATGAACTAGCTAGAGAGGTTCTTCTTCCTAAGTTTGATATTCCTGAAGAGTTTCAAGACTCAAGAGATGAGAAGGATGATAAATTAAAGATTGGAGAAAACGCTTACTTAAGACACATTACTTACGAAGGGGCAAAAAAGCGTTACGGAGAAATTACCGAAGCTATTACTGAACGATTAGATTTTGAGTTAAGTGTAATTCAAAAAACAGGTTACCCAGGTTACTTCCTTATTGTTGAAGATTTAATTAGAGAAGCTCGTGTAATGGGCGTTTCTGTTGGTCCAGGAAGGGGTTCTGCTGCAGGATCGGTAGTTGCCTACTGCACTTGGATTACCAATATTGACCCCATTAAATATGATTTACTTTTTGAGCGTTTCCTGAATCCGGAAAGGGTTTCGATGCCCGATATTGATATTGATTTTGATGATGAGGGAAGAGGCAGTGTAATGCAATATGTAATTGATAAATACGGTTCCAATCAGGTAGCCCAAATTATCACTTATGGAACCATGGCTGCAAAATCTTCGGTTAGAGATACTGCAAGAGTTTTAGAATTACCCTTAGATCAAGCTGGAAGATTAGCAGGATTAATTCCGGATATTAAACTTCGTAAATTATTCGGTTTAAGTGAAGAGGATTTAGAAGCTAAATTAAAACCTGAAGACCTTGCCAGAGGGAATCAATTAAAAGATATTGCTAAAGGAAATACCTTAGAATCTAAAACAATAAACCAAGCAAGGTTAATTGAAGGTGCTATGCGAAACACAGGTATTCATGCTTGTGGAGTAATTATTACGCCTGATGATATTACCAACTATGTTCCCGTTGCATTAGCAAAAGATTCTGGAATGACTTGTACGCAATTCGATAACTCGGTTGCTGAGGATGCAGGTTTATTAAAGATGGATTTCTTGGGGTTAAAAACATTAACCCTAATTAAGGATGCTTGTTCTATTGTAAAAGATAGACATGGAATTGAGTTAGATCCTGAGAATTTTGATATTGAAGATGAAAAAACTTACGAACTTTTCCAGAGAGGAGAAACTGTAGGCGTTTTCCAATATGAATCTCCCGGAATGCAGAAACACATGAGGTCGTTAAAACCAACTGTTTTTGCCGATTTAATTGCAATGAATGCATTGTATCGTCCGGGTCCGATGGAATACATTCCATCATTTATTGATCGTAAACATGGTGACGAGGCGGTTGTTTATGATTTAGATGACATGGAAGAATACCTTAAGGAAACTTATGGTATTACCGTTTACCAAGAGCAAGTAATGCTTTTATCTCAGAAATTGGCTGACTTTACAAAAGGTGAGGCAGATACATTGCGTAAGGCAATGGGGAAAAAGCAAATTGCGGTACTGGATAAAATGAAGCCTAAATTTATTGAACAGGCTTCTGCAAAAGGACACAGCGCTAAAACATTAGAAAAGGTTTGGAAAGATTGGGAAGCATTTGCTTCTTATGCCTTTAACAAGTCTCACTCTACTTGTTATGCTTGGATTGCTTACCAAACAGCCTATTTAAAAGCCCACTACCCTGCTGAATATATGGCTTCGGTATTGAGTAATAATATGAATGACATTTCTCAAATTACATTCTTTATGAGCGAATGTAAGCGTATGGGAATTGAAGTGCTAGGACCAGATGTAAATGAATCTTTAGTAAAATTTAGAGTAAATAAACAAGGTGCTATTCGTTTTGGAATGGCTGCCATGAAAGGTGTTGGAGCAAAAGCTGTAGAAAGCTTAATAAAGGAAAGAACTGAAAACGGTTTATTTACCTCAGTATTTGATGTAGTAAAACGTGTTGAATTAAGAACAGTTAACAAAAAAACATTAGAAAGCTTAACGCTTGGTGGAGGTTTCGATTCTTTTGAAGGCGTACATCGAGCTCAATATTTTGCACCACAAGAAAAAGGTGGAATATTTTTAGAAAAAATTATCAAATTCGGAGCACGTTTTCAGGAAAATAAAAACTCTGCTCAAGTCTCTATGTTTGATATGCTAGAGGGCGACAATGAAGAAGATACTGAACCACCAATACCTACTTGTGAAGAATGGAGCGCTTTAGAAAAAATGAGCCAAGAAAAAGAAGTGGTAGGAATTTACATTTCTGGTCACCCTTTGGATGATTTCAAACTAGAAATAGATAATTTTGCTAGAGGAAATTTAGCGCATGCTACAGGTGATTTAGAAAAAATTAAAGGCCATGAATTGTCGATTCCAGTAATTTGTACGGAGATTCAAGACAGAATGACAAAGAAAGGAAATCCTTTTGGAGTGTTAGAAGTAGAGGATTATTATGCATCGCACAGTTTTTATGTATTTGGAGAAGATTATGTAAAACTGAAGCCTTACTTCCTTCCTGGTCAGTTCCTTTTTATTAAAGGAAAAGCAACAACTAAGAAATGGAGTAAAGATGAAAATGATTTAGAATTTAAAATCATGAGTATTGAGTTATTATCAGAACTTAGAGAAAGTAGAGTAACAGGAATTACACTCATTATAGAATCCAGAGATGTTAATGCTGCGTTCATTGCTACCATTAATGACATATTAGATCAACATCAAGGAAAGTGTAGTTTTAATATGAATATAAGAGATCAGAAAGAGGGAGTTATCCAGCTTAATTCACGTACCAAAAGGGTTGATATGAATGATGATTTCTTGGCATGCTTAAACAATATGCCAGAGATAAGTTACAAGTTAAATTAAAAGTAGAATGACAATTTGTCTTTAATCCAACAATGGTTTAAAAATTGACCATTTGAAGACAAGAAAATAAAATAAAAAATTTAATTTTAGACAATAATATAAAAACAAAAAGCTATGGCATTAGAATTAACAGACGCAAATTTTGAAGAATTAGTAATGAAATCAGACAAACCTGTATTGGTTGATTTTTGGGCAGTATGGTGTGGACCTTGTAGAATGGTTGGACCTGTTGTTGAAGAAATTGCTAATGATTATGAAGGTCAAGCAATAGTTGGTAAAGTTGATGTAGATAACAACCCAGAAATTGCTTCTAAATTTGGAATCAGAAACATCCCAACTATCTTATTCATGAAAAATGGTGAAGTAGTTGACAAACAAGTTGGTGCTGCACAAAAATCTGCTTTAACTGAGAAGTTAGACGCAATTATGTAATTGTTACCTTCAGAATTGTCACCCTGAGCCTATCGAAGGGTCATCTGAATATTTCAATTATTAAAGATTCCCAGTCAAGCTGAGAATGACATTAATAAAAAAGCCAATTCTATTTATAGAATTGGCTTTTTTATTTCTTGAAGAAACACGAGTTTATCTAAACCCCATCAACTCAACATCAAAAACTATAGTAGCTCCAGCTTTAATTAACGGCCCTGCACCTTCATCACCATAAGCTAAATCAGCAGGTATAGTAAATGTAGCTACGTCACCAACTCTAAGCAAAGCAATACCTTCTTCCCAACCCTCAATCACTTCACCTAGTCCTAAACTAAACGTAAAAGCTTTTCCTTTACGTGAAGTATCAAATAATTGACCGTTCGGTAATTTACCAGTGTAATGAACGCGTACACGACTTCCTTTAACTGGCCTTTCTCCTTTACCATGTTTGGTAATCGTATATTTTAATCCCGACTCTGTTGTTATTTCCTTTGCCATAACTTCTATTTTTATTTCAAAAAAATAGCGCTACAAATTGCAGCGCTATTTTAGATATTGATTGTTAAGATTAATTGTTAATCTTAAATAATTCTACTTCAAATACTAAAGGCATATAAGCTTTAATTGGTCCTTGACCGCCTTGTGGTGCGTTTGCTCCATAAGCTAATTCTTGTGGGATAGTAAATTTATACTTAGATCCTACAGTCATTAATTGAACTCCTTCAGTCCAACCTTTAATTACTTGGTTTAATCCAAAAGAAATTGTTTCTCCTCTATCTACAGAGCTATCAAAAACAGTTCCATCAGGAGTTGTTCCATGGTAGTGTACCTCAACATTAGAAGTTGCAGTTGGATGAATATCTCCTTCACCTTGAGTCATTACTTCATACTGTAATCCACTTGCTGTAGTTACAACACCTTCTTTTGTTTTATTTTCTTCTAAAAACTTAAGCCCTTCAGCAATAAATTTTTCTGAATCTCCTGCTTGAGCAGCTTGTGCTTCAGCTTGTTTTTTCTGAAAATAAGGTGCAATTACACCTTCTAATTCTTCTTTTTTAATTAAAGCATTTGTATCATTTTCAGCTCCAGCTCTTGCTCCTGCTAAAAATGCTTCAAAATTTGCTTCAGAAAAGTCTCTTTTAAGACTTTCAATCATATTCATTCCGATAGCATAACTTACAGAATCAACTTCTGATTTAAGCTCTAACTTTGTTACTGTATTTTCCATTTTATTTTTTTTATTTTTTTTCTTCTTCTTCTTTTGAGCGTTAGCATCAACACTAATAAAAGTGATTGCTAAGGCCATTAATCCGATTTTAACGAGTTGTTTTTTCATTGGTTTTAATTTTTTAGTTTTTTAGTTTTACTTGATTCTATTTTGCTTATCCTTCGAAAAGCTCAGGATGACAAAGTGCAAAACCTGTTCCAAAAAAACTTTTTAGTTTATTTTAAATAACTCTACTTCAAATACAAGAGGCATGTAAGGCTTAATTGGGCTATTAGGATCTCTTTGTGGTTGAGAACCGTAAGCTAATTCTTGAGGAATAAAAAATCTATACTTTGCTCCAACTTTCATTAACTGAACACCTTCAGTCCAACCTTTTATAACCTGATTTAAACCAAAAGAGATCGTTTTACCTCTATCAACAGAGCTATCAAACACAGTTCCATCTGGTGTAGTACCATGATAATGTACTTCTACATTTGATTCAGCAGTTGGCTGAGCTCCAGTTCCTTCTTTTAAAACGATATATTGTAAACCACTTGCTGTAACTTGTACACCTTCTTTCGTTTTATTTTCTGCTAAAAACTTAAGTCCGTCTTCTTGTACATTTCCATACATAGCAGCCTGTTCTTCTTGTTGCTTTGCAGCAGCTTCTGCTTGTTTTTTCTGACCAAAAGCTTGTAAAATAACTTGTGCATCAGCATCTGTTACCATTAAATCACTTGAATCAACTACATCGCTATATCCTTTCATAAATGCTGCTACATTTAATTCTGGTACTTGAGCCATTAACCCTTTTGCTTGACTTGTTCCTATTGCATAACTTACTGAATCAATATTACTTGTTAATGATACGTTAGCTGTGTTTTCTCCTCCGCCACCACAAGCGAATAATGTTACTGAGGCAATTGCCAATAATGTTACTTTTTTCATTCTAATTATTATTTATTTTAGGTTATTCAATTTACTTTAACTACTTCTAAATCATATATTACCGTTGTAAAAGGAGGTACAATTAATGTTGTAGATCCCACCTCTCCAAAAGCAAGTTGCGAAGGTATGATTATTTTTGATTCCTGACCTTCTCTCATTGTGTTTATTGCGACTTCTAATCCTTTTATAACTTGTCCCTGAGATCCATATGCAAATGTAAAAGCTGTTCTTCCGGAAATATTATCGAACTCTAATCCATTGATAAAATAACCTTTATATGCGATTGTTATTTCATCCCCTACTTCAATTCCCTTCCCTTTCCCATCTTTAATATTTGCTACATATATACCACCATAGCCTTTAGTTTCATGTTTTTTTAAATATGATTTAAGAACAAATTGCTCTACCATTTCTTTATCCAAATCTACATCATAAACATGAGTTAATTTAATATAAACTGATAAGAGTTTAGCTTTGGTTTCTTTGAGCTTTAGTGGTTTAAAAATACTAACCATACGTTCTGTAGGCACCATAAATTGACAACTATCACCAACTGTTAAATGTTTAATTAAAAAATTAAACTGAGTTTCTCTTAAATCAATTCTATCTATTTTATTATGAACAAAAACTAAATTATCTCCATCGTAAATTTCAATATTTACCGCTCCAAATTTGTCACTTTCAACCGTTAGATTCTCTTTTTCAAAAGATAACAACTTCATATAAATACCATCTTCTTTTTTAATGAAATCAGGGAACTTTCTTTTACACGAGATCAGTATAAATACTAAAGAAATTAGGACTATCTTAATAATAAGATTGCTTTGTGCCTCATAATGACCTTTATATATCTTTTTTTCTACCAAAGCTGCTATTTAATATCAAGCAATTCTATATCGTAAACAATGGTTGACTTAAACGGAATCTCCTTAAGGTCTCCAGCCAATCCGTGCCCTAAATGAGATGGAATAATAATAATTGCTTTATCTCTGATACTCATAAATTGAATTCCTTCATGCAATCCACTCTCAACATAATCCTTTCCAACAGTAAAAAATTCTGGATTTTCATCTGTATTATAACATTCCGTTCCATCCAAAAGAGTTACTTTATATTTTACAAGAACCTCCTGTTTCTCTTTTACCTTTTCCCCTTCAACATCCTTATAAATGGCATAACGTAATCCTGTTTTAGTACGAACCACATTTAGATTATTTTCTTTCACATACGCTTCAATTTGAACTGACTCTTGACTTAAAGCCTTTTTATTTGCTTCAATCAAATCTTCTTGCATTTTTTTTACATCAATTACAGGAAGCTCTTTATGATTATCAGAGCAAGATAGCAACATTAAGACAGGTAATATATATACTAATAATTTCATTTTACTTCTTACTAATAAATTTATCGGTTTTACTAACACTTTATTTCTTTTAGAACATTAAATTCTTTAATGTCGTTCCCTTCCGGAATCCTCTTATTTCTTTACCCCCATAACTTGCTCTACTCTACTTACAGCTTCGTCTAAAGATGTTTCTAACATTCCACCTGCAGCATAAACATGCCCACCACCATTAAAATGCTCATTCGCAATTTTGTTGACATAAAAATCATCTTTCGATCTAAATGACAAACTTACATAACCTTCTTTTTCTGTAATTAGTGCTGTAAATTTTATTCCATTTATAGATAAAGGATAGTTTACTAACCCTTCAGCATCTCCATTCTTAAAAGAAAAACGCTTTAACTCTTCTTGTGTTAAAGAAATATAAGCTGCATTGTACTCCGGAAATACTTTCATCTTTTCAGTTAAAGCATACCCTAACAATCTTAATCTCTCTTCAGAATACGTATCAAATACTTCTTGGTGAATTATTGAACCATCTGCTCCCAAATCAATAAGATGAGCAATTATACGGTGTGTTTTTGAAGTTGTAGATGGGTATCTAAAGGACCCCGTATCTGTCATTATTCCACAATAAATGCATTCCCCTATTGTTTTATCTAATTTATCTAAATCATCTAATTTCTCAATAAACTCATATATCAACTGAGATGCTGAGCAGCATTCGGTATCCACAAAATAATGATCTGCAAAATCTTGGGGGTCTTGATGGTGGTCTATAACAATTTTAACTGCTGTAGATTTCTCTAATGGATTTCTTAAATCACCTATTCTATTTAACCCATTATAATCTAATGAGAAAATAACATCTGCAGCTTCAATTACTTTATCTGCTAATTCTGTTTGCATATCATACAACAAAATATTATCACTCCCCTCCATCCAATTTAAAAAAACTGGAAATGCATCAGGAACAATTACTGTAACCTTTTTATCTAACTTATTTAAATAATGAAACAATGCCAACGAAGATCCTATTGCATCTCCATCGGGGGACTTATGTGCTGTGATAACAATATTACTAGCACTTTCAAGAACCTTTCTTATTTTCTCCATTCTTATTTTAAAATAAAAAACCCCGATGAAAATTCATCAGGGTTATCATTATTTTTTAATTTTATTAAAATCCTGTTCCGTAAAATCCAGTTTTAGGAGTTGTCATGTGTTCAACTAAAATCCCAACACAACCCATATCACTTGACTTTAATAATTTACTTTTCTTTTTAGTTGAAGATCCTCCTCCATCACCTGGAATAGAAATTTCTACTACTAATCTTCTAGATTTTTCTACAGAAAACTCAATTTCATTAGCATATCCATCTTCACTGTTGTCATACAGTAATTCTTTTTGTTTTTCAATTACAATTACCGTATTGTCTTTGACTACTTTTTCAACTCGAACTTTTTTCATTTCATAAATTTTGAATCCAACTTGAGACCCTAAATTTTCATCCATGCAAAGTGAAATTCTGTAATCTAACTTTTTATACACCAAAATACTTAATTCAGATGTTTGTCCTTTACTAAATAATGCACTTTTCGATTGCCCATTTAATTTGAATATTTCATTTTCTGAAGGTGCACAGTATTTATCATGATAATGATTACAGTATTGACCAAATGACATTGTTGGTACAATAAGAATAACAACAATTAAAACTATTTTATTTATATATTTCATCTATTTTTCTTTTAAAGTAAAACCTTATTAAACTTCTGTTTTAACTATGTTGTTTCTTATCTCGTTAACCTTGTCTTTAATTGCATTAAACTGCTCTTCAGACATCGTAATTGAAGAACCTCCTCCTAGCACCATTTTCCCATCTTTTTTCTTCTTAAGTGTTAAATCAGAACCAGTTTCATCTTCTACATTTGATAAAGTAGCAAAAACAGCCTCTAAGTCCTTAAACCAAACCATTACTTCCGCTACATTAGCATCTGACTCATATTTCTCTAAATAATCTAACAAATTATCTAATGTCAATTTCTGATCTGCTAATCTATCAACAGCATCTTTATCTTTTGAATAATCAATTGTATTTGCTGCAACATAAACAGTTTCTAACCAACCAGCAGATGCAATTAAACCTAATCTATCTCCTTGTTCATTATTTTCTAAATAATCTACAATAGAAAAATAAGATGTATTTGTAATTGCTACTAATGAATCTGCATTCCCTAAATTGGCTTGAGCTCTTTCTATTAAAGATTTATCAAAAGCTGAATTAAGGCCTAATGGCTCAGACATTTTTTGAATTGTAGCGAAATACTTAGTCGTTTCATTGAATTCTTCATAAGCTGCCGTATAAGCTAAATCTGCTGAATAAACACCAAAATTTAAAGCTTGCATTTTTGGATCAGTATAACTATCGTAATTTCCGATATCATTTAATAATTCACCATTAAAAGCTAAACCACTTGCTTTAATAAAACCAAACATTTCATCTGGTGATGGGATTTGGTAATAAGTGATGTTTTCTTCTTGAACAACTTCTACTACTTCTTCAATTGCTTCTTCAACAACTGGATCTTCTCCACCACAAGAAGTCATCGTTACCAGTGGTAAACTGACTAATAATGCTAATGCTAATTTTGATTGCTTTTTCATCTGCGTGCTTTAATTATAAATTACTGAGTGTTAAACTCTCGTTAAAAGCAGCAAGATAATAAAACAAATTGGAATAGAAAATATAAGAAAGTTATAAGGTTACTTTTTATCAGAAAAGGAAATGAGAAACAACCCTACAAAGGTAAGTGCGCCATTCAAAATAAGTATCTCAAAACCAAACTTATAGCCATTAAAAATTGTTTCCGAATAACTATTTAATACAAAACATATTATTGGAGAAAGAATACAAATTATTGGCACCAAATTATCTTTCACTTTTTTCTTTAAGATTAAGCCAAATGCATATAAACCAAGCAGTGGTCCATAAGTGTAACCTGCTGCTTTAAATAATGAACTTATTACGCTTTCGTCATTAATCAAATCAAACACCAATATGACAATGAATAACACAAATGAGACAATTACGTGCACTCTTTTTCTAAGCTTAACAGATACTGCTTCTTCTTTGTTTTTTACATCTAAAAAATCTACACAAACAGAAGTTGTTAATGCAGTTAATGCAGAATCGGCACTAGAATAAGCTGCTGCAACTAAACCTAATATAAAGAATACTCCAGCTGCTGTATTTAAATTAGTAGCTATAGCTGGAAATAAATTATCTGTTTTTGCTGGAATTTCCATTCCTGTTTTTTGTGCATAAATAAACAATAACGCTCCTAAAACTAAAAACACAAAGTTTACAACGATTAGTACGATACTAAAGGAAAACATATTTTTCTGTCCATCTTTAATATTGGCGCAGCTTAAATTTTTCTGCATCATATCCTGATCTAACCCTGTCATTACAATAGCTAAAAACATTCCACTAAAAAACTGTTTGATAAAATGCTTTCGATCATTCCAATCATCAAAAAAGAAAATTTGAGAATATTCAGAATTCTTTACTTCTTCTACTAATTCAGAAAAACCTAAATCTAATTTTGCACTTAAAAAATAGATCGAGACACCAACTGCAATTAACATAAATAAAGTTTGCAAAGAATCCGTCCAAACTATTGTTTTAATACCTCCTTTAAAGGTGTATAACCAAATTAACAAAATGGTTATTGATACTGTAACAAAAAACGGAACGCCCCATTGATCAAACACTAAATATTGTAAAACCTGAGCAACTAAATACAATCTAAATGCTGCACCAATAGTTCTTGATAGTAAGAAAAATGCAGCACCCGTTTTATAGGAGTAATACCCGAATCTATCTTCTAAATAAGTATAAATTGATGTTAAATTTAAACGATAATATAAAGGCATTAACACTAATGCTATTACTGTATAACCAGCAAAATAGCCCATTACCATTTGCATATATGAAAACTTACTCGCAGCTACCCACCCTGGAACAGATATAAAGGTTACTCCAGAAAGTGAAGCTCCTATCATACCAAAAGCAACCAAATACCAAGGTGATTTATGTCCTCCAATAAAAAAAGATTCGTTATTAGCTCCTTTTGATGTAAAGTGAGAAATAAGCATTAGTAAGCCAAAGTAGCCTACAATAAATAATATTACTGTTGTTGGATTCATTAGTTAAGTTTGTTCGTTGAAACAAAAATCATTAAAATTCAACATCTTATCGTTAAACATATTAATTTTGATTCACAGTAAATTGTTGACAGAATAACTATGATTCACCAAATTTCATCTTCCCCATTTAATAGCGCAGTAGAAAAACTAGCCTCTTTACCTGGTATTGGAAACAAAACGGCCTTAAGACTAGTCCTTCAATTATTAAATAGAGATACAGCTGAAATTGAAGAATTTGGGAAAGCTTTTCTTGATTTAAGTCATCAAATTCAATATTGTGATTCTTGTTTTAATATATCTGACACTACAACTTGCGATTTATGTTCAAACTCTACAAGGAACAATGATGTAATTTGTGTAGTTGAAAACATATTAGATGTGATTGCTATTGAAAAAACCAATCAATTCCAGGGTAAATTCCATGTTTTAGGAGGGATTATATCCCCTATGGAAGGAGTTGGACCTAGTGATATTAAGATACCTCAACTAATAGAGCGAATAAGTAATAATAAACCTAAAGAGGTTATTATGGCTTTAAGTACGACCATGGAAGGTGATGCTACCAATTTTTATATTTATAAAAAATTAGCTCATTTAGATGTTGAAGTAACAACAATTGCTCGTGGAGTTGGTATTGGAGATGAAATTGAATACACTGACGAATTAACTTTAGGAAGATCTTTATTAAATAGAATTCCATTTCAAAATACGCTTTCATTTAAGTAAATGCAATTATCAATTATCATAGTCAATTACAATGTCAGACATTTTTTAGAACAATGTTTAACTTCTGTTTACAAGGCTATTCCAAATATTTCAGCCGAAGTATTTGTAGTTGATAATGATTCTTCGGATGATTCCTTAGATATGGTTCGGGCAAGTTTCCCTGACGTACAGATCATTCATAACAAAGAAAATGTTGGTTTTTCTAAAGCAAATAACCAAGCTATTGCAATTGCAAAAGGCGCGTATGTTTTATTATTAAACCCTGATACAGTTGTAGAAGAAGATGCTTTTGAAAAATGCATTACTTTCTCTGATGCCCATCCCAATTTAGGAGGATTAGGGGTTAAGATGATTGATGGAAATGGCATTTTTTTACCAGAATCAAAAAGAGGACTTCCTACCCCTGCAGTTTCATTTTATAAAATATTTGGCTTATCTAAAATTTTTCCAAAATCTAAAACTTTTGCCAAGTATCATTTAGGTTATTTACCAGAAAATGACACCAATGAGATTGAAGTACTCTCGGGTGCTTACATGTGGATGCGAAAATCTACTTTAGAGAAAGTTGGGTACTTGGATGAAACATTTTTTATGTATGGTGAAGATATTGATCTCTCCTACAGAATTACATTAGGTGGATATAAAAACTACTACCTACCTAGCGTTAGAATAATACATTACAAAGGAGAAAGCACTAAGAAAGGAAATATCAATTACGTGTTTATTTTCTATAATGCAATGATCATTTTCTCTAAAAAACACTTTGCTCAAAAAGCCAAAGCATTTTCTTTTTTTATAAATATTGCTATTTATCTAAGAGCTTTCTTAGCCATCTTATTTCGATTTATCGGTAAAGCAAAATTGGTTTTAACCGACATTATATTAATTACAATTGCGTTAAGTTTTTTCAACTACATTAAACCTTATTTAGGTTTTCCTAACCAAATTGAATTGAGTAATAATTATGGTGTATTAAATGTTGCAGCAGTATTTTCTGCTTTTATAGTCGGTATTGCTATTTGCGGAGGTTACTCTAAAAAAATTAGTTTAAACAGAACTATTTTAGGCGTTTTACTAGGTGCTTTATTGTTGTTTACAGTAAATTTCACATTCCCTGAAATGGCTTCTTTTTCAAATAAATATTTGGCCAGTATAGTTGCTTTAATTGTTATTGCTATCCCTCTAAATCGAATAATTTTAGATTTTTACCAATCTATAAAATTGCGTAAAGAAAGCACCAAAACAACTATTATTGCTGGGGGAGTTCGTTTTATTGAGAAAATAAAAAAAACTATTCAACAAAACAACTCTGACATTAACTTTTTAACACTAAAAGAGAACAATACCATTAATGATAATGATGCTAATTTCTACACTGGAAAATTGTATCAATTACCAGATTTAATTTCTATTTACAATATTAATGAAGTGATTTTCTCTTCGAAAGAGATGACTTACAAAGTCATAATTAATGAAATGGACTTAGGTAAAAATAACTATGTTGACTACAAAATTTCGTTAAACACCGACTTAGTTATTGGTGGTAAAATCATAGATAAAATTTAACACTCATGAAAAAAATATTCACATTTCTAATTTTATTAATCCCATTTATTGGGTTTGGACAGAAAGTAAGTTTAGCTCCAGAAATTGGTTTAAATATAATGCCAATGTCAGGTTCAGACATTGGACAAAATTACCAATTCGGGTATCATTTTGGAGGCCATCTTAAGTATCACTTTTCTAAAAAATTCAAATTAAGTACTGGAATTTTTCTGACTCAAAAAAAGAAAGAGTATTCTTCATCAACTACAAGTTCTGCACTTACATTGATTGATGATTTACTGAATGGTTTTGGGGGCGCTGGTGGTGGACTAGGGATTCCTGGAGGAACAGGAGATTTAGGATTAGATTCTTTAGGACTAAATACAGATATGACAGAAAGTATAAGAGGAGTTAGCTCTGAACTATTTATTGAAATACCTCTATTAGCAAATTACAAAGTTAAAAATGTTAATTTTTATTTAGGGCCATATGCTGCTCTACTAATTACTGCTAATAGAAAAGAAGAAAAAACTACTGACATTCCTATATTAGATGTTATTGATGTAGATGCCCTTTTAGAAAGTAGTGGCTTAGGTGGGTTTGGGAGTCTTGCAACATCTTTCCTACCTAGCTCAGGTACTGAATCTTCAGAAAAATATGGCACAGCTGGATTAAGAACTTTAGATTTTGGGATTAATGCTGGAATTGGTTATGAAATGAATAATTTACATTTCAATTTCACGTACTCTCATGGTTTATTAGATTACAGGGATGATGCGAACAAAGAAGGTAATACTGAGACATTAAAATTATTTAGAATTTCTATCGCTTACTTTTTTGATTTAGGAAAGAAATCTGACACAAATAGCTCTAGTTTTAATTAGAAATATTTTTTATAAATATAATCTCAAGCCACTCTTTTAAGCCACTTTAAGTCCTACTTTTACAGCACATTTTAAACCATTAAAAACGCATAAATGTCAAAAGTTCATAATTTTAGTGCCGGACCAAGTATCTTAAATCAAGATGTCCTAAAAAAAGCTTCAGAAGCTGTAGTTAATTTCAACAACCTTAATCTCTCGATATTAGAAATATCGCATAGAAGTAAAGATTTTGTTGCTGTAATGGATAATGCTGTTGCATTAGTCAAAGAACTCTTAGAAGTACCTGAAGGGTATTCCGTTTTATTCTTACAAGGAGGTGCAAGTACAGGTTTCTTAAATACTGTCTTCAACTTTATGAATGAGAATGGAACAGGAGCCTATTTAAATACTGGCGCTTGGAGTAAAAAAGCTCTACAGGAAGCAAAAAAACTAGGTAATTTGAATATGGTTGCTTCTTCTGAAGACAAAAATTTCAATTACATTCCAAAAGGTTATTCAGTACCTGCTGATTCGGATTATTTCCACATCACAACAAACAATACTATTTTCGGAACTCAAATTAAAAACATTCCAACTCAAGATGGAACTTTATTGATTGCTGATATGTCATCAGACATATTTAGTAGAAAGATTAATGTGAGTGATTACGCGATGATTTATGCGGGAGCTCAAAAGAATTTAGGCCCAGCCGGAACAACTTTATACATTGTTAAAGATGATTTATTAGGAAGAACTGACCGTACCATTCCTACAATGTTAGATTTAAGTGTTCATGCTGCTAAAGGATCAATGTTTAATACTCCACCAGTTTACCCTATTTATGTTTCTATGTTAACATTAGAGTGGTTAAAAGCTATCGGAGGAATTGAATGGATAGAAAAAGTGAATGAAGAAAAAGCAGCATTGCTTTATAATGAGATTGACAACAATCCACTTTTTGAAGGAACAGCAGCTCTTGAAGATAGAAGTAACATGAATGTAACTTTCGTATTAACAAATCAGGATCTTAAAGAGGCTTTTGATAAAATGTGGAATGACGCTGGAATTAGCGGGATTAATGGACACAGAGATGTTGGTGGATATAGAGCTTCCATATACAATGCTATGCCTATCGAAAGTATTCAAGTCTTAGTTGACACAATGAAAAAATTAAATTAATTAAACAATTTCTCAATGTAAAGATGTAACAGTTGAATTGCTACATTTTTACATTGATATATTAATACATTACTCAAATGAAAATTTTAGCAAATGATGGGATTGCTCCTATCGGAAAAGTAAATTTAGAGAAAGCTGGTTACGAAGTAATTACGAAAACAGTAGCTCAAGAAGATTTAATTAATGCCATTAACAAAAACAATTATGTTGGCCTTTTAGTAAGAAGTGCAACTAATGTTAGAGAAAACTTAATAGATGCTTGTCCAGGTTTAAAATTAATTGGACGAGGTGGAGTTGGAATGGATAATATTGATGTAGAATATGCACGGAACAAAGGATTAAAAGTAATTAATACTCCCGCAGCCTCATCTCAATCTGTAGCTGAACAAGTAATGGCTCATTTATTTAGTGCATCACGTTCTATTTATGATTCAAACAGACAAATGCCTATTTCTGGTGTTTCGGGTTTCAAAGTATTGAAAAAGAAATATGGAAAAGGTGTTGAATTAAGAGGGAAAACAATTGGAATTATTGGCTTTGGAAGAATTGGACAAAGTCTTGCAAAATATGCTTTAGGTTGCGGTATGGATGTTACAGCATTCGATCCTTTTATGGATGGTGCCACAATTGATGTGCAAGTAGCAACTCAAACGGTTAGCGTAGATATTAAAACTACAGGCTTAGACGATTTATTAGCTAATGCTGATTACATCTCTCTACACGTGCCAATGCCAGCAGATGGAAACGCATTAATTGGCTCTTCTGAATTTGTAAAAATGAAAGACGGAGTAATTATCGCAAATGCTGCTAGAGGTGGAGTTATTGATGAGGAAGCATTAATTGCAAATTTAGATTCAGGAAAAGTTTCCCATGCAGCATTAGATGTATTTACAAACGAACCTACTCCAAGAGAAGATCTTTTACAACATGCTAAAATTTCTGCAACACCGCATACTGGAGCAGCTACTTTAGAGGCTCAAGATAGAATTGGTGAAGAGTTAGCAGAACAAATAATTAATCATTTTCAAACAATAACAGCTTAATATAATACTATGTCAATATTAGTCCCATTTAAAGCTTTCCGTCCTATAGAGGATAAGGTTAAAGAAATAGCAAGTCGCCCTTACGATGTATTAAATGCACAAGAGGCAAGAGAAATTTGTAAAGACAACCCAAACAGTTTTTACCGAATTATAAAACCAGAGTTAGAATTTGCTGATGATGCAGATCATTACGCTCCTGAAATTTATAAAAAAGGGAAAGAAAATTTTGACAGATTGGTTGATGGTGGCTTAATGGTTCAGGATGAAACTGAGAACTATTATGCTTACCAAATTGTTATGAATGGTCATACGCAAACTGGTTTAGTTGGGTGTTGTTCTATTGATGATTATTTTAATAACGTTATTAAAAAACATGAGTTAACTCGTCCAGATAAAGAAGAGGATAGAAAAAACCATGTACGTTATAGTAAATTAAATTACGAGCCTGTATTTTTTGCTTATCCTCATGTTAATTCAATTGATGAATTGGTTGCAGATGTAAAAAATGACGCTCCAGTTTATGACATTACAACTGATGATGGTTTACAACATACTTTATGGGTAATTAATGATACTGAAAAGGTTGCTGCTATTAAAGCTTTATTTGAAGCTCAGGTACCAAGTATTTATGTTGCTGATGGTCATCACAGAACTGCTGCAGGAGCATTAGTTGGTGAAGAATTTAGAAATGAAGCTAAAGGAAACCCAACTGATGGAGGAAGGTACAACTATTTTATGGCTGTACTATTTCCTGATAATCAATTAAAAATTATTGATTACAACAGAGTAGCTAAAGATTTAAATGGAATGGATGAAGCTACTTTTATTGCTAAAGTAGCTGAGAAGTTTGATATCGAAGAAAATGAAGGTGAATACAAGCCTAACGCTTTACATCACTTTGGAATGTATTTAAACAACAAATGGTATAAGTTAGTTTCTAAGGCTGGAACTTACAATGATAACGATCCTGTTGAAGTATTAGATGTTACCATCTTATCTAAACAAGTACTAGAACCACTATTAAACATTGTTGATTTAAGAACTGATAAAAGAATTGATTTTGTTGGTGGAATTAGAGGTTTAGGAGAATTAGAAAAAAGAGTAAATTCTGGAGAAATGGAAGTTGCTTTTGCTTTAAACCCAGTAAGTATGCAACAACTAATGGACATATCTGATAACGATATGATAATGCCTCCAAAAGTAACATGGTTTGAACCTAAATTAAGAAGTGGATTATTTGTTCACCAACTATGAGCATAGCTTTAAACATTGAACATATAAAAAAAGAAATCCCTGAAACAGCTACCTTGGTAGCTGTTTCTAAAACCAAACCTAACGAAGCAATTCAAGAAGCTTATGATTCTGGACAACGAATTTTTGGAGAAAACAAAGTTCAAGAATTGGCTCAGAAGTACGAAGATTTACCAAAAGATATTGAGTGGCATTTAATTGGCCATTTACAAACCAATAAAGTAAAATACATTGCTCCATTCGTAAGTATGATTCATACTGTTGATAGCATGAAACTCTTAAAAGAAATTAATAAACAGGCGAGCAAAAACAGTAGAGTAATTAATTGCTTGTTACAAGTTAAAATTGCCGAAGAAGAAAGCAAGTTTGGTTTATCAAAAATCGAAACAGACGCAATTCTTAACTCAGAAGAAGTTAAACAGCTCACCAACATCCAAATTGTTGGTTTTATGGGGATGGCAACTAACAGTTCTGATAAATCTCAAGTAAAAGAAGAATTCAACTCTCTACATATATTTTTCAAGCAGTATACAGGGCTATCGACCTTATCTATGGGAATGAGTGGAGATTATAAAATTGCCATTCAAGAAGGATCTACAATGATTAGAGTTGGAAGTACCATTTTTGGTGGAAGATTATAAAACAACAAAAGCCATTCATATTATAAATGGCTTTTGTAATAATATGTAAGTCTTATTTATTGTTTAGAAAACTTTAAATATTCTAGAGTTGATCCATGCTCAATTGATATAAAGTACATTCCTTGTGAATAATTTTCCATATTTAATTGGATGTTGTTTATCCCTTTATCTAAAATATTATTTTGATTAAGAATCAATTTCCCTTGCGCATTATATACACTTAGTTTAATATTTGAATTCTCCAATTTAGATTCTAAAGATAGAGTTAAAACAGAAGTAACTGGGTTTGGATATATCTTAAGGTTTGTAATATTAGAAATGTCAACAGACACAATCTCAAAATATTCAACGTTACCATCAAAATCAGTCTGTTTTAATCTATAGTAACTTACACCTTCATATGGATCTTCATCAACACCAATATAATTATTTATATCATTAGAATTACCTGCTCCAGAAGCTTTAAATACTTCTTCAAAATCAGTTACATCAATAGATTTTTCTACGGTAAAATAATCGTTATTAATTTCTGAAGAAGTTCTCCAGTTTAACACAACATCATACTTTCCCTCATTTAGAATTGCTCTAGCTTTAAAAGACAATAGCGAAACAGGCAAAACTGTTGGACTTGTAGATCCAATTGTAACATTACCAGGATTTACAGACCCTCCCCCTCCCCCTCCAATTCCATCATCAGAAGCACTAACACCATTTTGAAGGCCAGTTGAGATAATACATCCAGGATCTACATCAGCGGTATAACAAAAAGTATATAGATTACAACTATATGCATTTGTAACCCCATCACCCCAGGTTGCGTTACTTGAATTCGCAAAGTTCCAATTTAAAACATTTGGAGTTCCCCCTCCAATAGTTGGAGTCCAATCTCCTAAAACATTGTAGAATCCATTATTAGTACCACTAGGTGTTAAGCCTCCTACATTAATCCAACAGTCACCTAAAGTAATATCAAAATCTTTTAACCATTCCCATCCCGCAGGATTTTCTATATATATGTTTTCACAAACTGTGTAAGGCCCTCCTGCAGCAAGAGTGGCTGCATCTCCAGTTACTGGAGGTTCAGCCCCATTCCAAGTTGCGTAATAACCTTGATTAGCAGCTGCAGTTACAGGAATAGGTGCGCAATTATTGTTCACATCCAATTCTACACCCGTTGCAAAACATATTGCTTGAATATCATAAGTGTCAATCGCATCATCCACTCCATCTCCTTGCGAATCAATAACAAAATAATAATCTGTAAGACCAGGTCCAACAGTAAATTCAATAAACGTATTCCCTCCTACACCAAACAAACCAGTAGCGATTGTTAATTGACTTGTGTTTAAACAAGCATCTGGAGCACAAGTACTTCCTAAGGAAATCACTTCAAATAATGTAGCATCTGCATCAGCGACATTTGTAAAGTCAAGTCTAATAGACCCCCCATTAACTGCATCTGGCCATTGAATTACATAAAAATGATCTAAGCCTGGATAGTTATTTGCACCCGGGATAGTTGAACAAGCCCAATCATCTTCAATATCTGTTAAACCAATTGTAGTTTCTCCAGCAGAAACAGGATCTCCACAATTAATCCTATCTGCAGAAGCGCAATCATCACCAGCACCGCCTCCAACAGGTGGAATAGAAGACCCTACACATAAGTTTCCTGTCATAATATTATTACTATTATCCCTTTGCACTCTAATAAAATAAACTGTTCCTAAAACAGAAGGTGTAATAGCTACTGTTTCTGCAACCCCATTACCTCCAATATCAGAACAATCAACTTCAGTGACTGAACAAGGTGCCGATACAGAAAATACATGTAAAATTGCATTTCTAGAATCTGGAGTATATGTTATTGTAATATTGTTACCATCTCCAGCAATCCATGCCCAAGCGTCATCTCTCGCTCCCGAAGTACAAGTTCCAGGATCAAACAAACTAGTCATTCCTGTAGTACTCATAGAATGACACGTACTATCAAGGGGCCATTCAGCTCCTGCTGGAGCTGGCAAGTTACACGGATTATCAACGGGAGCTTGTCCAAAAAGGAAGCCTCCACAAAAGATGAAGAGGATCAAATAAATGTATCTAATCAAATAAATATGTATTTTTTTTACCATAATAAATAGGTTTAAAAGTCTTATTTAAATCATATGTTACTTTTCGTTTTATTGCAATATTTAACTGGAATTTCCTTTACTATTTTTAATATTTAGGTTAATCATTCCTCTATAAAATACGAGAAACCATCGGAAAAAGTTCCTTATTAGTTAATAATTCAATACTTTAACTTGATAAATGTACGAAAACCAAAATAAAATTACAATATTTAAATTAGAATAAAATTTAG